>Ga0326597_10005816_pt1 | contig 17023 bp, 13 predicted proteins | sample RVTome_12_FD_203789 | JGI IMG/M metagenome (GOLD analysis project Ga0326597, IMG submission 203789) | Soil microbial communities from uranium-contaminated site in the Upper Colorado River Basin, Wyoming, United States - RVT100D185 | ecosystem: Environmental > Terrestrial > Soil > Contaminated >...
GTAGCGCCAGAAGTCGGTTGTGCTGTTCCCTCGAAAGGCATAGATGTAGTTGCCGCCGTCGGAGGCCAACGAGCCGCCGGCGTCGACGGTGGCGGGCGGGCTGGCCAGTGAACTCCAAGAGTCCCCCAAGATGCTGTATCGCCAGAAGTTCGTGGAGCCGCCGCCGTCAATGACGTAGATATTGTCGCCGCTGCCGGGATAGGCCATGCTGGCGCCCAAACGGATGTTCGAAGGTGCGTTGCCCATGCTCGTCCAGCTGTTCCCGGATATGCTGTAGCGCCAGAAGTGTCTGGCGTTCCCGCCTCGCAACCCATAGATGTAGTTCCCGCCGGTGAAGACGAGGGCGCCGCCTCCGTCCACCTTGCGCGGCGCATTGGCGAGGGCCGTCCAGCTGTTTCCGGAGATGCTGTAACGCCAGAAATCGTCCTGGTTCCCCCCGCGGAATGCGTACAGGACGTTGCCCCCGCTGTAGATCAGCGCCCCACCGGCATCGATGTTGGCGGGCGCGTCTGTCCCTGCGGTCCATGCGTCCCCGGAGATGCTATAGCGCCAGAAGGTTCTCGTCCCATTGCCGCGGAATCCGTAGAGGAAGTCACCTCCTGCGTAGACCAATGCCCCGCCCGAATCGACCGTGGCCGGGGTATTGGCCCTTGTGGTCCAGGCGGCGCCGCCTCCGAGGGCATTCGCCGTGATGGAGGTGGTGAGCAGGTTGACGGTTATGGATGGGCTGACCGCGATCGGCGTACCGGGAGAAGCGTCGACTTGCGATCTGAACGTCGCATCATTGAGCAGCTTCCATATTCCGAACTCCACACCGGCATTGGCGGCATATTGCTCGCGGCCGGCCGTTTGAGCATCGCGGCCGCCGAACATGCTCGTGCTGACATATGCCAGGAATGGGGATACGAGCAAGGCCCCAACGGCGAGCACCCAGAGCGTCGCCGGCAAAGTCCCGCCTCCTTCCGGGCTGAGGGCTGCCGGCAGCCGAAAGTGGGCGTACCAGGGCTGGCTCCGGCCATGTCGAGCCGGATTCATTGGGATCATCGATTCGATCAGTCCAGCGCCACTTCTTCTCATGCCCCTCTTGCCTTCCCCGTGCCAGGAGAATCCAGGCGGAGGTTCCGTTCCCAAACAAAAGTCCGGCCGAGGTTGTTCACCGCACACGCATGGCCAGTTTCAACGTCTCGCTTCCCGAAGGCCCTCCCCCGGGGCCGGTAACGGTGATCGACACCGTGAGCAGGCTTCCGGAAGCCGAGAAGACAATATCACCCTGGCTAGCAATATCTCGGGCAGCAACCACGGTGGACTGAACGACGTCGTTGAGGAGCTCTTCTCGCACGAGCGTCTTCTGCCCTGTGTTGTAGGAATACCTGAACTTGATCGATGGGTCCCCGCTGAGCAGTGTCCCGTATACGGCGCCGGAATCGGGGGTGAATGTCTGAGCTTCCGGAACGTCACGTCCAAGCCAGAGCGACGCGCCCCGAAGGTTGTTCTGCACGGTCAGGCGTTTGCGACCGTCCGTAGTAATAAGGAAGAACTGGTACACGGTTGTGCCCAGCAACCCGGCGACGGAGGCGGCGATGATCGTGGCGACCAAGATCTCCGGGATGGAAACCCCGCGCTCGGATCGCACAAGCCGGGCCAACCGCGCCAGGCTGCGACTGCGGCGGAGGGCCCGTGAGACGTGACGAGCGCCGCCGAGGATCATCACCGGTTCACCTTGTAGCTTTCGATCTGAAGCACGTCACCGGCAGCGCCGGTGACAGTCACGCTGATCCTCTGCAGGCCGTCGTTGCGCACGGTCGACGTGAACGGCCCGTTTGGGGCCGTCCAATACTCAACCGCGGTGGAAACGTTGTAGCCGGTCTGGGGGGCGACTGTCGGGTAGGGCACAGCCGTCGGATCTGCCCGGTACCCGGTGTCCATCACCAGCTCCAGTTGCGATCGGGCCAACGCCGAGCCGCTCACACGGTCCTGGTTGGCCTTCACCCCGAGCGTGCCGGTGTAGATCGTCGCCAGGACGATGCCGAGGGCGAAGGCCAGGATGGCCAGAGAGACCAGTTCCTCCGGCAAGCTGAATCCCTCCTGGCCGTCCTGGACCTTCGCCACGGTGGACCGCCGGCGTAAGATGCCCCACCGAACGCCAGCGGCCCTGACCATCCCTGCCTCCCTTGCCCCCCGCTCGTTCAGGGATGGATCCCTCCCAGAATGAGACCGATGAAGTCTGTCGTCTAGCAGTGTGCGTCCGGATGCTTGTCGCCCGCCGCATATCGGGAGGGCGCTTTTGGGTTTGTCAGGCGGCGTCGCCGCCTGACAAACCCAAAAGCGCCTATCTTTCAGGTATGGAGCTACAAGACGCCGGATGCACCCGTCTCGCGTCACTTGATCGCCCCCAACAGGTCATACATGGGCAAGATCACCGACACGGCGACGAAGCCGACGATGACGCCGACGACGATGGTCATCGCCGGTTCGAGCATGGCCGTCATCTGTTTCAGGGCGCGATCGACTTCCTCGTCGTAGAAATCGGCCACGGTTGCCAGATGCGAATCGAGGGTGCCTGTCTCTTCTCCGACGCGCACCATAAAGGAAAGCATCTTGGGGAAGTACCCCGATTGCGCGATCGGCTCGGAGAGCCCTCGCCCGAGCAGTGTCTCCTGGCGGATGTGCTCGAGCGCCTCGCGCAGGATGACGTTGCCCAGGGTCTCTTCGGTCATGCCGATCACTTCGGGCAGTGGAAGCCCCGCCTGGAGCAGGGTAGACATGGTGCGCGCCAGCCGGGCGACCATGCCCTGGGTATTCACCTTTCCCAGAAACGGCAGCTTGAGCAGAATCCGGTCGAGCAGTCTGCGGCCGGAAGGCTGCCGGACGTAGAAGAATGCCAGGAGGACCAGTGCCACCAGGCCAGCGAAAGCGAACACGCCATACTGCGACGAGAACTTGGTCAGGGCCAGCAGCAGGCGCGTCGGAAGCGGTAGCTCCGCACCGAACTCCTCGAACAAACCGATCATCGGCGGCATGGTGAAGTTGATCAGAATCAAGACCACGAAGACCGCCAGCATCAGTACGAAGGCTGGATAGGCCATCGCCCCTCGCACCTTGCTCAAGGTTGCCTGTGACTTCTCGATGTAGGTCGCAAGCTGACGCAGGACCAATCCGAGGTTGCCGCTCCTTTCGCCGACGCTGATCATGCGGCAATACAAAGGCGGGAAGACCAACGGATGCCTGGCCATCGCCTCGTTGAGGGACGTCCCCATGTGGATGTCTTCTTCAATTTCGCCGATCACACGGCCGAACTCCCTGTTCGAGACCTGGCCTGCCAGCAGGCGCAGGGCCGAGGGCAGCGGGACTCCTGATTCGGAGAGGGTCGCCAGCTGGCGCGAGAAGAGAATGACATCTTGAGACCTGGGGCCGAGCACCGTTGGGAACAGGGCGGCCAGGTTCACGCGCGAGCGGACCCGCTCCAGGCTGGCGATCGTCAGCTTGCGCTCCCACAGGATCCTCTCGGCCGCTTGCTCGCTCTCTACGTCAAGCGTGCCCTGGGTTTCCTGCCCATCCGTTGTGTACGCCAGATATGTGTACGGCATACGCGTTCGACTCCGTCCCGCCTTCAGTCGAGGCTGTAGACGTTGCGCATCACCTCGTTGGGAGTGGTGATGCCGTGTTTAACCAGGAGCATCCCATTGCGGCGCATCGGGATCATTCCCTGGCGGATCGCCTCCGCCTTCAACTCCGAGGCGCTGACATCCGCCAGGAACAGCCGTTGGAGTGCCTCGCCCATCACGAGCACTTCGAACACACCTATCCGCCCGATGTAGCCGGTCTGGCGGCAGAAATTGCATCCCTGGCCGGTGAACGAACGAGTGAGCTCCTCGCCCATCTCGACCAGGTAGGCGGCGCGCTCCTCCTGGTTTGGGTTCGCCTCGCTCTTGCAGTGCGGGCAGATTCGCCGCACCAATCGCTGGGCGACGACGCCGAGCAGGGCGGATGTTTCCAGGTAGCGTTCGATCCCCAGATTGGCCAATCGGAATAACGCCCCCGGGGCATCGTTGGCGTGGACCGATGAAAGCACGAGGTGGCCGGTCAGGGCCGCCTGGGTTGCGACTTCGGCGGTTTCTTCGTCGCGAATCTCGCCGACCATGATCACGTCCGGATCGAGGCGCATGATCGCCCGCAGCCCGGAGGCGAAGGTGATCCCCGCCGCCCGATTGACCTTTATCTGGTTGATCATATGGAAATCGGTCTCGACCGGATCTTCGACTGTCATGATGTTCAGCCGCGTCCGTTCGAGTTGGTTGAGTGCAGCGTACATGCTCGTGGTCTTGCCCGATCCCGTCGGCCCGGCGACCAGGATCATGCCGAAGGGCGCCTGAAGCATCTTGCGGACTGTCTTGAGCGATTCAGGCGGAAAGCCGAGGGCGCTCAAGTCGAGGGTCTCCTGTGATCGGCCGAGCAGACGCAGAACGGCCATCTCGCCCCATGTGGTATCGCTGGTGGCGACCCGGAAGAAGATTTCGGTTTCTCCGAACATCACCGAGAACTGACCGTCCTGATGGCGGCGCGTTTCGGCGATGTTCATCTCGGCCAGAACCTTGATGCGCGACAGGAGCGGTTGATGTATGCCGCGCGGGAGAGAGAGCGTTTGTTGGAGCAATCCGTCGACGCGATAGCGAACGACGACCGAATCCTGGTTCGGGGCGATGTGGATGTCCGAGGCTCGATCCCGCACAGCCTGCTCGAGCATCATGTCCACGGCGCGAACCACCGGGTCTTCGGCGGTGACCTCGATTTGACGCGGTCCCTCGCGTTCGGTAGTATGTTCGAACGTGGGCGCGAGTTGAGCGAGCTGGCGCTGGATCTCGCCGCTGGCCTTGTAGTTCAGGCTGATGGCGGTGTCGATGTCGTCTCGGATACCGACCATCGGCATGACGCGCATCCCCGAGCTGGCGGTCAACTCTTCGATCACCTGGAAGTCGGTCGGATCGGCCATGACGACAGCCAGCGCACCGTCGAGGACATCCAGCCCAATCAGGTGATGCCGACGGGCGATCTCTTCCGGTATGTGGCGCAGGACGTTGGGATGGACGGCGTGGCGCTTCAGATCGATCAACGGCATGTTGAGATATAGACTGAGCGCCATCGCCAGGCTTTCCGGGCTGACCCAACCGCTGTCGACCAGGATGCTCCCCAGGGATCCCTTTCCTTCCTGCTGGATCTTCTGAGCCTGCTGAAGCTGTTCCTCCGAAATCAGGTTGGCCTCCACCAACACCTGGCTCAGCGGGACATTCGTGGTTTGGGTTGGTGACGGCGCTTCGAAAGCCATCGCAAATACTCCGTTACTTCTCGTGCCCTTCTTCGAGCAGGGTCTCAATGGTCGACATCAGCTGGGCCATTGCCAGGGGTTTGGCCAGGTAAGCATCGGCTCCGATCCGCAGGGCAGTGGCCCGATCCTCATCGCGCGCCTTGGCCGAGACCATGACGATCGGCAGCGAAGCGGTCTCGGGTGCCGAGCGCAGGCGATGACACACCTCAAAGCCGTCAATCCCTGGCAGCAGGACATCCAGAATGACCAGGTCAAAACGCTGAGCTTTTGCCTTTTCGAGAGCTTCAAGCCCGTTCATGGCCCTGACGGCCTCGAAACCTTCTTTTTCCACCGCGTACTCGACCAGCAGGGCAGCATGCGGGTTGTCTTCGACAATGAGCAGAAGACCTCGTCGGGCCAGTTTTGGCTTGAGGGGGAGGTTTACAGTGAAGGCCCTGGCCTTCTCCTGCGGCCCTTCGGCTGAAAGGGCTCCGTCATGACTTCGGATGATCTGATCGGCGACGTAGATGGCCAGCCCCATTGCGGCGATGTCTTCGCTCTTCTCCCCATCCGGGGCGCGCCCCGGCTCGGCGGCGTGGCTCTCTCCGGCGTTGATCCCGGCCAGGCGCAGCTTGAGCGCCGTCCCGTCGGATGAGGCGCTGATCGCGAGCTCGCCCTCGCGTTCGGTCCGCCGTATAACCACGTCCAGCAAGCCGGCGAGCGCCTGGCGCAAGAGGGCCTCATCGCCTTGGATCGTCGGTAGTTCCTCAGCCGGCATAGCTCCCAGGCGAAGACCCTTGGCGGTGGCGAGATCGCTGGCGGCGCTCAACAAGGATCGAAGCACGGCCTCCATCGGAACAGGCCCGGGTTTGAGCCTCAACCTGCCGGCGGCGGCCGATGCTGCCGTCTGGAGATCCTTGACGCGGTTGGACAGATACTGGGTCTCACGGTAGGCGATCCCCAGGAACTGCCTGGCCTGACGTGCATCGGGAACCTTGTCCTCCAGGAGCAGCTCGAGGAAGCCCTGGATCGTTTGGAGTGAGTCGCGGAACTCCTCCGAGGCGGCGGAGAGCATCTTGGACTCGGTCCCTTGTTGCGTCTCTCCCGGGTTCGGGGGTCGCGGCCGAGTCTTTGGTTTGCTCACCGCTTCGGGACGGGGCGCTCGAACATCCAGCTCCTTCTTGAGCCGTTGGCTGACTTCCCTGAATTCCCGCATATCATCTTCGGACATCTGGCCTGGCTTGCTCATATGGCAACCGCTCTCCCTCTCCGTTAACCCCGCCGCTCTCTATTACCAGAGCTCCGGCCGTCGTGTCCCGCGTCCTCGGATCGCCGCCTGGGTCCACGGCGCGTTTTTTCGAGATACTCGTCCAGCATGGCCTTGTCGTAGCGCCGGTGTCCCCCCGGCGTCCGGAACGGGACGAGCAAACCCTGCTTCTCCATCCGATTCAGCGTACTCAGGCTGATGCTCAGATAACCGACGGTCTCGCGCGCGGTGAGCAAGGAGCCCCTTCCGTCCCTCGTCCGGCTGGCCGACTCGGCCATGTCTTCACCCACAGCATCGTGCATCGTCGCTTCCTAAACGTCGTACCGTTCCAAAGGGAGATGTCTGGGACAAGTTGCGTGAAACGTGAAACGAGATCGATTCTCCGGCAACCTCGCTCGTATTCAGTCCGAACGATCCGATACGGTTGGCGAGCGTTTGACACGATTTTGAATGACTTGGCACGTTCGATTGTATGGGCTGGGGCGGGCGGGAGGCCTAGTCTTGTGGTCCTAACGGGGCATCTGTAAGGTCTGTGTAAGGTGGGCAGGCAGGAGGCGGAGGCGGGAGACGGGCTCGAATCAGCGAGCCCCGATCGCGCAGGGATCTAGTTCATTTGTTGACCGAGGCCAACCTGCTATGTTAGACTTTGATTGGGACTAGTACTGCAATACCAGTGCGGTAGGCCAGGGCGCCATTGGCTCCTCTCAACGGGGCTCTGCAGAACCCTCCACTCTGCGCGAACATGAGAATGAAGGCCAGGGGGATGGGCGGGCGAGTTAGTACGTCCTCGAGAGCAACGCTCAGGTTCAGTTTGGACGACGCCTGCGTCTGGTGAGGGGCACCGCTGCCCGGTCCAGGCGCATTTCGCTTCTCTCGAGCCCGGATTTCCGTGGGGCTTCGATTGCAGGAGGGCCAGGTGGTTGACCCTGGGGGGACCAAGTATGACGAGGGGAGTTGGGGTTCATGACAGATGGCCCAGGCCGGAATTGGGTGCAACGCTGGTGGGCGGGTCCCTCAAGAAGGTGTTAGATGCCTGGTAAGACTCGGGTGCTGGTCATTGACGACGAGACCCTTGTCCTAGATTTGCTCAGGATGCTGCTCGAGAAGGACGGCTATGAGGTTCTGACAGCCATCAACGGCCCACAGGGACTGGACCTCGCCCTGGGACGACGCCCGCAGGTGATCATCCTCGACGTCAAAATGCCCGGCATGGATGGCTTTGAGGTCTGCCGACAGCTGCGCAACGCGACGGATGCAGTGATCATGTTCGTGAGCGTCAAAGGGGAGAGCGGTGACATCCTCCGGGGAATGGAGATGGGGGCCGATGACTATCTGGTCAAGCCATACACGTATCAGGAGCTGGCCTCACGCTTGAAGGCATGTCTCCAGCGAAAAGCCCGAGGCAAGCCGTCGATTCTGCTCAAGGCTTCTTCCGAGGTGACGCTCCTGACGGACCCCGATCGGCGCCTGGTCTTCGTACACGGACGAGTGGTCCAGCTGACGCCGAAGGAGTTCGAGGTGCTGCGATACCTGCTCAGGCATGCAGGCAGGGTGCTCAGCCCAGACGCGATCCTGGCGCACGCGTGGGGGCCGCACAACCTCGGCTCCGACCACCTTGTGAAGCAACTCGTGTACCGGCTGCGCTCCAAGCTGGAGGTAGATCCGCAAGAGCCGCGCTACATCGTGACCGTGCGTGGGTCGGGCTACGTGTTTGAGGCCGCAGACACGCGCTAGCCCACCTGCATCCGGGGTCGAGCAACAGCGCCCGAGGAGCCCGGCCGAGCATCCCGCCAACCCTCGTGCCTGCCGCGGGCAATTCCTCTGCCTTTGACGAGGCGCGATGGGTGATCGGACATCCGACGTCGGCTCGCGCCGCGGAGCAGCCAGGCGATGGGCGGTACCCGGCCATTCGACGACTCTGCAATTGCGGACCGCTGAGTGCGGAAAACCGCCCGTTTTCATGTAAGATATGGATATGGAGGGGGTCCAGTTCCAGTTGACGGGACCATTCATCTGACCCGTTGCCGGCTCTTCAGCGGGGCGGCCACCCTGGTCGCTATGAGAGCAGCCGGAGACCGGCGCGGCGCTCGGCCATCCATCCCTATTATTTTGGGCCTCCCCCATAACGACCATCTGACAATCTGACGGTCGATCGTGACCTGGATGAGTCTTCTCGCCAGGCGGACTAATGCCGTGCACCGCAACCATCGTGTCCACTGGGATCACGCCGAGATTGCGCGGGCATTTCCGGAGAGGCTTGATCTCCCGACGTGTTCGAAGATAGCAGCCGGCCGCGGCGGAGCTCGATCCATGCAAGATCCCATCAAATGGTCAACAGGCGCACGGCACGCCGTGCGCTGGGACGCGGCAGTCTCGCGTGCGCTACGGGTCAGGGTCGGGTGGCCGGTCGGGCGGGCGTGACACCCTGCCGGATCGCGACCCTATCGTGAGGTAGTCCCCATGCCGGGCAAGGCCCCGGTCCTGATTATCGATGACGAGGTTCTGGTCCAGAACCTCCTGGGCATGCTCCTCGAAGGCGACGGGTTCGAGGTCATATCCGCGTTGTCGGGGACCAAAGGGCTCGAGCTCGCTCGAGAGGCGGAGCCCGAAGCCATCATCCTCGATGTCGGTCTCCCGGATATCGATGGGTTCGAGGTTTGCCGGCGCCTGCGAGAATTCACCGATGCCGTGATCCTGTTCGCCACGGCCAAGGACAATCGGGAGGATATTCTACGCGGGCTGCAGCTTGGGGCGGATGACTACGTCGTCAAACCCTACTCCTACGAGGAGCTCGTCGCCCGTCTGAACGCTTGCCTGCGTCGCCAGACAGCCGGCAAGCGACCCACGCTTGTGCGCTCGGCTTATGGGGAGGGGCTGCTACTCGATCCCTCGCAAAGAGTGGTCTTCATCGAAGACGGCCAATCGGTGCAACTGACCCCGAAGGAGTTCGAGCTCCTGCGGTTCATGGTTGAGAACCGCGGCCAGGTGTTGAGTGTTGATGAGATCCTGACAGAGGTCTGGGGGCCAGCCTATGTGGGTGAGAGGGATCTCGTCAAGCAGTTCATTTACCGGCTTCGATCCAAGCTGGAGCCCGACCCATCCAATCCACAGTCGATCGTAACGATCCGCGGCTCGGGGTACACCCTGGAAGAGGTGACCAAGCCCAGCGGCGCCAGCGAGCGGGCAGAGAAGGCGGCTGGGGTAGATACACTTCCCTATTCAGCCGGCGCAGGCTCGACCCCGACCAGACCTGGCTTTCGACGAAGTGACATTCAGCGCGCACTCGAGGGATCTTCGGGCGGGAAGTCTCGTACGTCGTCGCAACAAGAGGTTGCGAAGGACGGACTCCGTCGATGGGTTTGGCAAACATGGGCAGGTCGTGCTGCGAGTGTCGGTGTGGCGGTCGTGTTCATGCTCGCCGTGACCCCCATTGCATCGGCCGATGCGCTGCCGGGCGGGATCCTTTACCCCGTGAAGACGATCTCGGAGGACATGCGGTTGGCATTTGCCGGTACTGATCTTCGTGGAATCCAGCTGCACCTAGAGTTTGCCGGCAGGCGCCTCGACGAGACCGTCTCATTGTTGGCCCAGAACCGTTCTGCGGGCGTGCCCGCGATCATGGCGGAGTACGAGAACGAGGTGCTGGAAGCCTCCTGGATTATGGCGAACACGACCCGGGGTGGACACCCGGAAGTCGAGGTGATGGAATCGCTCATGAAGTCTGTGACAGATTCCCACAATCGGGTCCTGGCGGACTTGGTGCGCACCTCCCCCGATGATGCCAGGCCTGCGATCGCCCATGCCGCGGCTGTCCTGAACCGAGAAGCCGAGGCAGTCCGGGCCCTGTTCGCTGGCGAGGAGACGCAGACCCCGATGGCAGGCGCAAGGGGGGAGGATGCCGAAGTGGGTAGCCCGGCCGAGGCAATAGAGACTGGTCTCGCGACTGGAGTGCTGTTAGCGGAAGGTGGCACGGGTACCCCCATGAGTTCGGAGTCATCTCGGGCGACGGATCAAGGGCTGGGGGAGGCTACCTGGAGCCCCGGCAATTCTGCCCCGCCTGATGCACAGACCGCGACGAAAGTGGTCCTAACCCCGACCAGTGACCCGCAATCAACGACGCCGCCACTTGCCACGCCGAGCGAAGCCAGGGATGCGTCGCCCTCACCCTATGGCTCGGCGACCCCTCCCCCAGGCCCTCGCCCCTAGAAGAACCACGTCCGTGGCTCAGCCCGGCCTCCAGCCGGAGTCCCGCTGGGGCTTCACATAACCCTATCAAGCCCACAAGACCTCCTATCACGATGCCGGCGCGGGGATTGTTCACCGGGTGTTCACCCAGGCGTGACCTTGACTCGATACCATATAGATGCTGGAGGGAGACGCGGTCCGGAGACGTGATCCCCCACGTCGTCCATTTCGCGCACTCCCAGGAAGATAGACAAGATGGAAAGGGTAGCCTCGGCCGGGTTGAGCCGACCGAGGCCTGGCACTCGGGGCGCGGGTCAGCACCCTGTGTGCGCTTTAAGTATAGCGCATACCAGGCCCAGACGCCTCCGGAACGCGGAGGGAGGTGATCGCGGGAGAGGCAAGAGGTCTTATCTGGACAGTCTACCTGGGGAAGTCAAGAGTTTGGAGAGGAGGAAAGCGACATGCTAGGACGCAAATACCTGCCAGTAACAGCGTTGTTCATGCTCCTTGTCCTGGCGTTGGTGGCCGTGGGCGTAGGCTTCGGCCTGTGGAGCAAGCTTCTGCTGATCAACGGCACAGTCCACACCGGGAAAGTGGACGCCGTCTTCTATAAGGCGTTCACCGATGACGACGGGACGGTCAACAACCCCGCTAAGGATGGAGGGGAGCCGGGTGATGAGGGCAAGTGTTTCCTCTACGGCGACAGCAGCTGTGACCCGAAGGCTTTCGGGCCGAACCCTGACCGTTACGACAAGGATGTCGGGGATTGTTTTGCATGGATCGGCCAGGATCCCGAAATCCTTCATGTCAACGTCGAGAACGGCTACCCGAGCTACCATTGCACGGTGTGGTTCGACATCTGGAACAACGGCACGATCCCGGTCAAGATACAAAGTCTGACTGTGAACCCGAGCAACTTCACCAATGGAACCGAGGTCACCGTTGGACTAAGTGAGCTGACATGCGGGCAGCAGATCGATCCGGTGACAGATCCATCCAGCCTGCAAGGTCTTGCTCAGGGCGACATCCACATCCATGTGGAGCAAGCAGCAAAGCAGTCACTTGAGGAACCAGTGGAGTACGACTTCACGGCCGAGCTACTCCTCGTCCAGTGGAACGAGTACTTCGAAAACCAGTGCGTCCCGCTGCCGGACGGCCCGTGATGGATGAGGAGAAATACACATCATGAACACTCGAATGCAAATGACGACAGTCATCGTCTTGCTCTTCGTGTTCCTGGCCAGCATCGGCATCGGCTACGCGCTGTGGAGCAAGACCCTGCACATCGACGGGACGGTGAACACCGGGAGTGTCGACTCCGTGTTTGTCAATCCCTTTACCGACGACGACAATGTGCTTAACAACTCGTTGGATCCGGGTGACTCGGGCGACTGTGCCATCTCTGTCAATGAGGGTGGCGGGAGCTGTGACCCGGCTGAGTTCGGCCCGAAAGCGAGCAGGAAGGACAAAGACGTCGGCCAGTGCTTCGTCGAATTTGATGAATCCGATAAGACTGGCGAGACCTTGAAGGTGACGGTCGTAAACGCTTACCCGAGCTACTACTGCACCGTGTTCTTCGACGTGAAGAACACCGGCACGGTCCCGGTCAAGATCATCACCCTGGCTCTTGTCGGACAGAGCGTCACCGCTGGCAACATCACGGGTGAGTGGTCGGAACTCAAGATCGGGCAACAGATCGATCCGGGCGATGTCGTGCCGGGGAACCTGGGCCTGCATGTTGAACAAAGCTCGCCCCAGAGTAGCACGCTGACCCTCTATGGCAAGATCCAGCTCGCCCAGTGGAACGAAGCCACCCCGCTGGAGTGGAAGTCGTGCTCGGCAGGTGATGGGGCATGCACGCAGGCTCCAGAAGTAGTCTTCGCCAACAACACGATCATCATGGGTCAGCTGGGCGCGGCCGATTCCACCGGAACGGCCCAGAACACGTCGGTCCATGGTGGCGCGGCGCTGCTGCCGAAGGGAACAAAGTATGCGGTGACGTTCCAGTACCATGTCTGCAGCTGGGACTCGTACAACCCCGTCGGGGTCCTCGGCACAGGCTACTGGGATTCGTTCTCGGTCAGCACGTCGGACAAGCCCTACTGGAACATGGGCTACGGCGACCCGGTCGGCGGGGCCAACTTCCCCTGGGTCTTCGGCGGCACCAACTACAACGATGGGATCCTGGATTGCTCGAACGGGACCCAGACCGCGTCGCTTCCAGGCTATCCAGGAGGTACCTACCTGAATGCGGTGCTGGACACGGCCTCCCAACCCCAGGCGAACCACGCTCACCCATCCTTTGGAACCATTACGATCGAGAAGGTGGTGGTGACTCCGTGAGGCAGGAGGCAGGCTACCGTGCCTTGCTGGGGAGAGAATCTCCCCAGCAGAGGACGCGGGAAGGAGGTGGCCTTTGATGAGGCCCAAGACACGCCTCCATATCGCGCTGCTGTCGGCGCTGCTCTTGCTGTCCCTGGCGACCCTGGGGATCGGCTATGGTCTGTGGTCGAAAGCCCTCCGGATCAACGGGACAGTGGCGACGGGCCGCGTCGATGCCCGGTGGGTCATGGCCAACTGCGCCGAGTTCCACCCCTGGCCGGGTGGAGGAACACCCGGTGAGTTCGAGGGGAAGGATGTCGGAAGCACCACGGCAGTAATCGACGCCGAAGACGACCAGATCCTGCACATCATGCTCGACAACGCCTATCCAAGTTACGCAGTGGACTGCGAGGTTCATTTCATCAACGATGGGACGATCCCCGTGATCATCCGTGGGACGACCATCGTACCGGTGAGCGACAATCTCACTCACTGTATCTTGACCGGCGGCCAAACCAAGATCCTCAAATGCGACCAGTTGACTGTCAAGTACGTGGACGGGATAGGGTCTCAAATCGATCCCGGCCCCGAGGATGAGACGGCCAGCAGCCTGGTCGTCCACGTGGAGCAGCCGGCGGCTCAAGACGCGACCTACAAGTTCGACGTGATCGAGTGTATGGCGCAGTGGAATGAGCCGGCGTCCGCCGAGGCGTGCATGGCAGCAGCACCATGATCCTGTGAGCGCGAAGGATCGAAAAGCCCTGGGGCGGGGCCGGAGCCAAGTCTCCGCCCCAGGGTAGTACTCAAGCGGGGAAGGTGTATGAACAGCGACAGACTGCGGGCGCCACTCCCAGGGGGGGATGGGTGGCTGAGACGCGGCTGACAGGCGGTTCTGACACAGATGATCCGCAGGCGATAGGCCCAAGGTCCAATGGAACACAATTCGCAGGCCCAATCCAGAAGGTCGCCTCTCAGGACACCGATCTTGTACTTACAGGCCCTGATCCCTGCGGCAGGTTTGGTCGTCGCTGGTGTGGCAGGTCTGGGGCTCTTCGACTCCGCCTGGAGCCAGGCGCACGGTGTCTCATGGGGAGGATGTAAGAACAAACCGGGGGTCATGTTCACCAAGGCTTTCACCAACGACGATGGCTTTGTGAATGACTCTCAGCTTGACCCTCTGGACAATGGGATTGACCCTGGATACGACAAGCGGGTGGCTTCTTGCAGTGCCAGCGTCGTGGATGCCAAGACGGTCCTCGTAGCCGTGACCAACGGCTATCCGAGCTACACTTGTCGCTTCTGGACCGAGATCAAGAATACCGGTTGCGTGTCGCTGAAGCGCAAGCCGCCGGTGATCCACGCGCCGTCGGAGCTGACAGTTCGAGAAGTCGGCGGGACGCCTTGCACCGTCCTCAAACCGGGGGCGCGAGCGCTGACTTCTTTCACGGTGCACGTCGAACAGTGGGCTAAGCAAAGCTCCTCTTACCAGTTTTTTATCGACCAGACGCTTACTGAAGTGACGAAATGGAAATCAGGGTGTAAATGAGAGTGACCCTTCTCACGCGTGCTGATTGAAGCTAGAGGAGACCAGGCCAGCAAGTAATAGAAGTGTGAGGGCGGACGACAATGGACATGAGGCAGGCGTTATTCGAGGCTCATGATCGGAGGATCGCCTCGTCGAGGCGCAGTGGCTGGCCACTAGCGGCGCCGGATTCTTCCGCCATGCGCAGGCTATGGCTGTTCCTGCTGGCTGCCATTGTGGCGATCTACCTTCTGGTAAACATGAGGCTGCCACGAGTTCTACCGGGAGCGTGGAACATCTACCTCGCGCAGCCTCTCGTCTGGATCTGGCTAGCGATCCTGGCCTACTTCTGTTGGCGATTCGGACTCCAGCGCCGCCCCTACCCTTCCAAGACAGTTATTCTTCTATCGATCATGATCGGCTTTTTCCAGGTGGCATTATCCGTCATTGCCGGACTTCTCTTTGGGTTCGGGAACTCGCCTTATAGTCACGCACTCCTCGCCATGATGGGCAACATGCTTTACATCGGTTCGATGGTCGTGGCAGTTGAGATGAGCCGGGCATACCTGGTGATGGTTTTCAACCGGGGGAGCCGATTGCTGGCGGTTGTGACCCCGGCCCTGATCTTCACCTGTTTTTCAATCCCCATCGGGAAGTACATTTCAGTCGCAGATCCGGGAACGCTGTTCCGGTTCTATGGCGAGACATTCCTACCATCGCTTTCCGAAAACCTGCTGGCCTCACTCCTGGCCATGCTTGCCGGACCGGGTGCGTCAATCGGGTATATAGGCATCCTGCGGGCGTTTGAGTGGCTCTCACCGGCACTACCTAATACACAGTGGACGGTGACCGCCTTCGTGGGAACACTTGCGCCTGCCTTCGGCTTGATCGTGATTCGCAATCAGCTCTTCCCTTCCGCGGCAGCGCAAGCCGGCACATCCGACAGCGGGGCCGATTCATCGACCGGCTGGGTCCTGGTGGCAATTGTGGCGGCTGGTCTGGTCTGGTTCAATACAGGGCTTTTTGGGGTTCGCCCGACACTCGTGAGTGGGTACAGTATGGATCCCACCCTCACTGTGGGCGACATCGTAGTCACGCGTGATGTCCTACCCGAGGATGTTCAGGAGGGGGACATCATCCGCTTCCAACACGGGGACGTGTTCATCATCCACCGTGTTGTGGAGATTGAGCGGAGCAGCGGTCAGGCTTTCTTTGTGACTCAAGGCGATGCCAATAACGTCGCCGATTCACCCCTAATGGGTGAAGAGATACAGGGCAAAGTGGTTGTCGTGATCCCAAAAATCGGATGGATCGCCATCGGCTTCCGAAGGCTAATAGAGTTGGTTCTCTGAGGTCGCGTGTGAAGGCGCTTTTCCGACGGGCACTCCCTTTGCTGGCATTTGTCGGGCTAGCCGTCTTGTCGACGATCGCTATCCCCACTGGAAATACGCTCTGGTCTAAGGTATTGGGGATCCAGGGATCGGTCAAGATCGGCGCCCAACCTCGTGAGGGCTGCTCCCTCGGGTTCTGGAAGCAGGGGAAACACTTCAAGTTCTGGCCCCCCAAGTATTCCCCGGGCGAGGCCTTCAATGTCGCCTTCGAGACATCAGTCGGTGGGGAATTGACGATGTTGCAGGCGCTAGAGCTTGGGGGCGGCGGCCTGAACGCCCTCATGCGCCAGGCCACAGCCGCCCTGCTCAACGCTGCTCATGAGGATATCGACTTCCCCTATTCAACCACGCAAGTCATCCAGATGTTCCAGGCTGCCTACGACAAGGATGACCCCGAGCCGACGAAAGACATGTTCGACGCCGCCAACAACGGTGAATGTCCGCTGCCTCCGCCCCAGACAAGAACCAAACTCAAGACCGAGGTCACAGCCGAAGGATCCTATGAGGAAGAAATCGCCTACGACTGGACCGTGGCAGTGAACCTCGACCCGATCAGCCTGGAGCTCGAAGTAGGCCAGGGTGAGTCGCTCAGTGCAGACCTGGCAACCACGCGTGTCCAGGCCTCCGAAGTCTACCGGTTCGGCGTGTACGGCGAAGTCTGCCTGACGAAAGAAGGCGAGCAAGCGACGCAGGATCTGTCTATCGAAGCAATTGTTCAGGCAAAGCTGGGCAATGCCGACTTCATGGACCGGGCCTCGATCCTCGTCGATGTCAGTTCTAAGCCTGTTATCGCCCCTGGTGAAAGACATTGCTACCCGTACCAGGTGGCCTTCGGTCCCGCAGAAGGTGCTGGCTATCGAGTGATCGCCCGGGTGAGCGTTCGCAACGATGTTGAAAACGCCAAAACGGCCATGGAGCATCCGCCTGCTGAAGCCAGTTTCTCCTTGCCAGCGACCCCGAGCCTCAACGAGATCGATGGTGAAGCCGATCTGACTGGCAATTTCGTGTGCCCTGACGGCTTCGAGTGCAGCGTG
>Ga0326597_10005817_pt1 | contig 17023 bp, 14 predicted proteins | sample RVTome_12_FD_203789 | JGI IMG/M metagenome (GOLD analysis project Ga0326597, IMG submission 203789) | Soil microbial communities from uranium-contaminated site in the Upper Colorado River Basin, Wyoming, United States - RVT100D185 | ecosystem: Environmental > Terrestrial > Soil > Contaminated >...
ATCCCGAGACCGTGTTCCTCTCCGAGAGGTTCGTCGAGGGCTTCGGCGAGACCTCGGCTCAGGCCATCAACACTTACTGGCAGCAGGGACTGGCTTCCTACGCCGGGCTGTCGACGAACTCGCGCCAGATCGTTGCCGCTGACACCGGCCTCGAAATGATCATCTGGGACCGCCCCGACCTGATCGTCAACGCCGTCCTGGGAATCCTCGAAGCCGAAGGCGACTAGCCGCCACCCCATCATCCCTTCGTTCGTATCTCCGCCGCCGAACCCGGCGCGGATCTGTGCCAGATGGGGTGGGTGGGTTAGGCCCGGCTCTTACTTCTACCCTTGAACAGCGGCGCACCGGCTTGATCCAGCGGCACCACTCCGATGTGATAACCACCGAGGTTGGCGTAATAGAGGACTCCGTCCCCAAAAGCGAGGTTGGTGGGGCGGTTGAGGAGGTCGGCCCACGGATCCACCATAAAAGGCTGGACCTGTCCGGTCGCCAGGACACGGTAGATAGCATCCGGGGTATAACACCCGACGTATAGGTCGCCGTTAGCTGCCAGAGCCAGGCCGTCGGGAGCCGTACCGGGAATTGTCGCATAAACCTCGGGCTCGCCGACTCCCGCATCAGAAAGGGGGATGCGAAGGATATTGGAAACGCCGCTTTGAGCTACATAGAGCCAATCACCCGAGGGCTCGACTGCCAGCCCGTTCGGGTAATAGAGCCCGCCATCGACCACGACCTCGACCTCACCACTCGGATGGACCACCAGGAGCCGACCATCAGAGCCGTAGTAGTCACCGGAGTCAGTGACGTAGAGGTCACCCCTGGAGTCGAAGGAAGCGAAGTTGGGAAAGCCGATTGGTTCACCTTTGCTGAAGGGTGTGACCACACCGTCGGCCGCGACTCGGACCACCCGTCCGGCGACGGTGTCACACACCAACAGATCGCCGTCAGCAGTCACCGTCACGCCTGCTACGAACCCCTCTACCCGAGCTATCTCCTCGAATGACCCAGTCGGGTCCATCCGATACACCTGACCCGCTTCGCCGCCGGCGTACAACTCACCGCTTGGTGCCACCGCTACCGCCTCGGGATGGTCGAGCCCATCGACCAGCTTTCGACACAGTTGGAGTGCAGTCATCGATGGGTCCGCAAGGCGGAAGAAACCTAGCCAGGCGGACGGCCCCCGAGCCGGCCCCTTCGTAGTATCCGACCGCGCCCCGCGGAAGGAAGACCCGCCGGAAGCGCACCAAAGACTTCTAAGGAGTGAAGATGAGAAAGTCGGGCAAGCTGTCCTTCTTGATGCTGTTGACACTGCTGGCGGTTGCCTGTGGCGGGCAGGCCACTACCACGACCGCCCCGGCGACCACCGGCACCACGTCTGGTACAACCGCCACCACGACCGCCACCACCTCAGACACCACGGCAGTGACGGAGCCGAACGAACTCACCATCCTGGAGTGGGCCTTCTACGAGGTCCCCGAGATGTGGGTGGAGTTCGGAGAGGCCCACCCTGACACGGATGTGGTCTTCAACTTCGGAGCTTCCGATGCCGACATCTACGCCAAAATCCTGGCCGGCTCGGGCGAAGACATCATGCACTTCTACACGCCCTACCTCCAGTTCTACGTCGACGAGGGTCTGATCCAGCCCATCGACACGAGCCGTCTCAGCAACTGGTCCAAGGTCCCGACCGGGTTCGCCGAGTCCTGCACCATTGACGGAGTCGTCTATTGCGTTCCCTGGGACTGGGGCTTCACGTCGGTGTTGTACCGGACCGACATGATTCCCTCCGTGGACTCGTGGTCGGCCCTTTTCGATGAGGCCAACGCCCAGCACGTTTCGATGTGGGACGACGGTCCGGGAGCGGTGGCGATCGGCGCCTACGTCCTCGGGGCAGATGAGGCTTCGATCACCGACGATCAGCTCGAAGAGATCAAGCAGATGTGGATCGATCAGAAAGACGTCAATCTCTTCTATTGGGTGGACGAGGCCGAGCTCGAGGCTGCCTTCACCGCCGGGGATGTATGGGCGGCGTATGCCTGGAACGGGGCTTATTACCGGCTGCTCACCGCCGGGGTGCCAGTTGCATATGCCGATCCGACCGAAGGCCGCAACAGCTGGGTGGGTCAGTACGCCATTTCGGCTGACACCGACTCCTACAACCTCGCCCTCGAATTCCTCGATGGCAAGCTCGGCGAGCAGACCGCCACCCACCTCCTGGTCGACTACGCCTACGGCCACGTCGTCCCCGAGTACTTCTCGGTGGTGGAAGACGCCAACCTGGTGACGGCTCTCTCCCTCGATGATCCCGGGATCCTCGACCGGACCAACTTCACGGTGCCAATCTCCCAGGATCAGCACAGCCGTTATGTCGAGATGTGGGCCGAGGTAAAAGCAGCCGGATAGCCCCACCGGGAAGACCAGCGCCATGAAGGCCTACGGAGTCCGGTGGGCCTTGCTCCTGCCGCCGGGATTGGTTCTCTTCGCTCTTTTCGTGGTGCCGGTGCTGATGATGGTGATCACCAGTTTCCGCCCGGATCTGCGGGGGGGACCCTTCGCCTGGGGATGGGACCCGACCCTTCAGCACTACCAGAATGTGATCGGGGGTGGGGATTACCTCCCACTGCTTGCGACTTCGGCCAGGATTGCGCTGCTGGTGGCGTTCTTGGCCTGCGCCCTCGCCTATCCGGTTGCCTATTTCCTGGCCTTCCGGGTGGGCCGCTCGACCTCCCTGCTTCTCACTCTCCTGATCATTCCGTTCTGGTCCAGTTACCTGCTGCGGACCATCGCCTGGAAGATCATCCTCGGGTCGAACGGTGCCCTCAACAGCTTCCTCGGTTTTCTCGGGCTCACCAATGCCACGGCTCCGATCTTGCTGTACAGCCGCAGCGCCGTGGTCGTCACTCTGATCTATGTCTGGCTCCCGTTCGTCGCCTTGCCTATCTATGCAGGGCTACTGCGGATCGATAGATCCCTGTTGGAGGCCTCAGCCGACCTGGGGGCAAGCCGATTCCAATCCTTTCGCAAGGTGACTCTGCCTCTAAGCATGCCGGGAGTGATCGCCGCATTCGTGATGGTCTTCATCCCGACGGTCGGTGAGTACGTGGCTCCCATCCTGGTGGGGGGAACCCGTGGTTCTCTCTACGGCAACATCATCGAGATCCTTTTTGGCGATGGGATCAACTGGCCGCTCGGCTCGGCGATGGCCCTGCTGATGCTGGTGGGCGTATTCATCTTGATTCTGGCCCTGGCCAAAGTGCTGAGGGTTCGCAACCTTATCGAGGCGGTCGAACGATGATCTCCCGCTTCCGAATCCTGCCGGCTTACTACGCGTTTCTGGTCGTGCTCTTGTACCTGCCGCTCCTGGTGCTGCTCCTCTTCTCGTTCAATGACGGCACCGCCTTGTCGTTTCCTCTCCGGGGTTTCACTACGGACTGGTACGAAGGCATGCTGGCCAATGGACAGTTGTTGGCTGCTGCCCGCAACAGCGCCGTGGTTGGCGTGGGGGTCAGCACCGTGGCAACGGTGTTGGGAACCCTGGCCGCCATCGCCCTGGTTCGGTACAAGTTCCCCGGCAAGACCCTGTTTCTGATGGTGGCGGTGACACCGTTGCTGGTCCCCTTCTTGATCCTGGGGGTCGCTCTCCTAATCCTGTTCTCAGCACTCGATGTCGACCGCTCGCTTCTCACCGTTGGAGCGGCTCATGTCGTGGTGGCGATCCCCTACACGGTCCTCATCGTCGCCTCCCGCTTGGTCGGCTTCAACCGCAACCTGGAAGAGGCTGCCTACGACCTGGGCGCCTCTTTCTCCTACTTTCTCCGCCGGGTGCTGGTCCCGCTGATCGCCCCGGCCATGCTGGCCGCGTGGCTGGTGGCCTTCACCGTGTCCTTCGACGAATTCGTCCTGGCCTCGTTCACGATCGGCCGCGAACCGACGCTCCCTGTCTTCATTTTCGGTCAGGTCCGTTTCGCCAATCGCTTCCCTCAGGTGGTGGCGCTGGCCAGCGTTGTGATGGTGCTCTCTCTCGGCATGGTCCTGCTGGCTCAGCGTTTGCAACGAGCCTGGACGCGGCGATGAACGGGCCTTCGGTAGAGCTGGTGGGAGTAAGCAAACGTTACGGAGAGGTCTTGGCGGTCGACGACATCTACCTGGCCGTCGGAGAGGGCGAGTTCTTCTCGATCCTGGGCCCGTCGGGTTGCGGCAAGACCAGCACTCTGCGGATGATCGCTGGCTTCGAATTCCCAACAGCCGGTGTGCTTCGGATCAACGGGATGGAGATGACCGATGTCCCCGCCAATCGGCGCAATGTCAACATGGTGTTCCAGAACTATGCGCTGTTCCCGCATCTGAGCGTGAACGAGAACGTCGCCTTCGGGCTGAGGGTAAAGGGCATGGAGAATTCGGTCATCGATGAGCGGGTAGCGGAGGCGTTGGCGATGGTGCAGCTCGAAGGAATGCATCATCGCAAGCCTGCCCAGCTCTCTGGTGGACAGCAGCAGCGGGTAGCGCTGGCCCGGGCCCTCGTCAACCGGCCGGCTGTGCTGCTCCTCGATGAGCCGCTGGGGGCTCTCGATCAAAAGCTGCGTAAGGAGATGCAGTTCGAGTTGAAGCGCCTCCAGCGCGAGGTAGGCATCACCTTTGTGTATGTCACCCACGATCAGGAGGAGGCTCTGACCATGTCGGACCGGATCGCGGTAATGAACGATGGCCGGGTGCTTCAGGTCGATGACTCAGCCTCCCTCTATGACCGACCCTCCACCCGGTTCGTCGCCAACTTCATCGGGACCAGCAACTTCCTTACAGGCAGAGCTGTGCGACTCGAGGGGAGCGTCGGCGAGTTCGAGGTTGCCGGCGTGGGAACCGTCAAGGCCCAGCCGGCCGGGCCGATCAGCGAAGGATCAACGACGTCACTCATGATTCGACCCGAGAGGCTCAGACTGAATGCATCCGAGCCCGGTGACAACTCCGTCGATGGTCTTGTCGACGAATCGATCTTCGTCGGCAACGACATCCTTTATCTCGTCCGACTGAAGGACGGGACCGTCTTCACGATCCGCGATCAGAACAAGGGCCCTGAGGCAAGGACCGCGGTAAGAGCGGGAGACCCCGTGCGATTGTCCTGGGCGCCGGCCGCCACGACGATCGTGTCGGATTAGAAGTCACTTGCCGGTCAGCCTGGTGAGGGCTGCACTCAACAACCGCGAGGGACGACCGGTGCGGCGCTCTACCGAGTCCGCCCACGGGGCCAGGAGGGTTGCGGCGTTGACTCCCAGCCAGCGAAGAGGTTCGGGCTCCCAGCGGGGGGAGCGATGACCCACCCACGGCAATCGGGTCAGGTCAGACTCTTTACCCAGCACAAGATCGGTCATGGTCCGTCCGGCCAGGTTAGATGCTGCCACCCCTTCACCTACATAACCGCCGGCATCCCCGACGCCCGCCTTACGATCAAAGAACACCGAGGGCCGCCAGTCGCGGGGTATCGCCACCGCTCCGCCCCAGGTGTGGGTGATTGCGGCATTGCCGAGATCGGGGAAGAGGCTCCAGAGGATCCGCCGGAGAGAGGTATGGACCGAAGCCCGCTGGTCGAACTCCGGCTCGAGGGTCGACCCGTAGTGGTACAACGCTCCCCTCCCGCCGAAGGCGATGCGGTCGTCGGCGGTTCGCTGACCATAGATGATCAGATGGCGAGCGTCGTTGAACACCTGACGGTCCGCCAACCCGACACTCTCCCAGAAAGAGTTAGGCAGGGGCTCGGTGGCCAGCATGAGCGAGTAGACCGGAATGAAACTGCGACGGTGAAGCGGTAGCTGCACCGTGAACGCCTCGGTGCAACGAAGGACAATGTCGGCCTTGACGTCGCCGCCGTCGGTGCGAACGAGCCCCGAGTCGAGGGACTGGGCTCGGGTCCGTTCGAAAATGCGAACTCCCCTCGCTTCCACTGCCCGGGCAAGGCCTCGCGCCAGACGCAGCGGGTGGATAGCGGCGGCGTGGGGTGTGAATAATGCCCCGATCGACTTGGTCACCCGGCCGATCCGGTCTATTTCCGGCGGTGGTATCCATGAGAAATCCTCGGGGCCGAATCCCCAACCGCGCTCATACTCGAGCCTCCTCTGTAGCCGAACAGCCTGGGCGGGGGAGGTGGCGAATGAGAGGATGCCCCCTTTCTTGAAGTGGCAATCGATACCCTCTTGCGACGCCACCCTGGCCACCTCATCCACCGTCGCAAACATCGCCCTCCAGAGTGCGACAACGGCTTGGCGACCGGCCGAGGCGGCCATCTTCTCCCGGTTGCCGGCGATCTCGCCGGCGCACCAGCCGCCGTTGCGCCCCGAGGCGCCGTAACCGGCAATCTCTGATTCGACAATGGCCACTCTCAGACTTGGGTCGGCCTCTTTCAAGTAATAGGCGGTCCAGAGGCCTGTGTAACCGGCGCCGACGATTACGACATCTATGTCGAGAGAACCGGCGAGAGCCGGTCGGGGCAGTAGGTCTTCCCCGACGGCGTCATGCCACAGACTGAGCTGCGGGTAGTCATCCATGAGAACTCAGCTTGGCATCGATGTGAGGCGTAGGCTTGGTGGCAGGTCTTGACAATTTCCCAAGTGCCCAACCGCATGATGGAGTCGTTATGACCGGGCCGGTCAACATCCACTTCACCGTCCAATGATGATCGTCGCGCGCAGACGGGCATTGACGGCGGCCTGGTTCGTAGCGTTGTGGGTCTGTATTTCGCCTCCATTCGACCTTACATCGACCATTCCAAGTCCGGAATTGCCCCATCAACAACAGTGAATCTCCTCAATCCTCCACCGACAGCCGTTCCGACCACAACCAACGTCGGCACCACCACTCCTACCAGAGTCCCGATCGTCAATCATCCCGGGCAGTGCATGGGTTGCTACCCCTTTTGATGATGAGTCGCTTTGGATGTGGCCATCGCCCGAGGGGATCAACCCCGGACGGGTGCCGGCGCTCGTCGCCCCGGTGTCTTCGGCGACGGTGCTGGGCCGGGGGGCGCCGTCCGACGCTCCTCTTTGCGCCGCGGCGCTGGGGCCACTCGCTCCGGTTCGACTCTGATCTTTCGTAGGGGCTGGCCTATGTCACACACGATGTCTTTCACACAGGACTCGAAACCGTCAATCCACACAGGACAGTCGTATCGTTGCTTGAGTGCGCGGGCGACGGTGATTTCCGGTGCCGCTGCAGGAGTAGCCAGGCCCCTCGTCGCATTCCCGAATTGGGTCGAGACATCAGGGCGCGCCACCCCAACTGGGTTACGGTCCGGGGACCGATAATCCGACGAAGGTTCTGGGGCCACGCCCTCAAGCCCGAGGGCGTCAAACAGACAGCCGTCCTACGTGACGAGGCGTATCGTTGAGTTGTGGAATTCCGCACGTTCCTCCTCGCCGAGGTGGTTGGGGTTCGCCAGGCCTGGGAAGACAGGCCCGATGACGTTCCGGCCTGGATGGGGTCGTGCTCCGCCGCTTTCCGTAAGGCAGTGCTTGCGCATGAGGGCCACGAGTTTCCGCTCGGCGGTGAACAGTTAGGAGCCGCCTTCGACACCGCCGAGCAGGCGGTGCTAGCAGCGATCGACGCCCAACGACAGCTGCTCGGGCTTTCCTGGACTGGTTCGGATGAGCTCTCGGTTCGCATGGCTGTTCATGCCGGAGAGGCTCATCTGATCGAGGACCGCTTCGTGGGCCCTGCCCTCACCTTCGGTTTGGATCTGCTCAAGTCCGCTCGTGGCAGTCAGATCCTGGTGTCGTCGAGTGTGGCGCAAAGCCGGACCCTGCCCGGAGATGCGAGCTTCCGTGATCGGGGGACGATGTGGCTGATGGAGACGTCCACCACCGAACACGTCTATGACGTGGTTCACCCGGACCTGCCTTCCAACTTCCCGATCGGCCACGCGCCCGAAGCTCGGGAGTCGATGCTTGACCTTTATATCCCCCGCGACCGCCGCATCGCCCTGGCGTTGGGCCAGCCTCTGCCCGATAGAACCAGCGGTGCGGTCCTGTTCGCCGATGTTTCGAAATTCTCCTCTCTCACAGAATCTCTTCTGGAAACGATGGGCCCCCAACGCGGGGCCGAGGAACTAACCCGTCGACTCAACATGCTTCTGACCACGGTGGTGCAGGAGGTGCATCGGTACGGGGGCAGCGTGATCGGTTTCGCTGGGGACGGAGTCACCTGCTGGTTCGATGGCGACAACGGGCGTCGGGCGACGGCGGCGGCGCTGGCGGCGCAAGAGATTTTAGGTAAGGGACCTCCCGACGCAGGGTCAGGTGCCGGACTCTCGAAGGTAAAGATCGTGGTCACGTCGGGCCTGGCTCGCCGCTTCCTGGTCGGGGTGCCCCGAATCCAGCGCTTCGACGTCCTGGCGGGTGGAATCCTTGATCGGATGGCAGCGGCCGAAAGGCTGGCCCACCCCGGAGATGTTCTCATCGGCAGTGGCATTGTCGGTTGGATCCGCGACCAGGTCGAGATCGTTGATTGGCGACACGACTCATCCCAGCCCAAGTCGGACACCGAGTCGTTCGCATTGGTAACCGGTGTCCCCTCCCAGATCGCACAGCCGGTCGAGCAGGTGGCGGTGCCAGCTCTGGCGGAGACCGTCGCCCGGGGGTGGATCAACCCGGCGTTGTTCCAGAGAATCGCCAGCGGCGAAGGCGACCTGGTCTCGGAACTGCGCCAGGTGGTGACGATGTTTGTGCGATTCAGTGGCATCCAGTACGACTTCGACAATGATGCCGGGACCAAACTCAATAGCTACATCGAGTGGGTACAGAAGACCCTTATCCCCCTCGGTGGTTTCATCATGCAGGTGATCGTGGGGGACAAGGGCAGCTATCTCTATGCAGTGTTTGGTGCTCCCGTGGCCCAGGAGGACGATCCCCTCCGCGCCCTGCGGGCGGCGGAAAAGCTGATGCAGCTTCCGCCTTCCCTCGACTTCATCAAGGACACCGCGGCCGGTATCAGCCAGGGCAAGATGCATGCCGGTGTATTTGGCCGCAGCGGTCACAAGACTTACGAGGTGCTAGGGCAAGCCGCCAACACCGCCGCGGCCCTTATGCAAAGGGCCGACTCAGCGCGGGTTCTGGTCTCCGAGGCGGTGGCCGAGGCAGGCACGCCTCAGTACCGATTTCACCGCACTGGCTTCGCCGACATCCTCGAGTTGGTCGGAGCAGAGCCCAGCGCCCCCGCCCTCATACCCAAAGGGATGGTCCACACCGGAATCGTCGGAAGAGACGATGAACGGCGCCGTCTCCGCAGCTACCTCGACCAACTGCTGGAAGGGCGAACGCAGATGGTGGTCATTCAGGGACCCTCAGGCATCGGCAAGTCAAGGCTGCTGATCGACTTGAAGCAACAGGCCGAGGCTCTCGCCATCCCGACATTTGCCGGGTCGGGCAACGCCATCGATGGGCGGATCCCACTTCACGTCTGGAAAGACATCTTTGCCGGAATCCTCGGGATTCGACCGGGCGACGGCGAGCAGACGGTGCGCCACGCCCTCGAACGACACCTTGTCAATGCCCCCCAATTGCTCGAGCTTGCCCCTCTTCTCAACCCTGTGCTGCCGATCGCGCTCCCCGACAACGAGCCAACGGGGCGGATACCGGCCGAAGCTCGCAGCGACAACGCCCTCAACGTGATGGTCGGATCTCTCTTACGTCCGGTCGGCTCCCTGGCCGTGATGCTGATCATCATCGACGATGCCCAATGGCTCGACTCAGCGTCCTGGACCCTGGTCGAGGCGGCCCTTCGTCAGCATCCATCGCTCTTGATGGCGGTGGCAACCCGCCCCCCCGAAACTTCCCCGACTGGTGATCTCACCGTCGGCCTTCCTGGCCCCGTTCAAGCTTTCATGGATGGCCGGCCCGAGGCGCTGTTGACCATCGAACCTTTGGGAGATGATGACCTGGTTGAGCTGATCAAGCAGTACATCGAGGTCAAGGAGGTCCCCGCCGAGCTGAGCTCGGTGATTCTGGAAAGGGCCGAGGGAAACCCCTTCTTTGCCCAGGAACTGATTGGCACCCTCGTGCAACGCGGCCTGGTGAAGGTGGAGGACGGGGTGTGTCGCCTCCTCGGCCAGCCTGAACAGCTGGCGGCGGCGTTTCCCGAGCGGGTGGAGTCCTTACTAATCAGTCGCCTCGATCACTTGCCGCCGGATCATCGAACCACCCTGCTGGTGGCGAGCGTCCTCGGCCGGACCTTCAGCATGCGGATGCTCGCCGATGTTCATCCCGGCCGCCTCGATCAATCAACCCTTCACGCGCAGCTGGATGATTTGGCTGGCTATGGGCTGGTAGCGCGCGAACACGAATTACCTGAACTCACCTATCGATTCCGCCACGGCCTGACCCACCAGGCGGCAGGCGAGCTGCTCCCAAGCGACCTTCGGGGCGAGATCCAGGCGAACGCGGCTGCCTGGATCGAAAACAATCAAGGCGCCAACCTTGCCCCGTACTACCCCATCCTGGCTCGCTACTGGGACGCCGCCGGTGAAGTCATGAAGTCCTTGAACTTCCTGGAACTGGCGGCTGTGAACGCCCGGGCCGCGGGTGCCTACCTGGAGGCTATCTCGTTCTACACCAGGGCGGTGACCCTTGCCCGCGACGGTCGTCATGTCCCCAAGGAGAAGGCGGCCGTCTGGCAGCTTCGCTTGGGGGAGATCTACGTCCACCACCAAAGCGAGGACGTCACCAAAGGCCGCGAGAATCTGGAAGCCGGTCTCACCGCCCTCGCGCTAGCACCCCCACGGAGCTCTTTCGGATTGGTACTCGGTGTGATCTGGCAACTGCTGCTCCAAATCTGGTACCGGCTGACCGGACCCAAAGAGGCGCGCCCGGGAACCTCCTCCGAGCGGCTCTTGGAGGCGTCGCGGGCCTACGAACGGTTGGTGGAGGTCCATTACATCTCCGGTGAAAACCTGCCATCGCTCTATGCGTCGCTGCGCGCCCTCAACCTGGCTGAGGCGGCCGGGCCTTCATCCGAGCTCATCCGAGGCTGGGCGACGGCCGGCGCCATCTTCGGATTTGTGCCGCTCCGAAAGGTGACCTCGCGGTACCTGGAGCGAGCGCTGGCGGCTTCCGAGTCTGGAGATCCGGGGGCGGTCGCCTGGGCCGCCCTGGTCGCCGGGTTCTACTACTCAGGTGTAGGCGACTGGCAGCGCGCCCAAAGCCTGATGGACAAGGTGGTTGAGATTTCAAGTCAGGTGGGAGACGGGAGACGCCTGGAAGATGGATTGTCGAACCTGATGATCCAGGCGTATCTGCGAGGCGACATAGCTCTCGGGCTGAAGCTCACCGACGAGCTGCATGCTCGGGCGGTAGCGCGACACGCCGATCGACCTCTTGCCTATTACCTGCAGGGCCGTGCGTACCTCCTGTTGGAACTTGGCCAAGCCGACGAGGCGCGCCAGGTGATCGATCAACTCGAAGATGTGCAGGGCCGCGACCAGCGCTCCGCCGATCAGGCGTTGATCAATGACACGTACGGTCTGTTAGCTCTCGCCGAATTGCGCCGAGGCAATCTCCGCAAGGCTCTCACCGCCGCCGAAATGCTGCTGACCCGGGTGGCGAAACAGCCCCCCAGCAACTACTCGACCATTGCGGCCTACGCCGCGCCCGCCGAGGTTTATGCCGAGGCCTGGCGGTCGGCCCCCTTCGATCGAGACCTCCAGAGGCTGTTGAAGAGGGCTCTGCGCGTGTTGAAGAGATACTCCCGCGTGTTTCCCATAGGTCGACCGCGCTTGCTGATGTGGCAGGGCCTCTACGAAGAACTAAAGGGTCGCCGCAACCCGGCGATCCGCAACCTGGAGGCGAGTTTGGCGGAAGCGGTCCGACTGGGGATGCGACTCGATGAGATGCGGGTTCTGAAGGAGCTAGCCCGGCTGCTGGGCGATTCGGATCCGACGGCACGCGACTACCGAAGCCGGGCCGAAAAAATCCTGGCCGAGGTGAGCGTCAGGTCGGCCACCAACGCTGCCTGACCCGAACGACGCTACGGCGTTCTGCCGCCTTCGGGAACTGAGAAATGTGAGTGGACGACCTTCCAATCACCGCTTCCGAAGTTCTTCAAGATGCAGGTCCACCGACCGAGGTGGCTTCTGTTGCCTATCTCGAAACGCCCCTCGATCACGGTCCAGGCCAGGTCTCCTTCCATTTGTATCTCGGGCGCAAGTCCAGAATCGGCCAGCTGACCCTGGATCTCGTCAAGACCGAAATCGGATCTGAGGGCCCGCCTGATGTCGCCCGGATTGGTCCAACTTTCACCGGCCTTGGTCCCAATGACATGGGCGTTTTCTGCGAGGAAGCTAAGCAACGTTTCGTCGTCATGGGACCGGTAGGCGCTACGAACCGCCTCGATGACCTCCGATGGCTCTGCCATCTGAGTGGCTCCTTTCTTATGGAGATCGAGCCTATCAGCGGCTACGAAGAGCCGCCGGTTGTGGCTGTCGATAGCCTTCCGTCGTGTATCCGCTCGCTCTGCAAGCGCTCGCAGCCGCGAGCGTGGCCGACCTCTTTCTCGATCTCGACGCCGCCGCCCCCCACACTTCGCAACGAATCCGAAGCTGGCTCGAGTCGTTGTTTGGCCCGGTGGCACTACACAAAGTCTTCACTCAACCGGGCGCCTTCCCGCTCTTACTGCTGCCCTGGTGGTTGGAGGCATCCGTGCGCGAGCCCGATCTTTCCCTGCAAAGAGAGTTGGCTACCTCATCGATCAGCGGATATCTCTACATCCGCCTGATCGACAACTTGATGGACGGTGACGCTCCGGCCGACGTCGGGTTGTTGCCGGCGCTGAGCCTGCTTCACACACGGTTCACCGATCCCTTCCGAAAATGGTTTGGCCACCAGCATCCTTTCTGGGAGGAGTTCCACAGCATCTGGTTCGAAACCGCCGAGGTGACCCTGCGCGATTCCACTCTCGATTCGATCGACCGATCGCAATTCGAGACCATCTCGGCCCGTAAGACGGGTGCCGCCAACATCCCGGTGGCCGCCATCGCCCATGCGATAGACCGACCGGATCTGCTACCCGATTGGTATCAGCTCATCGACCGATTCGGATGCTGGCATCAGATGGTCAACGATCTTTTCGGGTGGCACAAGGACCTGCGTAACGGGAAGACCACCTTTCTGCTGTCGGAGGGGAGGCATGCCACCTCATCGGCCGAGCCGATCGAGGAGTGGTTCTCCCGGAGCGGGTTCGATTGGGCCATCCAACAACTCGACGGGTGGATGGACGTCCTGCGCGTGCTGGGTGACCGAATCGGATCACACGACCTCATGTTGTATCTCGACACACGTCATGCCCAGCTTCACGACCAGGTGGCCACGGTTCGTTCCGGATTGGAGGCCTTGGCCGATCTCGGCCGGGTGGTCGATCTCGGAGAAAGACGTTCTCGAAACCCAGGCGAGATGAGACCGATAGAGTGACCGCAACACTGGGAGGTGGATAGATGGCCGTTGAGCCAGGCGGCGAGTTTCCGATCGGTTTCAGTTACCTCGTCGGCAAAGCTGCGTTCGATCCCGAATTCGCCGGTGCCCTCTCCGAAGATCCTCCGCAGGCGCTCCGCTCGATCGGCATCGAGCCCACCGCGGAAATGTTGGAAGCCCTCCGACGGATTGACACCGACGCCATCATGGACCTGGCGGCGGCTTTCGATGACAAGAGAGGCGTCGTCTAACCACCCGACATCGTTTTGGAGAGGGCGTGAAAGCACAAAGCCGTGGTGAGCAATCGGCTCGAGTACCACATGGTGCGACCACCGGCGGCCGGGACGAAAAAGAAAGGCTCGCCCGGCCAACCGCCGTCAAAGCTCTGAGCACGGGTGATGATCGTCTTCCACGATTCCTTATGGAGATCTGCCAGGGCAGGCCGAGAACAGGTCCAAATCAAACAGGCTGCCTCCTGCGGGTTGATCCGAGCCTGGTGGGCTGATCGGAGAACCTCGGCTCGCAGGCGCGGTCGAGCAAGCTGTGTCATCTCAGGGTCCAATCCTTCGAGCCGGTCGATGAGTTCGGCTAGCACCGCCCGTGCATATGGCTGCGGGTAATTGACGTTGACGCTCGTCCCCCGGGCGACGTAGTCCCCCAAGAGCCGGCGGGCGGCCGGCATTATCAAAGACATGTGCTCGTGAGGCTGATAGTCGAACAGGCCTAGCAGAAGGTTGGCCTCGATGGTCCCGCAGCCTTCTCCCAGCACCATCGCCGGGGCTTGGTCACTCTGGACCAGCCACACCGGCAGCCGACCATCGGGGGGACCGTGTTTGTGCAGCAGCTCCAGGTAATCGCCTAGGACTCTTCGGTGCCCCTCGGTTTGACCGGAATGCTGGTAGAGCCGGAGCAGCAGACCCAGGGTGTCGGACTCGATGTAGTGGCGGGCGGCGGGATGGTCGTAATAGGCGAAGTGCCTCTCCCCGGTTGACCGATAGAAGCCATCGATCAGCTCGGTCACGTCCACGCCCTGACCGGCCAGGATCTCCAGGATCAGCCCGGCCGGAAATCGGGCCGATGTCTCCACCGCTCCCAGCAGCCCCCAACGATGCGTTTCCCACGCTTCCCGCATGGTCGGATCGGCGAGCAGGAACCCAACCGCCATCTGGGTGGGAGTCTGCAGGGTTGGTGGAGCGGAGCTCATTTGGGGGCGTGGTTGGTTCCGAACCCGGGTCTTGCTCAGCGTCGCCGCCAGTTGCTGCGAATAGAAGCGGAAGGTCGGCAACTGCAAATCTTGCGCAATCCCTTCGGCTTTTGACAGGTGGGATCGGCAGTCTTCGAACATCAGCTCCATCGCCCCCCCGAGCACGATCTCTCCCAAGACCTTCTCGGCCCCCGGAGGCTCGGTCAGGTCGATTCCCAATCGGGCGACCATCCGGCGGACGGTGGGTGATATCCAACCGCGAGCAAGGTGACGCATCATCCCGGCCAGCTCGGTGCGCACCACCTCGACGAACCCGAGATGTTCAAACAGCTCTTCGATCCCATGAAGATCGGACCGGCCCGGCGCCGCCGCCGCCACCGCCAGCGGTCCGACCGCTCCCGGGGCGGCGCGGGCTGTTTGGATGCTCCAGAGCTCCGCCTCGGTCGAGCCAGTGGTTGGTTCTTCGAGGGCAAGGGTGGCCTCCCCATAGGCTTCCCATCGCCGACGGTGACGGGTCCAGAAGTCTGAATCGTGGTGGATGACGATCGCCAGCTCCGCCGGTATCTGCCTGACCAACCATCCATTCAAACCCGACGTCTGCGTATCGCCCATCCGGGCGCGCTCATCGAGGTGCAAGAAGGCGAAGGTGTAGAACGCCGCCCTGAATATGTGCTCTTCGAGAAGACGTCGCCGCGAGCGGTCGGGGACCGCGAGATCGTCGAGCATCCACAGATGCTGGTGAAGGATCGGGCTCGCATCAGGCTGTCGGAGGATGTCTCGAAAAGCCCCGATCGAAGAATGGGCGATGCTCAGGTTCTGGCGAAGGAGCCGGCTCTCTCGGTACAGATGGGGCGGGAGCGAATCGAACTCGATCTCGAGTGCGTCCCAAAAGCGGTCTATGCCAGTTCGATAATCGACCAGTGTTTCCAGCGAAACCCTCCCGCGGCCAGCCTATCCGAATCATCCAACGCGGTCCGAAGGTGACGTTTGGCCGCCGAAACAGCGGGTACTTCTCACCTGGCGGCACGCGCCGCGGAATATTTCTGCGGGGGAAGGAGCAAGCCATGTATACGGAAATCTGGACCTATCGGGAGTCGATGCCTGCCTCCACCGATGCCCTCACCGGCTTTGCGGTGGAAGCGACTGATGGCGCCATTGGCCATGTCGACGTCGCCTCCAACGAGGTGGGCGCCGGTTACATCGTGGTCGATACGGGACCCTGGATCTTCGGTCGGAAGGTAATGATCCCGGCTGGAACCATCAGCAATGTCGACCTCGACGAAGAACGGGTCATGCTGGGCCTCACCAAAGAGCAGATCAAGAATTCTCCCGAATTCGACCCGGAGATCGGATGGGATGACAGCGACTATCGGGGGAGACTTGGCGAGTACTACGAGCCCTTCTTCCGGCCTCGTTACTGATGTTGGTAACGGCGGCCCCTGCCTGATGTTGATAACACCGATGTTGGTAACGGTTTGGGGGAGCCCCTGACCGGGCTTCCCCCTCTCCGTTCAGGTCAAGGCAACAACTTGAACCTGCCGCCCGTGAGAGGTCAGAGAGCTTCGAAGTGGCGGCGATCAAGAGTGAGGAGAGAGCGAGACCGGAATCGCTCAGCCAGCACCACGAGCGAAGCTTCGGTCACTCCGATGTGGAGAGACCGGTATCGGTCGAGGACCGCCACCGCCTTCATCAGCTCGGAAGCTTCCATGGCCGGAAGTAAGTAAGCACCCGAGGCCAGCTCGGATAAAACCGTGATCTCGGCCTCAACCCCGACCCGGGTGGCGAGCAGGTAGTCCAACTCGGCGACGACGTACGGGGACACCACCACCGGATCGCGGTCGGACTCCAAGACGCTCCGAACGGCGGTGTGGCTCGGCTCCTGCTCGTTGAAAAAGGCAAGGAGGCCGCTGGTATCAGCGACGATCACCTCTCGCCGAACCCGGCGAGCAGCTCGTCGACCCGGTCAGCAAAGGGCTCCGCTCCTATCAGGCCGGGCCGAGACGGGGGCGAGACACGGCGGCGTCTATCGCCTCACGTATCACTTCTGCTTTGGAGCTGCCCCGCTGACGAGCCTCCCGCTCGACTGCTGCCTTCAGGTCCTCGGGAGGATAGACGGTGGTCTTGCGATTCATGCCATGTATACCACCGCTGGCACTATTTCCGCAGGCCGCACACCCTTGGACAAGTGCCAGCTGGGGCGGCCAGGTGGGGGTCGTTGACGAGGTTTCCTCCGCCAGCGCCGACCGCAACCCGATCACCAATCGACATGGCTCCAGAACTCTGTGGGAATCCGCCTCCTCTTAAGCCAGGTGCCGAAGTCCACGTCGACGAATTGACCAGACTCGAAAGCCTTCTTCAGCCCAGCCAGCAAGTTGTC
>Ga0326597_10005818_pt1 | contig 17021 bp, 17 predicted proteins | sample RVTome_12_FD_203789 | JGI IMG/M metagenome (GOLD analysis project Ga0326597, IMG submission 203789) | Soil microbial communities from uranium-contaminated site in the Upper Colorado River Basin, Wyoming, United States - RVT100D185 | ecosystem: Environmental > Terrestrial > Soil > Contaminated >...
GCACACAATGCACCTGAGGATCATCCCCGACCGTGTACCTCCCGGTGTACGTCCCCGCGATCCGCACCTTGCCGCCACGACGACGACGACGCTTGAACACGCTCATCATGATCGCGCTCCCTTCTGCCGCTCGACGTACCGGATGATTTCATCCACCGGCAGACACGACGCCGAACCGATCTTCACGATCCCCGGCAATTCGCCTCGCTCGCACAGACGCCTCACGGTACGAACTGACACGCTAAGACGCTCCGCCACAGCATCGAGCCGCATAAACGACGGAACCTCACCAATCTTGCTCATGTCGGACCTCCAGAGAGTCCCCACCACACAGAACGGCGGCAGGTGTCCACTGTTCAGCCGGTTCGATCCCCGTCCACAAGAACGAGGCGAAGCACGGCCACACGCTGGACTTGACCTAGACGTGCACGGTAGGGCTTGCTGCACGACCAACTTTCCACGCGGGGCGATCGTCAGATCGTCGGCATGGATGCCCACTCAACCCTTCAGAAGTCCGCGTCACCATAGCCGCCTGACCTGTCGCGTCAAGTCAGAACGCGACCGCCACGGCGCTTAACAACCCCCCCCTGTTAGATAGGGGGGCAACGCAGGGCGCCTCTACGAGGCGACCCGCCACCGCCCACCCTACTCCAATCACTTTCGTCCCCCGAACCAGCGGCGGACTCGACTCAACTCCGACACGACGGCCCAACACTCTTCACGATGAATGGCACTTGCACTCTCGACGGTCTGGCAGGCCACGTGAGAATCGTACACGGCATGCCGATGCACACCGGCAACCACGCTCCTCACCATCACACCTGAGCACGCACAGGACCGGATGCTCACGTAGCCAGCCAGCCCTCACTCTGCTGGAGACACACGCCTAAGAACGCTCCACTGACGGCGCAACACTCTCGCCGTCCGCCGCTGGCCACCCTTGCACCAGACCGATCGCATGGACCGCCGCAAGCACAACAGCCCGAAGCGCATCGGGCATAATCGGCCACGCAGCAACGACCCTCGACAACCCGCCATCCCGATCCTGTGTCCCCTCCAGTGTCCCACCCGCGATTTCAGCATCAAGAACGCCGTTTTTTGCGGGTTCAAATCCCCTACGGGACGCTTTTCATGCGCCCGGTCGAGCGTACCGTAATCTCCTCGCCTTCGCTCTCCGCGATCCGTGCCGCCACCCCCCCATGCTCCCGGGCCAGTGTGAGGCCGTCCTCCACGGGGAGCAGACACAGGGTAGTTGCCAGGGCATCGGCAATCATGCCGCGCGGCGCGATGACCGTCGCGGCGATGCGGCGCGGTGAGCCGAGGCCCGTGCGCGGATCGACGAGGTGCGCGTAGCGCACGCCATCGATTTCGACGAATTGCTGGGCATCGCCGGAGGTCGAGACAGCCGCGTTGCTGAGTCGGAGCGTTTCCGCCGCCGCCTGACCGGCGCCGCCCTCCACTGCGATCTCCCATGCGCTGTCGCCCGGCGGCGGCTCGCCTACCACGATGTCGCCGGCCAGCGCCACGAGAAATCGGCGGATCGCCCGCGAGCGCAGCACCTCGGCCGCCGCGTCGCACGCATACCCCTTGGCACTGCCGCCGAGGTCGAGTTGCATACCAGGCTTGAGCAGTTCAACTGTTTGTGACTCCGCGTCGAGGCGCATCCACGGTGATCCGACGAGGCTTCGCGCCGCTTCGAACTCATCCGGGTCGGCCAGACGCTCCGAGCGGCGCATGTCGCGCCACAGCCGCACCGCCGGTCCGGCGGTCACGTCAAACGCGCCGCCGGATCGCTCGTGGAGTTCCTTCGCAAAGGTCAGCACCTCAAAGAGTTCATCGCTGACGATCACCGGCCCCGTGCCCGCGCGATCGCACAGTTGCATCAGTTCGCTGTCGCTTCGATAGTCGCTCATCATCGCGTCGAGTTGGGCGATGCGTTCAAAGGCAGCGCGGGCGGCGGCCTCCGCGTTCGCCTCACCGTCGGCGTAGAGGACGAGGCGCGCCCGCACGCCCATGTGGACCTGGCTGTACTCGAAGCGCCGCAGCGCCGCCTCGCCCGCCGCGCCGCTGGTCGAAGCGCAGCCGGCAAGCCCCGCCGCCAGCAGGAAGCCCAAGAGCGGGATGAGCCGGTCAGAGTGAGTCAAACGAACACACACGCGCCTTGAGCAATCATATGATCGCCAGTTGCTCCGGCTGCCGCAATCCCACGCCCAAGGACCGGTATCATGTGTGCGGATGAAACGAGTCGCCCGCATGCTTCCGCGCATGGTGTTGTGCCTGCTCGCCGGTGCGATGATCAACGTCGGCGTGGCGTGGTGGCTGGGGTGGCGCGTGACCTATCAGTCTGCATCGATCCAGCAATCCAACGTGCCGATAGAGCCGGGCGAATTTGTGCCCCAGGAGTTCCCCGGTGAAGAGCGTGGGCCGGCGGGACTCTACTTGAGCCGCACGCGACAGTTTGGTGCGGATCATGTGGTGTTGGAGCGGGTGTCGTGGACATTGCGCTGGGGGGATTGGCCGAAGGTGTCGCTCGAAGTCCTCTGGCCGCACTGGGGCCCGCTCGCCGGCCGCGAGCCGCGCGAGGTGTATGAATCGATGACGATTCCCATCGGCCATATGGCGCGCGGCTGGCCGATGCTCTCGATGTGGTGCGCCTTCGAGCAGGGCACGCATGGTCCGGTGCGCGGCGGCATCCACCTCGGCCACAAGCAGACGCCCGACACCTTCATCGTCACCGACCTCGTCCTGCCCCTGCGGCCGATATGGACCGGCTTTGCCGTCAACTCGCTCTTGTATGCGAGCCTCGCCTGGATGATCATCACGCTGCCTTTGGCCTGGCGACGCGGCCGGCGCATCCGACGCGGCCTCTGCGCCGCCTGCGCCTATCCCGTGGGATCAAGCCCCGTCTGCACGGAGTGTGGCGAACCGGTTGACCTCGGCTCGGCCCGCTCATCTGCCGCGGGCTGAACGCGATCCGTCCCCGCCCGTCCCGTCGGCGTCACCGTGATTTTCTTGCTTTCCCGCAGTTTCCGTGGCGTTCGGGCCGGCTTTCCGGTAGCATTGCCGCGTCCCGGCTGGATTGGACACCTTGAGGGGGAGACTGACATGCTCGGATTCACGACGCGGCTCATCGCCGCCTGCGCTCTGGCACTTGTGTGCGCCTCTGCGACACTCGCTCAGTCCACCGAGCCGGCCGTCTTCGTCGTCACCTATCCCAACGCCGCGCCGGGGAAACTCTCCGCCCTGACCGTCAACCCCGACGGCACGCTCAACCTCGTCGGCGTCTGGGACACCTCCGACACCGGGCCGCAGGCCATCAGCCTCTCGCCCGGCGGGCGCTACGTCGCCCTCTCGCACGGCACGGCGAACAACATCGAGGAGAAGGTGGACATTTTCCGCGTCAACCCCGACGCGACGATGAGTTTCGTGCTCACGAAACTCGTCCCCGACAGCCCGCTCGATCTCGCGTGGGTGAGTGAGAACCTGCTCGCGGTCACGCAGACGAAACTCAGCGGCGACAACACGGTCGGTCTCTATGAGTTCGGTCCCGCAACGCCGTCGCTGACGGAGATCGCGCGGCACATCACCGGCCGCTTCTGCACCAGCCTCGCGATGCATCCGCAAGGCCGGTTCCTCTTCGCCAACGACTCCACCGCCAACGTAATCTACACGATCGAGATCTTCCCCGATAGTTCAAGCGCGCTGCTCGGCTCCGCGCCGACGGGCGGCATCTACCCGCTGGGTCTTGGTGTGACCAACGACGGCACGAGAATCTACGCCGGCGGCGGGATCAGCGGTGGCGGACGAGCGGTGCATGGCTACGGCATCGACGCGCTGACCGGGTCGCTCGCGCCCCTGCCCGGCTCTCCCTACCAGTCACAGGGCGCCTCGCCCAAACTCGCCGTCGCATCAGACGATGACCGCTACGTCTTCGTCGGCCACGGCACCGACGCCACGCTGCGCACCATGGGCGTCGAGAGCAACGGCCGGCTCACTCCTACCGGCTACTCCTTCGACATTGGTCTTCAGGGCACGCTCGGCAAAGTCGCCGTCATGGAGAACCTCCTCTTCGTCACCGACAACTCGACGGCGATCGACGGCAAGAGCGGCGTGTATTCGTTCACGGTTCAGACCGACGGCTCGCTCATTATGAACGGGCCGGACCTGTTCAACACCGGATCATCCTCGCCCAACTCGATCGCGGCGTGGAATCCGCGCCGGCGGATCGTGCTGGCGGTGAGCGACGTGGTCAGCGGCGGCGATGCCGGCTTCCTCGTGCGCGGCGGTCCGCCGAACACTCCTTTCGCACTCGTATACAGCATCGCCGGTCCGGGTCGCGTGCGACCCAACGGGTGGTCCATATGGATCGACCTGGCGCACCCCGTCCAGGCCGGGCCGACGCGCCGGACGGACTCGCGCGGCGAGGCGATGTTCACACTGCCGGTGCCGAACACCAGCATCCCACTCGTGTGGTTCCAGGTCGTGCGGCCTGACATGAAGAGCAACGTCGTGAATCGGCCCGTGCTTCGCTAGTCAACCGCATCGCCAGCGCCGCGCCGCCGTATACGATTGCGCGATGAACCGCACGCCGGCCCGCATCCTCGACGCCAACGCCAATCGCGCCCGCGAAGCGTTGCGCGTTATGGAGGATTACGCGCGCTTCATCGTCGATGACGCCGATCTCACCGCGCGCCTCAAGTCCATCCGCCACGACCTGCGCGCCGCGCTCGATCGCCTGCCCCCCGGCTGGCTCGAAGCAAATAGGGATGTGCCCGGCGACGTCGGCACGACGATCACGACCGAGTCGGAGTCGAGCCGCGCGACCGTTGCTCAAGTCGTCATCGCCGCCGGCAAGCGCCTCGGCGAGTCCCTTCGCAGCATCGAGGAGTATCTCAAGCCCATCGACGCGGGCGCGGCCGCGGCGGTCGAGGCGATCCGTTACCGCGCCTACGACGTCGAGCAGCGCCTCCAGCGCCGCCTCGGAACCGTCACGGCGCCGCAGTGGCGGCTGTGCGTCCTGCTCACCGAGTCGCTCTGCACACTGCCGTGGCTCGATGTGCTCGACGCCGCGATCGAGGGCGGGGCCGACTGCATTCAACTCCGCGAGAAGGAACTCGAAGACGGCAAACTCCTCGGCCGGGCGACGGTGGTCGTCGAGCGCTGCCGCGCCGCGGGGATCGCCAGCATCATCAATGACCGCGCGGATGTCGCGATGCTCGTCGGGGCCGACGGCGTACATCTTGGCCAGACCGATCTGCCCGTCGGCCATGTGCGCCGACTCGTCGGGCGGCAACTCATCGTCGGCGTCTCGACAAGCAACCTGGCGCAGGCCGAGGCGGCGGCAAAGGCGGGGGCGGACTACTGCGGCGTCGGGCCGATGTTTCACACCACGACCAAGGACAAGCCCCACCTCGCCGGGCCGGAGTATCTGCGTGCGTACGTGCAGCGAGTGCCTCTGCCGCATCTGGCCATCGGCGGGATCAACAGCGCCAATGTCGCACAACTGGTGAACGTCGGCGGAGCCGGAGTCGCGGTCAGTTCATGTGTTTGTGGCAGCGATGATCCAGCGGCCGCGGTGCGCCGCCTGCGCGAAGCGCTGGCACCCTGAGGATCCTGCCTACCATCCGAACCTGATGCAGTTGCTCAAGGCCAGCAATCTCGTGAAGCGCTACGGCCAGCGCACCGTCGTGGACCAGGTGTCGTTCCACGTGGACCGGGCGGAAATCGTCGGTCTGCTCGGCCGCAACGGCGCCGGCAAGACGACGAGTTTCCGCATGAGCATCGGCATGACCACCGCCGACGGAGGCGAAGTCATCTTCGACGGCCACGACGTGACGCACGAGCCGATGTACCGCCGGGCCAATCGGGGCATGGGCTACCTCAGCCAGGAGCCGAGCATCCTCCGCCGCGCAAGCGTCGAACAGAATCTCATGGCCTTTCTCGAACTCCAGCCCCTCAGCCGCAAGGAGCGCCAGTCGCGGCTCAACGACCTCCTCGCGCAGTTCGGCCTGACGCGCAACCGCAGCCAGTCGGCGCGCACCCTCTCGGGCGGCGAGCGGCGCAAACTCGAGATCGCCCGGTGCCTCATCAAGAACCCCGACCTCATTCTCCTCGACGAGCCGTTTTCAGGCGTCGATCCCCTCGCCGTCGAAGACCTTCAGCGCGAGATCATCCGCCTGCGCGAGGAGCGCGGCATCGCCATGCTGATGACCGACCATAACGTCCTCCAGACGCTGCGCGTCTGCGACCGGGCGTATATCCTCAATGACGGGCGCATTCTGGCCGAAGGTGCTCCCAAGGATCTCATCCGCGATGAGGTCGTCCGCCGTTCGTATCTCGGGTCGATGTTCCGGGGAGACGAGTTTGATTGACCGGCGCGCAGCGGGGCAGGTGTGATATGGCTGGGGATCAATCGACCATTTACCGCCCGCTGATCGCGACGTTCGCCGTCGCCCTGCTCATCCTGGGCGGCTGCGGCGCGTCGCTCACCGAGCGCGAAGGGATCATCCGCCACGACGGGGTATACGTGTTTCACGCGCCGGGGATTTCCGGCGACGTGCCCCATGACCACTTCTTCGCGCGCGGCCTGATCCGCGGCGGCATCCAGGAAGTCCACATGGTCAACTGGACGACCCTCCTGCCCGGCCGCAACCTCACCGACACCGAACTCCACGAGAACCAGTCACGCCGCCTCGTCGAGCGCTTGCGCGGATTCAAGGCGACCTCCCCCGAGGCGCGCGTCATCCTGACGGGCCACAGCGGCGGCGCGAAGATCGTCATCCGCGCCACCGAACTGCTTGAAGTCGGCGAGAATCTCGTCGAGCAGGTCTGGCTGCTCGCCCCGGCCCTTTCGCCCGACTACGACTTCGGCCCGGCCCTGGAGCGAGTGCCGCGACTGGTCGCACTGACCTCGCCGCACGATCGCCTCATCCTCGGCATGGGCACCACGCTCTTCGGAACCTCCGATCGCTACTTCGGCGACGCCGGCGGCCGCATCGGATTCACCTACTACCACGCGCGTTTTGAGCAGTGGGGCTACGACCCCGCCTGGCTCGAACATCGCAACAGCGGCGATCACCTTCAACTCCTCAGCCAGCGCTTCAGCACGCGCGTCATCGCGCCCGCCATGCTCCAGTACTGGCCGCTGGAGAGTCCGCCGGGCGGGGGACGCGGGGAGGGGCCCGATATGGATGCGCACGAATCGCCCTGAGCGGCTGACCTCAGAATGACCGGCGTGGCCCGCCCGCTAGAATCCGCCGCCATGAATCCGACGCAGATCACCAACGCCCTCGAAGCCAAGTTCCCCGGCCGCATTCTCGCCTCGCACCCGCTCGACAAGCATCCGCGCATTCACCTCGACGCGGCCGAGTGGCGCGACGTGGCCGAGCACCTCGCGGGCAGCGCCGACCTCGACTTTGACTTTCTCCTGTGCATCTCCGGCGTGGACTACGTTGCCGACGACAAACTCTGCGCCGTCTACGACCTGCGCTCGATGAAGCACCGGCACGAGTTCGCCGTCAAGGTCTACACCGACCGCAGCGCCCCCTCGATCCCGAGCGTGGCCGACCTCTGGCCCGGCGCGGACTGGCATGAGCGCGAGATCTTCGATCTCTTCGGCGTCGACTTCCCCGGTCACCCCGACCTGCGCCGCATTCTCCTGCCGGAGGACTGGGTCGGCCACCCGCTGCGCAAGGACTACGTCTTCCCGCGCGAGTACCACGGCATTCCCGGCTCCTACGAACTCGACTGGCAGCAGAAGCCGACGTATCCCGGCTGATCGGCCCTCTGGTCCAAGGCGCAGCGGGAGTCGCCCGTGTATCTGTACACCGTGGCCTGCGAATTTGAGAAGGCCGAGGTCGCCCGGGAATGGGTGGACTGGCTGGTGCGCGAGCACCTCGCGGAGGTGTGCGCCGCCGGGGCGCTGAGCGCGGAGATCGTGCGAGTCGATGGTTCGGGCATCAGGTACCAAGTCCACTACCGCTTCCCAGATCGCGCGGCCTTCCAAAGGTACGAGCGCGAGCACGTCCCGCGTCTTCGCGAGGAGGGTTTGAGGCTGTTTCCGCTGGACCTCGGCCTGCGCTACGGCCGATCGACGGGCGAGATCATCGCCACGCACGACGCAACGAAGCGGCCGACGGCGCTGCCTTGGCCGGCTTGCCCAGCCCGGCGGCGCGGCGCAGCGAACTGACTTCCGCCGCGCGCAGCGGCCGCCACTGCCCCGCCGCCACACCGCTGAGTTTGAGCGGGCCGAGGGCCACGCACTTGACCTTGCGCGCCGGATGATCCAGATTCGCCAGCGTCTGCCAGATGCGGCAGTTCGGGCTCTCGCGCAATTCCATGAGCAGGTGCGAGCGCTCCCGATCGCGCTTGAGAAGTTTGAGTTTGACCGGCTCGGTGAAGTCGCGCTGCTTGCGCCGGCGATCGCCCCTGGCGATGCTGCGCTCCAGCGCCGCCACGCCCGCCGCGTCCAGGCCGCCCTTGACGATGACCTCGTAAGTCTTGCGAACCTCGTAGCGCGGATGCGTCAGGCGATTAGCCAGTTCGCCGTCGTTGGTGAGCAGCGCCAGCCCCGTGGCGTCCGCCTCGAGCCGCCCGACGCAGAACAGGCGCGGGTCGCCCGGCAGGGCCACAAGATCGACCACGCAGCGCCGGTCGAACGGATCGCTGCTGGCGCTGACCACTCCGGCCGGCTTATTGAGCATGATGTAGTAGTGATCGACGGGTCGCGAGGCCTTGCGCTTGCGGATCGGTCGGCCATCCACCTCGATTCGATCGTTTGCGGGATCGACCCACGCGGGCAGCGAAGTGATGACCTCGCCGTTGACCTTGACCAGCCCGTCGCGGATCAGTTCCTCGCAGTGCCGTCGCGAGTCGATCCCGGCCTCGGCCAGAACCTTCTGAATGCGAATGCCTCGCGACTTGTCGGAATAGGGGCGAGTTGCACGACGGCGCGGCATGGGGCAATGGTAGCCCAAGCCCGCGTTCATTGAACGTGGGACTCGTTGAGTCGCGTTGGTCGTTCAATCAACCCGCTCAATCGAGAACTCCAGCACTGCGTAGCCGTCGATCTCGAAGTGTTCGATGAGGATTTCCACTTCGGCGTCGGCGGCGAGGGTGAACTCGCCGTGGTCAACGGTCGGGCCGTGCCAGGTCCAGTTGTCGATCACGCGCGCGTCGTCGTGTCCCGGCGCGTTGATGGTGATGCGCACGCCATCGTCGCTGCGGGTGGTGAAGCGCCAGCGGCCGGCCGTCAGCGGCAGTCGGGTGCGCGCCATGGTGCCGAAGAGATCGCCGCCGAGGGGCGCGAGCGTCTCGCGCTGTGGGAGATCGGGCACATCCTTCGGCCCGCCCATGGCGAAGGGCAGATTCAGCCCGTCGGTCTTGAGGCGCACCGCGGTCGGCCCGGCAGCAAGCGCGCGCCAGCCGTCGAGATTCGTCCGCGGGTCGGTCTGCTCGCGCTCCCACTTGAAGAACGTGACATCCCATGTCGATCGGATGATCGTGCCCGAGATGGTCGTTGAGTAGTCGGCTCCGATGGAGACGGGGATGGAGTAGGGCCAGACGCCATCGCGCGTGGGCTTGACGAGCAGCGCGTAGCGCCCCTCCGCCGGCTCGTCAGTCACGACCTCAAGCCCCGGCGGCGCGGCTCCGACGCGCAGCGGACCAGACGCCCCGAGCACGTCATACTGGTGCCCGCGCCCCGTCGCCCTGCGCAGGCGCACGAGGGGCGACTGATGATCCCACGGCCCCCACTCGTGCATGATGATCTTGTCGCGGCCGCGCAGATCGGCGCGCGCGCCGACGGGGCGCGTCTCGCCGAACACCGGATACTCAGGGCGTTCGATCCCGACGGCCATGAACGCCCCCTCCACGGGCTGGCTCGCCTCGTCCGCATCCATCTCCTTCTGCACGTTCTTGAACGTGTTCTCGCCGATGAAGTTTGGTTTCGCGGCGCGGAGGTGGATGCCCAGCACATCGCCGTTGAACGTGTTGAGTATGACGTGATTGGTCTGCGTATTGCCCCAACGGGTGTAGTTCGCTTTGGCCCAGGGCGACTTGAGGAGTTGTTCATCGTTGTCCCACCAGAGGTGGACGCCGCATTTGTTCTGCTCGAACGTGTTGTGGGCGATGTAGTTGTAAGCGCCGTGCTCGATGTTGATACCGCCGCGCTCCAGTCCATAGGCCATCTCGCCGTTGCCGATGATCGCGTTGTACGCGATGGTCGTGTCCCGCGAGTACCCGCCCCACACGCCGCAGATCGCGTTCTCGACGAGCCGGTTGTCGAGAAACCGGTTGCCGAAGGAAAACGTCATTTCAATGCCGTGCGCCGGCGCGTAGGAGAAGTCGTTGGCGATGAGCAGGTTATGGTTGTTGCCCTTCTCCGTGCAGAACTCGATCAGTTCCTCTTCCGTCATGCCCTCGCGCGGCGGGGCCTCGCCCAGCGCCTCGCGTCCGGCAAAGCCGAAGAACCCGTCGCCGCCGTGCGTCGCCGAGTTCTCGGCGATGATGTTGTCATTGCACTGCTCGAACATGAGAATGCCCGCCGAGTCCTGCCCGCGGTTGTAGACCATGTGGCTGTAGCCGCGCACGCAGAAGTCAAACGCGTTGCGGGTGATGATGTTGCCGCTGGATCGCCACATCGCCAGCCCCCATCCCGAGAGGAAGGAACAGTCGTTGTCGAAGAGGCGCGAGTCGTTGACGCGGTCGAGGATGATGCCGTTCTGCCGCCGCCGCGCATAGGCGCCACTGATCGTGATGCCTTTCGACCGCTCGACGCAGATCCCCGCGCCGAACTGCGTGACCCACTCGCGATTGTCGTTGTGGTGCGGAAAGAGCCAGTCGGCGCCATCCTCCGCCGCAGACGTCGATCGCAGCCGCTGGGCAAAGCCGCCCGCCACGTCGCAGTCCTCAAGCGTCAACCCGTCGGCATTGCGCGCGAGGATGCCGACCTTGTAGCGGTGGCAGTGCGCCCCGCGGATCGTCACGTCGCGCTGGCCGTCGATCACCATCCCGATGCCGGTGATCTCATTCCACGGCGTACCCTCCGCGACGGCAATCAGTTCGCGCTTGGCGCGATCGGACGAAAACTCGACCGTGATCCCGTCCGCCTTGATGTGAATCACCCCGTTGCCGTCCGCATCGGGAATCAGGTCCGCCCCGATCTCGATGAGGCAGGACTGCGTGATCTCGACGTTGTCGCGATCGACGACGATCGTCGGCGGCGCGGCAGCGGAGGACGATTCGAGGAGAAAAGCCAAGACAATCGCGCAGGCGAAGCAAAGTGGTGCGTTCATGACTGATCGTAGTCGAACGGCGCGACCGGATCACCGCTCGATACGGCTGCGGATGGGGTTCGACTTGACGTAGACGCCGGGGGATTCGCGGTTGACGGCCTGGAGCCAGACGTCGATCTCCGGCGCGCCGGGAGGCACGGTGAAGGTGATCTCGGCGCGGCCCTGGGCGTCGGCCTCCGCCTCGCCGAGCACCAGAATGGGTCGGCTGAGATCGACGCTCAGGCCGATGGGCGGCAGGTAGGTCGGCCCGCCGCCGGCGGTGCTGTAGGCGAAGTAGACGATCGAATCGGGCGCCGCGCGGGTCACGCTCAGCGTCGCCTCTTCGCCGGCGCGGAGCGGCGTCGCTTCGAGGCGGAACGTGTCGATGGTCGCATAAACGGCGTAGACGGTGTCCGAAGCGTGGGTGACGGCGGAGTTGCCGGGGTTCGCCGCTTCGATCCCGCCGTAGAAGTGCCCGAGGAGAATCTCCCCCGCGACGAGGTCATCCCACTTCACCTGCCCGAGATCGTTGCGCGGCAGATCAGGATTGACGACGAGTTCGGCGTTGGTGACGGGCTTGAGCGCGGCGCCGACGACCGTCTCGGAGACCACGTCGGCGTCGCGCAGGGTGAGCATGGTCACGTCGCTCACCCAGGGAATGGTGATGTTGGAGACGAAGCCCTGGCCGTCCCAGTTGGCGCCGCTCAGGCCGCCGAGGGTGATGAGGTAGTTCTCACCTTTGCGCGCTGAGTGGAAACTGAGGCGCGGGGCTTCGTATTGGTTCATCATCTGCGTGAAGTTGGTCTTGAGCGACATCTCGCCGGAGAGCGTGTCGTAAATGATCGGATGCTCCCAGACTTCGGGGAGGACTTCGCGGCCCGGCTTGAAGACGCCGATGTGGATGATGAAGCCGGGGCGCTGGCCGCCTGGCGGGCCGAGGGTGATGAGCGAGACGTTGCCGTCGCGCCGGTGATACTGCGGGTCAAACCAGGACCGCACCGGCTCGGAGAGGCTCTCGGAGGGATCGAAGAGGTGGATCGCTTCGGAGTATTCGTTTTCGAAAGTGAGTTGCTCGGCATAGTTGCCGGAGAAGTTGGAGCCGCCGACGAGGGCGAAGTAGGCGCCGAATCGAACGATCGCTCCGCCCGCGACGCGCGCCGCCGGTGAATGATGGATCGTGAACGCGGCCGGCGGGAGATCCAGGCTGGCGAGTATGGCTTCACGCACCGCGGGCAGATCGATCTCGATGATGGTGTCCCACGTGGCCCAGGACGGGGTGAGCGTTTCAGGGCCGTACCCGCCGTAGATGAGCAGGCGCTCGTCGATCTGCACCGCCTGGGCATTGGTCGTGACGAGATACTGACGTAGCGGATGGGGCAGCGTCGAGATCGGGGCTGATCGCGTCGTGCCGGAGTCGGGATCGTGGAGGTGGACGTAGCGATTGAAGGCTTCGTGCGGGAAGGTGGCGCGGCCGTCGCGTGCGAGGCTGTGAAAGCCCATGCCGCTGAGGCCGCCGAAGAAGAGCAGGTCGCCCTCCGCCTCTCCCATCACGTAGGACTGAAGCGGCACAAACTGAGCGCCGGTTCGCTCGGTGCGAACGCCGCTGATCTGCGCGTGGACGCCAGAGCCGCACAAGAGCAACAGACACATAGTGCCCGCCGGCGCGGCCGACAGGCGTCCGATACATGAGAATGACATACCCGCCCCCGGGTGGATGAGTCGTGTGGCAGTCAAAACCGCCTTTGTCGGCGGACTATTCCCTAGCCGACATAGTGGTGCGTGCCGCGGAGGACGCGAGGCTCGGGCCATTCGCCCCAGAGTTCGCTCGGGTCGTCGAAGCGCGGCTCCTGGTCGATCGATCCGGGCTCGCGCTGCGAGCGACGGCGGAGGCGCCAGCCGGGACTGACCTCCGCCAGCCAGCCGCCCAACTCTCGAAACGCATCGTCGATCGCCTCATCAATGCGCTCGTACCACCGGTGCCGGTCGAGGAGGTTCGCCGCAACGGTCCGTCCGTCAGTGAGAACGAGGTCCAGCCGCACGGACCAGGCGCGGGCGTTGCCCAACTGAGCCGGGCGCTTCTGGATGACGACGTGGCAGAGGTGAATCAAGTCGTCGTACGGATTCAGCACACCGGCGTGATTCAGCACGGTTTGGCGCATCCGTTCGTTCACATCAGAGTCTCTACAGGTCACTTCGATCATCGGCTGCATCATCGCCTCCTTTCGGAGCGGCGCCGCCGCGAAAGCGGGGCCCCGCATGGGCTACTTCCCCGCTCCGCGCGGCATGGCGGCCGCGCGGAGCGCCTCCAACTCCAGTCACTTCGGCTCGCACCGGGCGACCCATCAGCCGACCGGGGCCAGTGAGCGCGACTTGCCGCCGTTGCGGGAAGTGGCCTTGACGGGCACGGTCTTGGGCTTGACGGTCGCCTTGCGATTCACGGTGATCGTCACGACGCCGTTGTCATGCTCGGCGTTGACGCTCTGGGCGTCGATGTCCGCCGGCAGTTCGACAAGGCGCTTGAACGATCCGAAGCGCCGCTCGCTGTGCCAGCAGTTTCCGTCGCGATGCTCGCTGGTCTCCTGCTTTTCGCCTGAGATGGTGAGCAGATGGCCTGAGATGGTGACGTTGACGTTCTCGGGCGCCACGCCGGGCACCTCCGCGCGGACGATGATGCGGTCATCGGCATCTTCGATGTCCAGCGCGGGGAGGTATTCCCGGGCGGTGGTTGAGAACGGCTCCGTCAGCCCCCACCGGCCGTTGAACAGGTCGTCGAACATGCGGTCCATCTCGTCGCGGAAGCGCTGAATGGACGTCGCGGGCGCGACGGGCTCCACGAATCCTGTGATCTCTCTTGGACGTCGCCATGGAATGAGATTCATCGGACTGCTCCTTTCAGATCTGCGCGTGTGTTGAGTTTGCGGCTCAGTCGCACTGAGTCGCGCGACGACGAGTCTTTGAGTTGCGATCGGGAGGAAACGGCTTCGGCGCGCGGCGCCATGAGGTCTTGCAGCATCTGCTCGGCCTCAAGCCAGTTGAGGACCGCGTTGCCGCCGTGAATCTCCCAGAGTCGCTGGGCGAGGCGCGCGATCATGTCCTGGGTGATCGTCGCGTCCCTTGGCGTCGTCGGCGCGGAATGTCTGGATGCGGCCGAACGTGGTTCGACGAGCGAATTCTGGCGTCCCGCCCGCTGGCGCGCAACCGCCTCCGGCGCAGGACGCCGCCGTGGCGCCTCATCCCGATCGGCGCACGGTCTGGTCCTGCCGGAATGCAATGGCGTCTTGGCCATCATCCACCTCCATCCGTGTCATACGGCGGATGTCGAAACCCGGTTCACTTCTCGGTCGACAAATCGAACGTGGAATCCGTTCCACTGTCCTAAGTATCGCCCGTGCCAGGCGCAGCGCATACAGGGTGAAATCCCTGATTGCGAGGCGACGACGGAGAGCGGCCAAACCACTCCAGCGCGGAGCATTTTGTCCGTCAGGGGCGCAGCCGCCGATGCCAGAGGGGCCGCAGCCGCCGCACCTCCGCGGGATCGAGGCGCGACTTGTCCGACCAGATGGCCAGCGCCAGCGCCTCATGTGCGGGGCTGGGAGTGTTTCGCAGCGGCGCCGGATCGCGCAGCGCGGCGCGAATCAGCCGCACCGACGCTTCGCTGGCCCGATTCAGGTTGCCGATGATCTCGCTCAGCAGCGATTCGCGCGGCACGCCCTCGGACACGGGCCGCCAGCAGTCGTAATCGGTCGGGATGCCGATGAGGGCGTAAGCGATCTCCGCTTCGCGCGCCAGACGCGCTTCGGGAAGGGCGGTCATGCCGATGAGATCGCCTCCCCAGGCGCGGTGCATTTCGCTCTCAGCGCGCGTGGAGAAGGCGGGGCCTTCCATGCAGACATACGTTCCGCCGTTGTGGAACGTCAGCCCCTCCGCAGCGGCCGCATTCGCCAGCCAGCGGCGCATCACCGGGCAGACCGGCTCGGCGAACTCGACGTGCACCGCCGCATGGTCGTAAAAGGTCCGCGCCCGGCCGATCGTCTTGTCGATGAACTGATCGACGAGGACGATGTCGCCGGGATGAATGTGCTCGCGCAGCGAGCCGGTCGCGCCGCTGGCGATGAGGTGCGTCACGCCGAGCGTCTTGAGCGCAAAGATGTTGGCGCGATAGGGAACGGCGGAGGGGTTGAGCAGATGCCCCGCGCCGTGACGGGCGAGGAAGGCGACGCGCGTGCCGAGCAAGTCGCCGGTGAGGATGGGGCCGCTGGGCCGGCCGAAGGGCGTGTCAACCTCGACCGGCTGCATGGAAGCGCCGAACTCGCCCGCGAGCCGCTCGCCCAGCCCGCTCCCGCCGATGATGCCCAGGACCATGTCGCTCATGGCGGCATGATACGGCCGGGCGCGGCGGGAGGCTGGCGCGAGCGAGTCGGTTCGCATACACTGTGCCGCCATGGCCGAGAAAAAGGTGACCGATCATTTCGTTGAAGTGCGTCCCGGCGGGTACGCCACGCCCAAGGGCGCCACGCACGTCCAGCGCCTCGCGGCTGGAGGAATCAAGGCTGCCGCCGAGGCCGGCGAGATCCGGCTCTTCGGCGACCGCGTGGCGGCGCATCAGCCCGGCACGCCGGCATCGCACGAACCGGCACACTCACTCAAGAACCCCGACACGCGCGTCTACGTGGGCGACTGCCGCGATGTGCTGGCCGCGCTGCCCGATCGCGGGAAAGTCGATCTGATCTTCGCTGACCCGCCCTTCAACTGGGACGTGCCCTACGACGAGTGGAGCGACGGAATGCCGCGCGCCGAGTACGAGCGATTCACCTTCGACTGGCTCGATGGATGCATCGGCGCGCTGGCGCCGCGCGGCAGCCTGTGGGTCAACATTCCCGATGACACCGCGGCTGAGATCGTCATGCACCTCAAGCGGCGCGGCCTGACGATGATCAACTGGTGCATCTGGCATTTCCGCTTCGGACAGCACCGCCACACCTCGTTCATCATGAGCAAGGTGCATGCGCTCTACTTCGCGAAGGAGCCCGAGAAGCGCATCTGGAACCCCGATGCGATCCTCGAACAATCGGACCGCGCCGCGATCTACAACGATCCGCGCACGCACGCGAAGGACTCGAACAAGGGGATGCGCGTGCCGATGGACGTGTGGTACGGGAAGTACTGGGGGCGCATCCAAGGCAACAACCAGGAGCGCCGCCCCCTGCACCATAACCAGATTCCCGAAGTCTATCTCGAGCGAGTCATCCGCGCCTGCTCGAACGAGGGCGATCTCGTGCTCGACCCCTTCCTCGGCAGCGGCACGACCTGCACCGTGGCGCGGGCGCTCAAACGCCGGAGCATCGGCATTGAGTTCGGCAAGGGCAACGCCGCCTCGGCCTTCGAGCGCATCAACAGCGGCCCCGTGCATCTCGTCGGCGATGAGAAGACCTCCAGCGGCCTGTTCGAGAATCGAATCCCGGCGAGCAGGCGCCCGCGAACCGCCGATCCCTCGGCCGGCGACTAGAGGGATCCCACTTCATGCGGAGCGGGTGCCGTGGTCTAAGCGAGTCTTTGCGAGCGCAGGCCACGCGAGCGCGCGACGGACGACCGAATCAGGTTGGGCGCCGGCCGCGCGATCGCGTGGCCTTCCGGTCGCAGAGCCGACCTCCAGACCACGGCACCCACGCTATTCATGAATCGCAATTGCTCTAGCGTCGCGCCGCCGCCCCGATTATTATGGGTGCGGCTCGTCGAGGGGCGGGGAGG
>Ga0326597_10005819_pt1 | contig 17020 bp, 17 predicted proteins | sample RVTome_12_FD_203789 | JGI IMG/M metagenome (GOLD analysis project Ga0326597, IMG submission 203789) | Soil microbial communities from uranium-contaminated site in the Upper Colorado River Basin, Wyoming, United States - RVT100D185 | ecosystem: Environmental > Terrestrial > Soil > Contaminated >...
ACGAAGCGCCCACGGTCACGTAGTGAACGGTGAGGATGTAGCCATCCGGCTCGATGATCGTGCCTGAGCCGACCCGTTCCGATCCTAAGTTGCGCGCCGATGGGTGGGTGTCCGGGATCTGCACGTTAAGGCTTACCGTGGCGGGTAATATTGAGTGAATCAATCCAATGTGGCCGTTCACAGGGCTGCTCCTTGAGAACAGGTAAAACCTGTCTGTCTTGGGTTGGTAGCTTGGCCGCGTGAAAACAGCCGGCCTTGCCAAGTATCGTGTTCTGCCGTCGCCTTGAAGATTGCGTTGAAAAGTGGCGCTTGGCCGAGACAATAATATTTTTCCAGCGGCGTCTTGTTGATCACGTGCACACTGTCCAGCCGGCGACCTTGCCGTCGCGATTGGGACGGGTGAAGTCCAAGCGTAGGATGATCTTGTAAACCCGTGCATCGAATTGATCGCGCAGAACGTGATTGAACGAAGGGAAGCGTTTAGCGCGCCAGCGACCTTGCAAAGAAATTGGCAAACTCATGGTTCGGACAAGACGAGGGTTAACAAAAAGCCTGGTAATAGACAAGCTGCGGCATTGTGCTTAGATTCGCCATTGATCTTGTGTACGGGTGTCCTGCCATTCCTTGCATGCGCCGGAAGTTGCGGATAAATCATCATGTTTTACGATTCCGTGGTCACGCAACAGCTTGACAACAGGGCGGAATTGTCTATATTCAATCAACACTGAGCGGCCCGCGTAAGCGCCGATGAAAATCTCCGTCGACGAGATTCCTCAAACACCGAAGGAGATCGATTTCTCCGAAAGCGTTGAGGAACTAAACCATATCTACAGCCGAGAGGGTAACCGGGATTTCGGCTTTCCGCGGTCTTTAGACGTGCATATGGTCTATTACCGGTCGGGTCCCGAGCTTTTCTTTAACGGCCGATTACGCGGCCAATTGGTCGGCCGATGCGGGCGTTGCCTGGAAGAGTTCGGCTTTGCGCTAGATCAGCCGTTTGACTTTATGTTGACGCCCAAGGCGAAAAAGTCTGGTCATGGGGCGGAAGAGTTGCATCGCGCCGATCTGGGTCTCAGTTACTATGCATCGGACGACATCGATCTGGCGCCGCTGATTGCGGAGCAGGTGTTATTGGCTTTGCCGACACGGCCGCTCTGCGGCGCAGATTGCCGCGGTCTGTGCGGCCGCTGCGGTGCCAACCTCAACAACGAAGGTTGCCACTGCTCTGGCGCCGGTAACGACCCGCGCATGGCCCCTTTCCGGACGCTTAAAGTCGGACGTTAACCGATAGATTTCGCTGCGCGCGGAGCGCTCAATAAAATGAGAGAAGGACAGGATTAGACTATGCCAGTACCGAAACGACGAACCTCGAAGCGAGTGAAGAATCAACGGCGCTCGCACGATCATCTCACCAAGCCGCAGTGGAGCACCTGCTCCAACTGTAACGAGACGGTGTTGCCCCATCGCGCCTGTGCCAAATGCGGATTTTACCGCGGCCGCGCGGTGATCGAAACCGACGAAAGCTAACACCTTTCAACCCATGCTAAAAATCGCCATCGATGCGATGGGCGGAGACCACGCCCCGGAAGTCGTGATCGACGGCGCGATACTGGCGGCTCAAGAACTTGGTGTGGAAGTCGTCCTGGTCGGCCAACAAGAAGCCGTCGAGCGGGAACTGGCCAAACATCGCGATGGGCCCAAGGTTCGTGTGGTTGCCGCGTCCCAAATGGTGCCGATGCACGAGTCGCCGAGCGTCGCTCTGCGCAAAAAAGACTCATCGATGAGAGTCGGCTTCGAAATGATGAAGCGTGGCGAGGTCGACGCGGTGGTGAGCGCGGGCAATTCGGGCGCGCTGATGGCGCTTGGCATGTTTGTCATGGGTACGCTGCCGCAGGTGGCACGGCCGGCCATCCTTGTCGTGGTGCCGAATTCGAATAAGGGCACGGTGATCGTCGACGCCGGCGCCAATGTCGATTGCAAACCGACTCATCTGGTGCAGTTCGCACTCATGGGCTCCATTTACGCCGAACGAGTGCTCGGCGTGATCAACCCGCGGGTCGGTGTCTTGAGCAATGGCGAGGAGGCAAGCAAGGGCAACGAATTGACCCGCGCTGTGAACGAACAGCTTGCCTCCGTGCCGGTCAATCACATCGGTTACGTCGAAGGCCGGGATATCTTCAACGGCAAAGTGGACGTGATTACTTGCGACGGTTTTACCGGCAATATCGCGCTCAAGACCATGGAAGGCGTGGCGAGCTTTGCCGGCGAAGTGTTAAAGGGCGCGTTTCAAACAAATCTCCCCGCCAAATTGGGCTATCTGATCAGCCGCAGCGCGCTCAAGCAAGCGTATCGGCGGCTGGATTACGCCGAGTACGGCGGTGCGCCGTTGATCGGATTGGACGGCGTGGCGATCATCGCCCACGGCGGCTCCAATCCGCTGGCCATTAAAAATGCCATCCGCCAGGCGCGCGACGCGGTGGATCACAAGATGAACCACCACATCGCCGACGCTCTGGCTGAGTTGCAGCATGGCGCCGGGGGAAAGATCGCCGGGTTGCCGCAAAAAATTTGGCACCGTTTCAAATCCAAGATCGAATCCATAGGCGAAAAAGACCAACCGGCGAGCGGCAGCGCAGAACGGAGACGCGGTGGCGACTCCTAACATCGCGTTCGTCTTTCCCGGCCAGGGATCGCAATACGTCGGTATGGGCAAGGGGCTTTGCGAACAATTTCCTTTGGCGCGAAAAGTCTTTGCCGAGGCCGAGGACGCCCTCGGCTTTGCGCTCAGCCAGCTTTGCTTTGCCGGACCCGAAGCCGAACTCAAGCTCACTGAAAACACCCAGCCGGCGATCCTCACGGCATCGATCGCCGCGTTGCGCGTGCTCGAAGCGGAAACTTCTTTGCGGCCCGCTTATGTCGCGGGCCATAGCCTCGGTGAATACAGCGCGTTGGTCGCGGTCGGCGCCTTGCGTTTTAGCGACGCGGTTAGAATAGTCCGCCAGCGCGGCCGTTTGATGCAACAAGCGGTGCCCCCCGGCGGCGGCGCCATGGCGGTCATTCTCGGCTTAGATAAGGGCGCGGTTAGCGCGCTCTGCGCCGACGCCGGTCAAGGCGAAATAGTCGCGCCGGCCAATGATAACGGTGGCGGCCAGATCGTCATCGCCGGCGCTAAAAATGCCGTGACCCGCGCCGTGGCGCTGGCGAAGGAGCGGGGCGCCAAGCGGGCGTTGGAACTGCCGGTGAGCGCGCCGTTTCATTGCCAACTGATGCAGCCGGCGGCCGCCGGCTTGAAGCAGGTCTTGAGTGAATTTACCATCCAACCTTTTTCCGTCGGTGTCGTCACCAACGTTGACGCGGACGTCAATCGGGATGCCAGCCGAGTCAAAGAGTTGTTGACCGAGCAAGCGGTCAAGCCGGTGCGCTGGCAAGAGTCGGTGCGGAGATTGTCCCAGTTGGGCTGCGAGCGCGCCCTGGAAGTCGGCCCAGGCAAAGTATTAAAGGGTCTGATCAAGCGCATCGCGCCGGATATGAAAGTCGATACTTTCGAAACGCCGCAGGATCTGCCCCGAGTCGCCGCAGCCGCATGAGCTCGATGATTCTTCAAGGCCAAATTGCGCTGGTGACCGGCGCCAGCCGCGGCATCGGCAGAGCGATTGCGCTGTCGCTAAGCCGCGCCGGCGCGCATGTGATCGTCAACTATCGCGGCAACCAAGCGGCGGCGGAACAATCATTGAGCGCGATTGCGGCGCAGGGTGGCCATGGCGAGCTCTGCCCCTTCGACATCGCCGACGAGAGCCAGGTTGAAAGCGCGGTCAAGAATATCGTTGACCGGCACCAGAAACTTGATATTCTCGTCAACAACGCTGGCGTGACTGCCGATAATTTATTGATGCGCATGAAACCGGCGGATTGGGACCAAGTCATCGGTACCAATCTCAAAGGTACGGTGCTCTGCACCAAGGCGATTTCGCGAGTGATGATTCGCCAGCGTGGCGGTAGGATCGTCAACCTGTCGTCGGTGGTCGGACAAACGGGCAACGCTGGCCAGTCGCTTTATGCGGCGTCGAAGGCGGGAATCATCGGTTTCACCAAAGCGGTGGCGCGGGAACTGGCATCGCGCGGCGTGACGGTTAACGTGGTGGCGCCGGGATTTATCGAGACCGATATGACCGCGCTCCTGTCGGACCCCTTGCGCGCGGAGTTTCTCCGCTCGATTCCCCTCGGCCGATTCGGCACTTGCGATGAGGTCGCAGAAATGGTGTTGTTTCTCGCCGGGCCAGGCGCGGCGTACGTGACCGGACAGGTTTTTAGCATTAACGGCGGGCTTTACATGTGAACAATTCGTAGCAGGAGGTATGTGAAGATGGCGGCATCGGTACAAGCCAGAGTGAAAGAGATCGTCTGCGAGCAGTTGGGCGTCAGCGCGGAAGAAGTGACGCCGGAAGCGTCTTTCATCGAGGATCTGGGCGCGGACTCGCTCGACATTGTCGAACTGGTGATGGCGTTGGAGGAGGAATACGAAATGGAAATCTCCGATGAGGACGCCGAAAAAATCAAGACCGTTCAGGACGTGATCACCTATATCGAGGCGCACCGCTAAACACGCCCGACCCGTTGCGCGCCGTCGTCAGTCCGGGCGCAATGATTTGGTTACGCCAAAATCGATATCGCAGGGGCGGTGGCCTGAAACGCCGTGCTCCTGCGATTTTCTTTATTGTGTGCTTGCGGGGCTAGCACGAAAGTGTCTTGACCACGAAGAGCACGAAGGAAAGAAGATTTAACCGAATGAGACGCAAGAGTTTAGGTTTCCGATATGCGGGGTCATCGACTTGGGGTAACCCTGACCGGCGCTACGGAGCGCCCGAACGCTTGGTTGGCGAATTTTCGAACCCTTCGGGATCTTCGGGGTGAACGAAATCAAGCTGAGCGTGTCGGCATATCCGCGCGAAAGCGTGGCGAGCTCTTTATTTCACAACGACAAGATTACTGACGCGAGACGAAGGTAGCGCGAAACTATGATCGCCATTGGTTGCGACCACGGCGGAGTGAAGCTTAAGGATTTCCTGGTCGCTTACTTGCGCGCCCAGGGCGCCGAGGTGCGCGATGTTGGCACTCGAGGGCCGGACTCGGTGGACTATCCGGACTTTGGCCGCGAGGTGTCGCAGCGTGTTGCCACTGGCGCGGCGGAGTACGGCGTGTTGATCTGCACCAGCGGCATCGGCATGTCCATCGTGGCCAATAAATTCCCCGGCGTGCGCGCCGCTCTGGTTCTCGATGTCGACGCGGCGCGCTCGAGCCGCGAACACAACGATGCCAATATTCTGGTTCTGAGCGGCGCCAAAACCCAAGCGAGTTTGGCGCAGCAAATCCTGGACACCTGGCTAGCGACACCGTTTGCCGGTGGCCGGCATCGACGTCGAGTCGACAAGATCGTCCAAATCGAGCAGGATCTTGGCAGCCGGCTCAATCGGCTGAGCAGGGACTAAAGAACGCAGGTAGAAGATATGTCATTTCTCGAACAGACGGATCAGGAAGTATACGCGGCGATCCAAAAAGAAACCCAAAGGCTAGAAGGCAATCTCGAGTTGATCGCTTCGGAAAACGTGGTCAGCGAAGCGGTGCTCGAAGCCCAAGGCTCGGTGATGACCAATAAATATGCCGAGGGCTATCCGGGCAAGCGCTATTACGGCGGCTGCGAGTTCGTCGATGAAGTCGAGTCATTGGCCATCGCTCGGGCTAAGCAGTTGTTCGGCGCGGATCACGCCAACGTGCAGCCGCATTCTGGATCCCAGGCGAACATGACCGTCTATCTTTCGGTGCTCAAGCCGGGCGATACTTATCTCGGCATGAACCTCGCTCACGGTGGTCATCTCTCGATGGGCAGCCCGGTAAATTTTTCCGGGTTTATTTATCGGGTCATTCCTTACGGCGTTTCCGAACGGACCGAGACCATCGACTATGACGAAATTGAGAGACTGGCGAAGGAACATCGCCCTAAACTGATTGTTGCCGGGGCGAGCGCCTATCCGCGCATCATCGACTATCCGAAATTCCGGCAAGTCGCCGATGAAGTCGGCGCGTTGCTCATGGTGGATATGGCGCATATCGCCGGTTTGGTCGCTGCCGGGCTGCATCCGAGTCCGGTGCCGTACGCCGATTTCGTCACGACCACGACCCATAAGACGCTGCGCGGACCGCGCGGCGGCATGGTGCTCTGTAAGGCTGAACATGCCAAGACGGTCGACAGCCGCGTGTTTCCCGGTATGCAAGGCGGACCGCTCATGCATGTGATCGCCGCCAAAGCGGTTGCGCTGAAGGAAGCGCTCAACCCTGAGTTCCAGGTTTACCAACAACAAATCGTTAAGAATGCCCAAGTCTTGGCGCAAGGCTTGATGGCTCGGGGATTTCGCCTAACTTCGGAGGGCACGGACAATCACTTGATGTTGGTCGATCTGCGCAAGTCGGAGTTGACTGGCAAGGTCGCTCAGGAGGCCCTCGACCAGGCGCGCATCACGGTTAACAAAAACGGCATTCCTTTCGACACCCGGTCGCCGTTCGTCACCAGTGGCATTCGCATCGGCACGCCGGCGGTGACGACCCGCGGCATGAAAGAGCCAGAGATGACAGCGATCGCCGACTTGATCGCGCGCGCGCTAAGCCACGTAAGCGAGCCATCCCAGCTACTCGCGGTGGCCGATGATGTTGGTGCGCTTTGTAAGAAATTTCCGGTTTATCCGCACCGTCTGGGAAAGGTGTCGTGAGGGTTTTGGGTCGAGGATGAAAGATCGATGATCGCGATGAGGATTTTCGATCCGCTATTTCCCATCCTCGATCCTCGATTGATCCGTTCTATGTTAATCCCGCCTCTTGAGGCGGGCACAAAATTATGGGGTTTCCAAAGGGGGCGAGCATCCCCTTTGCAATGATTTAAATTGGCGGCGGGGTTAAATCCCCGCCCGCGAAGTGGCTTCGTTTAATATGAAATGCCCGTTCTGCCATGAAATAGAGAATCGCGTCATCGATTCGCGTTTGAGCAAGGACAACAACATGATTCGGCGCCGGCGCGAATGCGAGCGCTGCACGCGGCGCTTTACGACCTATGAACGGGTCGAGGAGATGATGCCGCTGATTGTCAAAAAGGACGGCCGGCGGGAGGGCTATGATCGGGCTAAGATCATCAACGGTCTCAAGCGCGCCTGCGAGAAGCGCCCGGTTAGCATTGACACCATCGAAACCATCGCCGACCGTATCGAGCGGACCCTGCAGGAGCGCGGTGAAAAAGAAATCAGCGCCTCGGTGATCGGCGAAGCGCTCATGCGCGAACTGCACGACACCGATCCGGTGGCTTATGTGCGTTTTGCCTCCGTCTATCGCTCGTTCAAGGATATCAGCGAGTTCATGGTCGAGTTGGAAGAGCTGATCAAAGAGCGCAAAGGGCCGTTGGCAAGAGCCGCCAAGCCGCCTAATTCAACTGACCCGCGCCAGAAAAAGGACTAGCATCGTTGGCCGAGCCGATTTGGAGCGCGCCAGACCGGCGCTATCTGCGCATGGCCTGTCGTTTGGCACGACAGGCCGCGGGTCGCACCAGTCCGAATCCCATGGTTGGCGCGGTGCTGGTGCGCGCCGGCAAAGTCGTTGGCACCGGTTACCATCGAGTCGCCGGCAGCGACCACGCCGAGATTGTCGCGCTTAAACAAGCCGGCGCCAAAGCCAAGGACGCGACGCTCTACATCACCCTTGAACCCTGCAGTCATTACGGGCGCACTCCGCCATGCGCGGCCGCGTTGATTCGCGCCGGCATCAAGGAAGTCGTGGCGGGCATGAGCGATCCCAATCCGCGGGTTGCCGGGCGGGGTTTTAAAAAATTGCGCGCTGCCGGCATTATCGTGCGGATCGGTTTATTGGACGCGCAGTGCCGGACGATGCTCGAAGCGTTCGCCAAGTTTATCACCCGACGCATGCCGTTCGTGACGCTCAAGCTGGCGGCGACGCTGGACGGTAGAATCGCCACCGCGAGTGGCGATTCGCGGTGGATTAGCGGCGCAGGGTCGCGCTTGCTGGTTCATCGCTGGCGCAACGAAGTGGACGCGGTCTTGGTCGGTGCGGCCACGGTACGAGCGGATGACCCGCAGTTGACCTGCCGCATCGCCGGCGGGCGCAACCCCTATCGGGTGGTGCTCGATAGCCGCTTGCGGATTGCGTTGACGGCGCAACTGTTCAAGCAAAAGGACGCTGCCAAAACTATTATCGCGACGACGACGGGAGCCTCGGCGGCAAGAGTCCGCGCCATCGAAGCGCTCGGCGCGCAGGTCTGGCGATTGCCGGCGCAAAATAATCAAGTGGCATGGCGGCCCTTGTTAAAAAAACTCGCTGCGCAAGGCATCGTCAGCGTGCTCATCGAAGGCGGTGCAGCGGTCGCCGCGTCGGCGCTCAAGCACAGGGTGGTCGACAAGGTGCAGTTTTTCTTTGCGCCAAAAATTATTGGCGGCGACGGCAGGGTGATGATCGACGGTTTGGCGATCGGCAAGATGGCTCATGCGGTTGCGCTAAAAAATACTTCGGTGCGGCGAGTGGGCGAGGATCTATTGGTGTCGGCCTATCTGTGAGCCCGGCGATATTAGGATTTGCCAGCATGTTCACCGGATTGATTGAAGATGTCGGAAAAATTAACGAGCTGCGCTTGAAAAACGGCTCGGCGGTGCTGACGGTGAAAACCAAGTTGCCGGTGCATTCGATGCCGCTTGGCGCTAGTGTGGCGGTGAATGGCGCTTGTTTGACGGTGGTCAGGAAGCTCAGGGGCGCGTTCACGGTGGACGTTTCGCCGGAAACCTTGGCACGCACCAATCTGGGGCAACTGATCGTCGGCAGCTCGGTCAATCTTGAACAACCGCTGCGCCTGCAAGAGCGGCTCGGCGGCCATCTGGTCACGGGCCATGTCGACGGGGTTGGGACGGTGGCGTCGATTCGCACGCAGGGCGAGTTTACGATTTTCACTTTTCGCGTGCCAGCGCGGCTTGGCGCGCTGCTGGTGTCCAAAGGGTCGGTGGCGGTCGACGGTGTTAGTCTTACGGTAAACGATTGCCGGCGCGACGGATTTTCCGTCGCGATCATCCCGTTCACCTTGCAGCACTCTAATTTGCAGGGCCGCCGGGTTGGTGATAAAGTCAATATCGAAACCGACCTGATCGGTAAATACGTTCATAGCTTCTTAGCAAAGCGCCGCTAACTTTACGAAAAACTTTACCGACACGCGAAAACGCAGCCATGCCCATTTCGACGATTGAACAAGGTATCGAAGATATCCGTAACGGCCGCATGGTGATCCTGGTCAACGAGGATGCGCCTGACAGCGACGGCTTTTTCTGCCTGGCGGCGGAGAAAGTGTCGGCTGAGAGCATCAATCACATGATGCACCACGGCCGCGGCATTATTTACGTGACCTTGACTGACGAAAGAATCCGCGAATTGTGCATTCCGATGGTGTCGGCGGAGAATAGTCCGCTGTCGGGTTTGCTCTGCGGCGCGTCTTTTTCGGTTAATTTGCCGGGTGTTCACGGCGTCTCGGCCCAGGGCCGGGCGCACACCATCCGAGCGATTATTTCGGATGAGATTAAACATGGCGAGCTGATTGTTCCCGGTCACGTGCAGCCGCTGCAAGCGCGCAGCGGCGGGGTTTTGGCGCGCTCGGGACGGACCGATGCGTCGGTTGATTTGGCTCGGCTGGCGGGCTTCAAGCCGGCTGGGGTGATTTGTCAAATTCTCGAAGAGGACGGCTCTATCGCGTTATTGCCGTCTTTGGATCAGCTGGCCGAGCGCCAAGGCGTCAAAATCCTCTCGGTAGCGAACCTGATCTCCTACCGCCTGCGCAATGAGAGTTTGGTCACGCGAGTGGCCGAAGAGGAGTTTCCCACGCTTCACGGCGGCAAATACCGGGCGATCGTTTACCGCAACGCGGTCGATGGCTCGGAGCATATGGCCCTGATCAAGGGCAACATCGATACCGCCGATTGTGTGTTGGTGCGACTCCACTCGGAGTGCCTCACCGGCGATGTGTTCGGCTCGGAGCGGTGCGATTGCGGCGATCAGATTCGCCAATCGCTGCGCCAAATCGATCAACAGGGGAGCGGTGTGCTGGTTTACATGCACCAAGAAGGGCGCGGCATCGGGCTCACCAATAAGATCAAAGCCTACGCCTTGCAAGACCAGGGGCGCGACACCGTTGAAGCGAATCTTGAGTTGGGTTTCAAAGAGGATCTGCGTGATTACGGTATCGGCGCGCAAATCCTGCGCGACTTGAGCGTCAGTAAAGTCTCGCTTCTGACCAACAATCCCCGTAAGATTACCGGTCTGGAAAATTACGGTGTAAAAGTCGTCGAGCGCGTGGCGTTGGAAATCGCGCCGCAGGAAAGCAACATCCGCTACCTGCGAACGAAACAGCACAAGCTTGGCCATATGCTGTCTAATCTCGAAGGCAAGTTGGCGAAATCGTAATTGACCGCAGACGATCCATGGTCAAATTTCTCGAAGGTAAACAGGATGCCGATGGGATCAGGATTGGCGTCGTCGTCAGCCGATTCAATAATTTCATCACCGAGAAGCTGCTCGACGGCGCTTTGGACGGGTTCAAGAGCCACGGTGGCCGCGAGGCTGACATGACCGTGGTGCGCGTGCCTGGCGCCTTCGAGATTCCGATCATCGCCGACAAGCTGGCGGCGAGCGGTAACTTCGACGCGCTGGTCTGTTTGGGTGCGGTGATTCGCGGCGACACGCCGCATTTCGATTATGTTTGCGACGCGGTCACGCGCGGCCTGGGCGGCGCGGTGCAAACCCATAAAATCCCCATCGGCTTCGGCGTGCTCACCACCGACAACGTGCAACAGGCGATGGATCGCGCCGGTAGCAAGGATGCCAACAAGGGCTACGAAGCCGTGTTGGTCGCCGTCGAGATGGTCAACCTATTACGTCAAGTGTCGTAATCAACTTAATTCGCGGGCCGGGTTTGAACCCCGCTCGCGACCAAAGGGGATGCTCGCCCCCTTTGGAAACCCCAGTTAATTGTGCCCGCCTCAAGAGGCGGGGGTTAGATAAAATATACCGTGCCGATCAGCGGACAAACCGTCGAGCAAGCTTTGCCAGAAATTCCTTCAAATCAGCCGTCCTATTCGGCGCGCAGCAACCGGCGCAAGGGGCGTGAGTTGGCATTGCAAGCTCTCTATCAGATCGAGATGACCGGCGATCCATCGGGGGCCGCCGTTGATTTATTCTTGCAGCACTTTGAAGGCAACAGCAAAGCGAAGGAGTTCGCGCGCCGCTTGGTGTCCGGCACGGTCAGCCAGCGCGCTGAGATCGATCTTTTGATTGCTCAGGCGACGGAACATTGGAAGATCGAGCGGCTCGCCAAGGTCGATTTCGTGCTTTTGCGCATGGCGGCCTATGAGCTGTTGTTTTGCGCGGACATTCCAACCTCGGTGACCTTGGACGAGGCGATTGAGATCGCCAAACGGTTTGGCAGCGAAGAATCCGCCGGTTTTATCAATGGCGTGCTCGATCACGTGGCCCGGTCGAACCGTGTCAAAACCGAATAACAGTTCTCGGGTCTTCAGGTTTTCCTGTGACGCCGCCCCGGCGCGGCGGGGCGGAAAAACAAATAAACAAGGCATTTCGTCTGCGGGGTATGAACCCCGCAGACGACCAAAGGGGATGCTCGCCCCCTTTGGAAACACCATTTGATGGTCCTCGCAGCAAGCTGCGGGGAATATTGGATTGAATGAGAATGACATCGTGATAAACACCTCTGGGAACTCTGTGTCTGCGCTGAAAACGTCTTCATAGGCTACCTGGAATAACCCATTTCTCTTATGGACGAGCGTTATCAAGCTAAAGCGATCGAAGAAAAGTGGCAAAGGTTGTGGGCCGATAATCAATCGTTCCGTGTCAGCGAGGACGCGGCCAAGCCCAAGTACTATGTTCTCGAGATGTTCCCCTATCCGTCGGGCCGAATTCATATGGGCCATGTGCGCAATTATTCGATCGGCGACGTGGTGGCCCGCTACAAACGCATGCGCGGTTTCAACGTGCTCCATCCGATGGGTTGGGATGCCTTCGGTTTGCCGGCGGAAAACGCCGCCATCGAGCGCGGCGTCCATCCGGAAGCCTGGACCGAGGAAAACATCCTGTACATGAAGACCCAGCTCAAGCGCATGGGGCTGTCCTACGATTGGGAGCGCGAGGTGGCCACCTGCAAGCCGGAATACTACCGCTGGAATCAGTGGATCTTTTTGCAATTCTTCAAGAAAGGTTTGGCCTACAAAAAAAGTTCCTTCGTCAATTGGTGTCCGTCATGCGAGACCGTGTTGGCCAACGAGCAGGTGATCGACGGCGGCTGCTGGCGCTGTGATTCAGCAGTGGTGCAAAAGGAATTGGAACAGTGGTTCTTTCGCATCACCGACTACGCCGAGGAGCTGCTGCGTGATTTAGACAGGCTTGACGGCTGGCCCGACAAGGTGTTGACCATGCAGCGCAACTGGATCGGCAAATCGATCGGCGCCGAGATCGATTTTCCGCTGGTCGGCCACCAAGGCGCGCTCAGAATCTTTACGACCAGGCCCGATACGATTTTTGGCGCGACCTTCGTTTCACTGGCGGTGGAACATCCGTTGGCCGAAACACTCGCGCGCGGTACCGCTGAAGCGGGCGCGGTGAAGCAATTTATCGATCGTTACAAGAGTATCAGCCAAGCCAAGCGAGGCGCGGAGGAAGGTGAGAAGGAAGGGGTCTTTACCGGCGCCTACTGCCGCAATTTATTTACCGACGAAAATATTCCCATCTATTTGGCTAATTTTGTCTTGATGGAATACGGCACTGGCGCGGTGATGGCGGTGCCGGCCCATGACCAGCGCGATTTCGAATTCGCCAAGAAATATCGATTGCCCATCCGCGTCGTGATTCAGCCCGACCAGCCCAACCGGCGCAAACTCTCGGTGGCGGAGATGACCGAAGCCTATGTCGACGAAGGGATGATGGCCGAGAGTGGCGATTTTTCCGGCACGCCTAATGTGGCCGGTAAAGAAAAAATCGCCGCCTTTGCCGAAGCCAAGGGCTTCGGCAAATCAGCGGTTCGTTTTCGCCTGCGCGACTGGGGCGTGTCGCGGCAGCGTTACTGGGGCACGCCGATCCCGATTATTTATTGTGATCGATGCGGCATCGTAGCGGTGCCGGACGATCAATTGCCGGTGACCCTGCCGAAAGATGTGCCGTTTTCCGGGAAAGGCGGCTCCCCGCTCGTCGAGAGCCCGTCATTCTCCCAAGTGGTTTGTCCGAAATGTCACGGTGCGGCGCGGCGCGAAACCGACACGATGGACACCTTTGTCGATTCGTCTTGGTACTTTCTCCGTTACGCTTCGGCAAAATTTACCGAGGCGCCCGTCGATGTCGACAAAGGCCGCTACTGGATGGCGGTGGACCAGTACATTGGCGGCGTCGAGCACGCGGTGTTGCACTTGCTCTATGCGCGCTTTTTCACCAAGGCTCTGCGTGATCTGGGTCTGGCGCAAGTCGACGAGCCGTTCACCCATCTGCTTACCCAGGGCATGGTGTCGAAAGAGACCTATCGCTGTAGCGAGCATAACTGGCTTTTTCCAGGTGAACTGCTGGGCTCTGAGCAGGCGGGTTGGCAGTGTCCAAAGTGTGAGCAACCGGTCATCAAGGGCCGGGTCGAGAAGATGTCGAAGTCGAAGAAGAACATCGTCGATCCGGAGGACCTGATCCGTCAGTACGGTGCCGATACGGCTCGGCTCTTCACGCTCTTCGCGGCGCCACCTGAGAAGGATCTAGAGTGGAGCGACCAAGGGGTCGAAGGCGCGTTTCGTTTTCTGAGTCGGCTGTGGCGTCTGGTCTATCAGCAGCGCGAGCTTTGGCTCAGCCGTTCTCCTGATGGCGCGCCAACGGATCTGACGGCTGAGCAACGTGACCTAAGGCGCCTGATTCATCGAACCATCAAAAAAGTCACCGACGACATCGATGGCCGGTTCCATTTCAACACCGCGATTGCCGCGATCATGGAGCTGTCGAATGCGTTGAGCGCGGCGCTGCAGGACGGCACCAAGCTCAAGAGCGCCGCGCCGATCGTCAAAGAAGGACTGGAGGCGATGATCGTTCTGCTCGCGCCCTTTGTGCCCCACCTGGCGAGCGAACTGTGGCACCAGCTTGGCCATGGCCTGTGTCTCGATCAGGTCCCTTGGCCGATTTATTCGGCGGCCGCCCTCGAAGAGGAACAATTCTTAATCGTCGTGCAGGTGAACGGCAAGGTGCGCGGCAAACTTACGGTGCCCGCCGACGCGATCCAGGAGCGCATCCAGAACCTGGCGTTGGCCGATCCGCGGATCGTCGGTTTTCTCGAAGGTAAAAAAGTAGAGCGGGTCGTCTACGTGCCGCGTCGCTTGGTGAATATCGTCGTGGAGGGATAAAACCGTGTGCCACAAAAAAGTAATGCCACTCGCCCTGAAACTGCTGCTCCTGGTCGTTTTGCTGTTGCCAAGCGGCTGCGGTTACCGCTTTGTTGCCGACAGCTCGCTGCTGCCGAAAGACACACGGACCCTATTTGTCGAACCGTTCGTGAATCGGAGCCGCGATGTTGGACTAGAGCACGAACTGGCTTCCGCCATGCGCAGCGAATTTTACCGGCGTGGACCCCTCCGAGTGGTCGATCAGTCTGACCTCGCCGACGTCATTGTCAGCGGTGTGATTCGGCCATTCGAAAACAGCGTGGCATCGGTCAATGGCTTTGACGAAGTGTTGCAGTATTCAACGGTGATGATCGTCGATCTCACGCTACGCCAGCGTGAAACCAACACGATTCTGTGGCACGGCGACGCGATACGCTTAAGCCAGTTCTATGCGGGCTCGCGGGCGGCGATGGTGCCGTCCTCGTCGGACTTTCGCACCGGGACACTGAATACGTCGGACGTGCGCCGGCTGACCGATATCCAACTAACCGAAGCCGAGCGGAAAAATACTCGCAATGATTTGATGGAACGGTTCGCCGAGGAACTCTATCAGCGGGTCACGGAAATGTTTTGATCCGGCGTTAGTCGCTGACGCAACCGGACAAGGGAAGACGCGGGTGGTTAGCCTCCTGCCGAGGAAGTTTTATCCGCGCTGCGGGATAGACGAGAGAGCCAGCGTGAAGCGGTATTATGCTTGATGATGCCTTTGCTTACCGCCTTGCCAAGCGCTTTGTTGACCTGGCGGATTTGCGTTTGGCTATTTTCAGAGTTTTTCGACTCGATCGCTTGGCGAACTTTTTTCATCAAGGTTCGAAGTCTTGACTTAATCTCGATGTTGCGTGTCCGCCGCGTCAGGCTTTGCTGATGCCTCTTTATAACCGAAGGATGTACAGCCAATGAACGCCTCCAAAATTTATCTCTAGCTTTGTACCATCCGCTGCCAGTGGAGTCAACGCGGGTGAACGGCCTCGGACAAATGCCAGCGGGCCCAACCGACGCGCTAAACCAGCGGGGGAATTTTGCTTGTCGCCTCCTTGAAGCGTCAATTTAGCCGTGTGCGTGGGCTTTCCTGAGAGGCCGAAGGGAGCTATTGGGGCTCTTGTGGCGCCTCAAACAAAATTTGACTCAGCGAGCCAAGTGGCCGAAAAGCATAGATTTTGTACGCAAATAAATTAGGCAATTTGCTGCGCACCGCAACCTTTGGCCGCGCCCGCGATATTGCCCTGCGGTTATCAACAGGTTGTCAACAATATATTGTGAGTTGTCATGTAATTCGTTCTTTTTCGCCAAGCAGTCGGGTGAAAATTGCACCTCCTTAACATCATTGTCGTCGCCATCGGATCGGCACCGGATCGCCGTCGTGCATCGCTTTGGAAAAATTGCCACTGGCAAATATTTTCACTTCACTCCGGCTGCGGCGCTGCGCGAATTTAAATGCATCGGGAAGCAGCTGCCAGCGCCGCTCGATTGAGGTTTTTCACCCGACCGATACTTGAATATGCTAGAGACTTATGCGATAAATTTGTGATTATAAATGGTTGGTTAGATGTGACGGGAAAGGAGGTGAATCAAAGATGGGAAAGAAACTCGTTTCATTGTCGGCAATTACCCTCTTCGCTTTTACGCTAACGTTTATCGGATGTGGTAAAAAAGAAGAACCAGCTCCGCCTCCACCACCGCCTGCGCCAGAGGCAGCGGCACCGGAACCGGCGCCAGCGGGTGATATGAAAGCAGAAGAGCCTGCGAAGGATGCAATGCCTGAGAAGGCTGCTGAGAAAAAAGAGGAAGCAAAAACCAAGTAAGGAATTTTTCCTTACCGCGTTGACTGCTAGCAAAAAAGGGGAAGGTTTTGAAACCTTCCCCTTTTTTGCGGTTTTGCTGTGTGGTTCTGGACTGTGGCGCGCGATTCCAACATGACGCTGACGGAGCATCTCGACGAGCTCCGCTGGGGGTTGCTAAAGTCGGTTTTGGCGATCGTGGTCGCGGCAGCCGTTTGTTATTATTTCTCGGACCTGGTTTTCGCTTTCGTGGTCGCGCCGCTCAGGCAAAACTTGCAGCCTGGCCAGAGTCTCATTGGCACCACCGTCACCGAAGCGTTTTTCTTCGAGATCAAAATCGCCCTGGCGGGGGGCGTCTTGTTTGCGTGCCCCGTCCTATTTTACCAGGTCTGGCGCTTCATCGCGCCGGGCTTATCGGGCCGGGAAAAGAAATGGGTTTTACCTTTTGTTTTCTGCGCGACGCTGTTTTTTCTCGGCGGCGCCTATTTTTGTTATCGAATCGTTCTGCCCATCGCATTTAAGTATTTCATCGAGCAATACGCAACCATGGGCGTCAACCCGGCAATTCGGATCGGTGAGTATTTTACCTTTTTTTTTCGCATGGTTTTAGCTTTCGCGGCAACCTTTGAGTTGCCGGTGTTTACTTTTTTTCTGGTGCGCATCGGGGTGTGGGATTATCATTTCATGCTGCGTTCCTTTCGCTACGCGATTTTGGTGATTTTCATTATCGCGGCGATG
>Ga0326597_10005820_pt1 | contig 17018 bp, 19 predicted proteins | sample RVTome_12_FD_203789 | JGI IMG/M metagenome (GOLD analysis project Ga0326597, IMG submission 203789) | Soil microbial communities from uranium-contaminated site in the Upper Colorado River Basin, Wyoming, United States - RVT100D185 | ecosystem: Environmental > Terrestrial > Soil > Contaminated >...
ATGGCGCCCGATGAGCTGTCGACGTTCTCCAAGGCGGGCGAGATACGTTCGAGAAGCGCGACCGCGCCATCGGCCCCGAGCAGCGGATCGATGCGCGCGACCAGCGTGATCTCGGAGAGGGCCTCCTGTAGCCGCGCAATCGCGGGCTGAGACTTCCACCCGAACGCGTGCCGACGGAATCGCGCCTTGAAGCGCCACGAGTGCCCGCTGGTCTTCGGCATGGGTGACGTGGGTATTCTATTGGCTCGAGCCCTGTGGCAGGCGCCTGCGAAGGATGGGCCTGCGCTATGCTGACCGAAGAGATGTCTCGCGCGAATCGTCGTCTTCACCGAGGACCCACACTCGACGCCCGTGAGCGCGCGCTGCTGCAGTCAGTTGAGCGCGGGGAGTGGACCACGGTTGCCAGGTTCCCGACGGCCAGGGCTCGCTACGCCCGTTACACGAAGGCGACACTCCGCCGCCGCCGTACGGCGTAGCTCCGGGAGAATGCCGTGAGAGCTCGACGTCGCCGTGAGACTCCTCGCGTTCCCGCGGAAGATCTGGACTTCAACCGAGCGCTCGAGGCGATGACCGCGCCGGAGTTACGCACGTTCGTGCGCGGCGTGTTGGATGGGCTCGATTCTGACGCGCGAACGGAGATCGTCGATACGCTGATGGCCCGTGCGGTGAAGGGGCATTCCGGTTGGAAGCCCAACCGTCCCTCTCAGCGAATCGCCGATGACGCGAAGTCGTTCGCTGAAGCGGCGCGTGTCGTGGGATACGCCGACCCGACCGACGTCAGCGAGCACCTGCGTCTGGGCAGCCGGGCGTTCCTCGCAGGAGACCATGTCAGCGCCCGAGGCGTGTTCGAGGCGCTCCTGCCGCCGATTGCCGTCGCGGACATCGACCTGGGCCAGCACGAACTAGTTGACGAGGTCCTCGGGGTTGACGCGCATATGTGCGTCGCGCAGTACGTCACGAGCGTGTACACGACGACTTCCCTCGCGGATCGCGCCGCCGCGGTGCACACAGCCATCGAGCAGGTCGAAGGTGTCTCCACTCTGCTCGATCCGATCAAGGACATGGAAGACGTGTCGGCCGGAGCGCTGCCCGATCTTGAGGCATTCCTACCGTTGTGGGTGACGCGTCTTCGGCGGCGTCGGCCATCTAAAGACGAATGGGAAAGCAACCCCGAGCGCTGGCACCGCGAGGCGGTCTTCCGTTCGGAAGGAGTCGATGGACTCGAGCGACTCGCGCGAAAGACGAAGCGCCCACAATCGTGTCTGGCTTGGTGCGAGGCGCTCATGGACGGTGAACACTGGCCAGAAGCCCTCCTGGCGTACGACGCCGCGGCGAAGCTCGTCGGCAAGTCCCACTGGCGAGGGCAGCTTCTCGACGGATCCGCGCTCGCCGCTCAACAACTCGGACGGGCCGACGTGCCGCGGCGTCTGGAAGCCGCGTGGCGTGGTGCGCCCACGCTCCCGCGCCTATTGCGCTGGCTGACCTCGGACGGCCACACGGTCGCCACGCTGCGAGTAAAGGCGAAGAAGGCGCTGACTCCCTCTCCCAAGAACGCCGGACGGCAGGTCGGACTCCTTCACGTGCTCGTCGGCGATCTGGGCGCCGCGGCTACTCTGCTCTCGAAGGCTTCCGGCTTGGGCTGGTCGAGCGAGGACCATCCGGGTCACGTGGTGTTCCCTCTATTGGCCATCCTGCTTGCGAACGGCACAACAGGGAGGGTCAGCGACGCACTTCTGGCGCAGCTCGAATCGGGAGGCCGCGATCCGATGGAGGCATTCGTCGATGACACCGCCGAGCAGAAGCCAAGGTTAGCCATACCGTCGATCGTCGCGATCATCCAAAACGTGCGGCCCAGTCTCAGGGTGACAGATGCCGATCGCGACGTCTCGATAGACGCCATGCGCACCGCGGCGGAAAAACGCGTCGAGGGCATTCTTGGCAACTCGCGACGGCGGTACTACGGCCACGCCGCCCTACTCGTTGCGTCGTGCCTGGCGTTCGCGCCGAAGCGTCGCGAGGCCGAACTCTCCGCGTGGTATGCGGAACTGCTCCAGAAGTACTCTCGTCGTTCCGCGTTTAGACAGGAACTGATGCGCGCGTTGGTGAGCCTTGGAGTGTCCGCGCCAGCCTAAGCCGCGCGCGCTCGAGCACCGTAATGATCGGCCTCGTTCGAGGCGCGCCCGGGCCCACCGGGGCGGGCACAATCCAGGCACACCCAGCGCGTTCGAGGCGCGAACCCAAAGCTCAAGTCACCGATTGGTGCCCACTTTGACGGGCTCCACTGCACTGTGCCCAAAACTGTGCCCACGCGGGGGCGAGAAATGCGACGATTTCCTCAGGAATTTGACGAAGGCGGATCTACAAAAACCGTCGCCTGCAAAAGCGCCAGATCGCGATCGCGGAAGTCCTGTTGTCACGTATACTTACCGTCGCGGTGAGGTGGCCGAGTGGCTGAAGGCGGCGGTTTGCTAAACCGTTGTAGGGGCTTAAACCTCTACCCAGGGTTCGAATCCCTGCCTCACCGCCAGTCAAGTGCTTGAAACCACGGCGCTTTGAGATCGCCGGGGCGCCGAGCCGTTCCGCCCGGCGCGGTGCTGAGCGCGACGCATGTCACTCCGTCCGCTCACCGGACGACTGTCGTGCTCGGAAAGAACGCCTGCCAGGCGAACCAGTACGACATGGAGGCGGGCACCTCCTCGAGGCGACTCCCGGCCATGGCGCCCTGCCGCGCCCGTCCCTCGAAGGCGTCCCATTCGGATCGGCTGGCTTCGTCGACCAGCACGGACTGGCCGTTTCGGTTCTCGACGCCGAACGCGTGACCGCCAGCCCGGAAGATTCGCGCGCCCGATCCGTCGGGCACGCCGGCGACGACGACGGGCGTCTCCGCGGCGGTGGCGATCAGGATGCCGGAGCTGGGCAGTCGCGACAGTTCCACCGCGAAGGCACGCCCGTCGAGCCGGAAGCCGACGATCCGAGTCTTGGCGGCGATGCGACCGGCTCCGGGACGCATCCGCCCGGTGACGCCGAGATCCGAGCTGGCGTGGTATCGGGCGTAGACGTCAATCGTGCTGCGCGAGCCGGTTTTCTCGAGCACGAGCGTCTGCGGGTACTTCTGGAGCCAGGTCTGCCACGTCACCATCGTGGCCGACACCATCGTCAATTCGCGCCCCCGCAGGGTTCCCTGGATGGCCCGGCCGCTCGCCTGCGACCACCAGGAATCGGTCTCGCGGTCGTACATCACGAGGTTCTCGCGCCACAACAGGCCGGAGACGCCGAAGCTGAGCGTGCGGCCTTCGACGACGCGGTCGTAGACGATGCCGGTGTAGCAGAGCGGGCACCAGGTGACCGCGATCGCGCGGCCGCCGAGCGTGTCGTTGACGATCTCGTGGGCATTCAAGTGCAAGGCCGAGTAGGCCTTCGTCGTCGTGCCGTCCGTGATGCCGATGACGTACTCGTCGCCGCGCATGAAGCCGGCCCTGGCGGCCGGGACGAACACGGGATTGTCGATGGCCGGGATGGCGTCCCGCGGCAGCCCGCGCATCACCGGATCGCCGTCGATCTCGGTCACCGTCCACTGCGCGGCTCCCGCCACCGTCGCGCCGGTGACGAGCGCGATCGCGGTGAGGAGGCGACGGGCCCTCATTGTGCTGTTCCCCAATGGCCGGCCACACCAGGGTTAGTGTGAGAGCGGAGCGGGATCGTTACACTCCAAAGGTCAAGGACGCAAGATCCGGGACGTATGGCGCCTGGGACCGTGCCCCTCGCCGCCCTGGCCGCCCGCGATCCCGAGGCTCTGAGGCGGCTGGCTGAGGAGAACACCGCCCGGCTCTATCGGGCCGCCCGTGGGATGGGTCTGTCGGCCGATGAGGCCGAGGACGCCGTGCAGGACGTCTTCGTGACCTTTCTCTCCACCTTGGACAGGTTTGAAGGGCGGTCGGCGGTTTCGACGTGGCTCTACGGCATCCTGCTTCGAAAAGCGCAGGAGCGCCGCCGGGCCCGGGCGCGAGACCAGCGGCACGAGGCGCTCGACGACGACTGGCAGGCGAACTTCAACGCTGATGGCACGTGGGCACGGCGGCCGGCGGCGCCCGACCGGCAGTTCACGAGCCGGCAGATGTCGCGGTCGGTCGCCGAATGCCTGGACGATCTGTCGCCGCAGCAACGTCAAGTGTTTGTTCTGCGGCTGGTCGAGGAACTGACGGGCGCCGAGGCGGGTAACATCCTCGGCCTGACCGTCACTCATATCGGCGTGCTGCTCCATCGGGCGCGCGCCCGGATGCGTGTCTGTCTCGAAGGACTGGGCTGGAACACCACCGAAGCATGACGTGCCGCGAGACGTCTACCATCGTTGCCGAGAGCACGCTGTCCGAGCTGCCGTTGGTCGTGCGCGCGCGGCTCTGGCTCCACATGGCCGCGTGCCGCTACTGCCGGCGCTTCTACGGCCAGGTCAGGGCGATCGATCGCGGGGTCCGAGCGGCCCTCAGCCAGGTGGGGGACGAGATGCCGGCAGACCTCATGGATCGGGTCCTCAAGAAGATGAGCGGAACGGGTTAGGTCCTCGATCCAGTCGCGGGCCCCGATGAGCGGTTCGAAGGGCGATCGTCCTTCCGGACCTGGCTGTACCGGGTGCTGGCCAACCGCGCGAGGAGTCGGGCCGTTCGTGAAGCCCGGTACGTGCCGCTCGACGAGAGCGACGAGCCCGATCCGCTGGCGGACCGGTTCGATCGCAATGGCGCCTGGGGCGTGCCGCCGCGGCAGTGGCGGATCACGCCCGAACGGCTGGCGTTGTCGGCTGAAGTCCGGGAAGTGCTCGGGGCCGCGCTCGAGCGCTTGCCGGCGGGACAGCGAGCCGTGGTCGAGCTCCGTGACATTCAGGGAATCGACGCGCAGGACGCGTGCACGATCCTGGGCCTCAGCGAGGTCAATCAGCGCGTGCTGCTCCACCGCGGCCGGACCCGGCTGAGGGCCGCGCTGGCGGCGAAGCTGGAGACATGAACGCCCGCTCGCGACCATCAATCACGGCCGCAAGCTCTGAGCTGCCCAGCCGTAATGTCAAGGGAGCCGCCCTCACTCATGTAACTGAAAGGCGGCGGAAGGCGCCGACCAAACCAAGGAGGCATGAATGAACCCGAACACGACGCGCGCGATCGCCGGTGGATTCGTCGGCACGGCCGTGATGACCATGATGATGTACTACGTTGCGCCGATGATGATGGGCTTGGAGATGGACATTGCCGCCATGCTCGGCTCGATGCTCGGCGGAAGCTGGGGCGCCGGGCTGGCGATGCACTTCACCCTCGGCACGCTGGTGTTTCCGCTCGTCTATGCGAGAGCGCTGTTCGGGATGTTGCCCGGGACGCCCGTCGTGCGCGGCGCAGTCTGGGGATTCGTCCTGTTCCTCATGGCCCAGGTGATTGTCATGCCGATGATGGGGGGCGGCTTCTTCAGCGCGAACATGGGCGGGATGACGGCCGTCGCGGGTTCGCTCATGGGACATCTCGTCTACGGTGCGCTCCTCGGGGGCATCGGCGGCGGGTCCGGCCGATAGCCCGGGTCCGGCGCTGGCGGGCCGCGCCGCCGGTGTGGTGTAACGCCCGGCGCGGCGGCCGAGACCGTCGGTCAGCGCCTGAAATGCTCACGTGCCGCACGACAACCGATCTCGTGACGACCTACCTGGAGCGACGCCTCTCGTGGCGGGAATGGCTCCAGTTCCAGGCCCATCTTGGCATGTGCCGGCACTGCCGCCTGTACCTCAGGCAGATGCGGCTCACGGTGCGGAGCATGGGCGATCTGCCGCTGGAGCCGCCGCTGGAGCCGTCGCCGGACCGCCTCACAGGAGGCGCGGGGTGACGATGAACGCGGAACTCGCGTGCCGGGATCAATCACACCCGCAGGCAATCTCGAGCGCACGGCAGATACGACGCATCTTCTCGGTGCTCAGTCCGCCCACGAACGTCCGGAGGTCGCTTTGCCGGACCGTGAAGATGTTGCAGAGATTGACGCACGACGGCGCCTTGAGGCCCTCGTCTACGCCGACTTCGACTTCGGTGGGGGCGCCGCGCAGCGTGGACGTCACCGCGGCGACGGTCACGGTGTGAAGCACGCCAATCAGCGACGGGCGGCTGAGCAGGATGACGGGACGCCGCTTGTCCGGCCGGGGACGGTCCAGCAGCCAGATCTCACCCCGGTTCAGTCGTCCGGCCATGCCTGGGTATCCAACAGGGCTGCCACGTCGGCCAGGGCCTCGTCGGCCCGGCCCCGATACGCCGCGACGATTCGCGCGTCGATCTGACGACGTTCCTTTGCCGCCAGGTACTGCCCGATGGCCGACCGGACGAAGGCCGAACGGCCGCGCGCCCGTGTCTCCGGGTCGGCATCGACGCGTTCGAGCAGTTCGAGGTCGATGGAGACTTGCACGGGCTTGGCAGCCATGTTGGCAGTATACAACAGGATACTGTTGTGTTGCCCGTTTGGGTGGCACCATGCCTACGGCCGATCCTTCGAGGTCAAACCGTGGCGGGTGGGTGCGGCGGGTGAGTCAGCCGGGCTCCGGCCCCGAGCGGAGCCGGAACCCGACCGTGTGCCGACGATCGGTCAGTCCATGCTGGCGCCGATCTTGACGTCGATCCACTTGCCGTCCTTCTGGACCTGCGCCTTCGTCGCGAGGATGGCGTTGCCGTTGGCCTCGCCGGTGACGCGAATGGGCAGGCCGACGTAATCGGCAAACGCCGTCGACGCCGCGACGATGACGTGGACCTTCTTGTCCTTGGTGAGCACGGCCGCCGGCGTGCCGCCGCGCAGGCACATGGTGCCGCATTCCTTCATCGGACCGTGATCGTTCGTCGTCTCTCCACCTTTCAGGTAACAGGCTGAGTCGATGAGCGTGCCTTCGACGGTCACGGGCGCCGCGCGGAGCGACGCCGCGGCCACGAGCAGGCCGGCGAGAACGAGTGCTGACAGACGTTTCATGGTGCGTTTCTCCCTTGCGTGATGTGCGTTGTGCCAACGGCGCGCCACGATCGTTCCTGACGTTCGGACGGTGCGCCAAGCGACCGAACGTATGCAACCACGGAGGCAATTTCGCCATCATCCAGTTTGCGGCCGAATCCGGGCATGCCGGTCATGCGAATGCCATCCCTGACGATGACGAACAACTCCGGGTCGGACCAGCCCTGGACCTCGGGCGAGCCGAGATCGACCGCCCGCGGATACATGCCGAGCCCGATGTCCGTCGGTGTGCGCCCATCCTGCCCGTGGCAGGGGGCGCATTGTCCGCGAAAGCGCATTTCCCCAATCGCCAGCGCCTGCCCCCGGGCCGGGAGCGTCACGTCCAGGGCGCGGGCCTCGCGGCCCACGAGCCAGCGTTTGGCGCGTGTCGCCGCCCACGTTTCAAGCCGGCCGGGCTCCTTGATGGTGCTCAAGGACAGCCCCGCGGCGGCCCACCACGCGGCCGCCAGAACCAGGACGCCCAACAGCAGCGCGATCCGGCTTCTTCGGCGCATGTACCGCGGCACGTGGGGTAGTGCCCGGACGTGCGGATTCCGTTACAGGGAGGAACCGCAAACACTGGAGCCGCCGCGTGGTGAACAGGCCGCGCAGCAGGTCGGCGTCGGCAGGTAGTGACGCCGCGGTGACCGGCGTGCCATCATGTCCCTGCTCGTCACAGCGAACGGGGAGGTGGCCATGCGCCCAAGAATTCTCCTGACTGGTCTGGCAATACTCGCCGCGTCCTGCGCGGCGACGGTGGACGTCGAGCAGGAGCGCGGCGCCCTGCTGCAGCGCGACCGCGACTGGTCGGCGGCCGCGACGAACACGGATCAATTCCTGTCGTTCCTGGCGCCCGACGCGTCGGTCTACCCGACGGGGACGCCTGTCGTGACCGGCGCCGACGCGATTCGACAGATGTTCACCGAGATGAGCTCGGCGCCCGGCTTCTCGGTGAGCTGGACGCCGGCCCGGGCGTCCGTGAGCGCGTCGGGCGATCTCGGGTACACCACGGGGTCCTACGAGTTCGCGGCCGGCGGCGTGACCGAACGCGGCAAGTACGTCACAACGTGGGCGAAGCAGGCGGGTGCGTGGCTGGTCACCGAGGACATCTTCAATCCTGATGGGCCGCCGGCCGTGCCGCACGCAGCCGTTGCGCCCGACACGCTGGTGTGGGGTGAGCCGCCTCCGGGCCTGCCGGCAGGCGCGACCGTGGCCGTCGTGTCCGGCGATCCGACGCAGGCGCAGCCATTCGTCATCCGCGCGCGCATGCCGGCCGGGTACAGGGTGCCGCCGCACTGGCACCCGACGACGGAGAACATCACCGTGCTTGCCGGCACCGTCGCGCTCGGCATGGGCGAGACGTGGGACGAGGCGACGATGACGTCGGTGCCGGCCGGCGGGTATCTCGTGGTGCCGGCCGAGATGCGCCACGCGTTCATGACCAGGACCGCTGCGACGATCCAGGTGCACGGCATCGGGCCGTTCGCCATCACGTACGTGAACCCGGCCGACGATCCGAGGCAGAAGAACTAGCTGGCTTGACACCGGTCCGTACCCTATTCGACAATAGGCATCGTCACGCTATGCCTAGAGACAAGGGGTTGCCGCCCGGTTCGCTCGTCCTGCTCATCCTGCAGGTCCTCTCGAACGGGCCGCTCCACGGTTATGCCATCGCGCAGCGCATCGCCGCGCGCTCGAACGACGAGCTGAGCGTCGAGGAAGGGTCGCTGTACCCGGCGCTGCAGAAGCTTCTGCTGAAGGGCTGGGTCAAGGCCTCGCCCGCCGTCTCCCAGACGGGCCGGCAGGTCCGCGAGTATCGGCTGCTGCCGGCAGGCCGCCGGCAGCTCGACGCCGAGCGCGTCGAGTATCGGCGCGTGTCACGCGCCATTGCCGCCATCCTCGAGTCAGTCTGAGCGGGCCGCCATGGACCTCATCGGCGAGTGGCTGCGCCGCGTCTGGTACCTGCTGAACCGCCGCCGGTTCGACGAGGCCCTACGCCGGGAGATGGACGCGCACCGCGCCGAGATGAGCCGGCCGGCGCGCTTCGGCAACGCCCTGCGACTGCGAGAGGAGGCGCAGGACGTGTGGGGCTGGCTCTGGCTCGACCATCTTGTGCGCGACGTCGCCTTTTCGATCCGAACGCTCCGCCGATCGCCGCTCTTCGTGGCCGCGGCCACGCTCATCCTCGCCGTGGGCGTCGGCGTGAACCTCGCGTTCTTCCAGATCGTCAACGCGGTGCTCCTCCAGCCGTACCCGCTGAAAGATCCGCCGACGCTCGCCCGATTCAACCGGATCTGCTGCGGCCGGGGCGACGCCAGCTCGACCATAACCCTCGTGCCCCCTCCGATGGCCGGCTACGTCCGGCGGCACTCGGCCGTGCTGTCGGCGGTCCTGACGAGGCGCCCGGCCGACGTGGACTGGGGACCGGACGGCATGGAGCGCGTGCGCGCGGCCTTCGTCTCGACCAACTGGTTCGACGAACTTGGCGCGACGGCGACCCTCGGCCGGCTCTTCCACGAGCGCGACGACGCCCTCCTTGCGAGGACCCCGGTCGCGGTGCTGAGCCACGATCTCTGGCAGCGGCAGTTCGCGGGCCGGCAGGACGCCGTTGGCCAGGTCGTGCTGATCAACGACCGTGCGGTGACCGTGATTGGCGTTGCCGACCCGCGATTTGCCGACATCGCCCTCCCGACTTCCGCAGCCTGGCTGCCGATGGCGCACGTCGACGCGTTCTTCAACACGGGAACCCGATCCGACGTCGACTGGACCGGCGGCGTGGAGCTCTTCGGGCGATTCGCCCCCGGCGTGTCCGCCTCGGGCGTCGAGGAGGGCTTGCGCGCCACCCTCGCGGAACTGTCGCGTGACCGGCCGAACGACGTCCGGCAGGGTGAGTGGCTCGAGCCGCTCCTCGCCAGTACCCGGTTCATGGGCCCGTCCGAGCGACGCGAGGCGCTGTCGCTCGGGATCGCAGCCGGGTCGCTCACGGTGCTCGTGTTGCTGATCGCCGCGCTCAACCTGGGCAACCTGATGCTGGCGCGCGCGATCTCGCGGGTGCGCGAGATGAGCATCCGCTCCGCGCTTGGCGCGAGCCGGTGGCGCTCGTTGCGTTACCTCGTGCTCGAAGGCGGACTCGTCGCCGCCGCCGGGGGCGTGACCGGACTCGGCCTGGGGCTCGTCGCCGCGCAAGTCCTGGCCAGCCTCTCCGGGGCTCCCCGACATGTCGACCTCATGCCGGACTGGCGAACGGCGCTCGTCGGCGGCGGCGCGATCGCGCTGGCCGCCCTGGTCGTCAGCCTCCCCGCCGCCTGGCGAGTCGGGCGACGGGACCTCGCACTGGCGGTCAGGGACGGCGGAGATCGCGCCACGGCGGGACTGCACTCCGTCCGCCTCCGATCGCTCGTCATCGCCTGCCAGTTGGCCGGATGCGGTGTGCTGCTCGTGTTCGCCGGTCAGATGCTCCAGGGGCTTGACCGGCTGCGATCGACGGGCCTGGGCTTCGACTTCGAGGACGTGGCCGTGCTCGATCCGGCGCTCGCGGAGCATGGGATGACGCCGGAGGCCGCGTTCGCGTACTGGGCGGACGTCAGGGCGCGAGTTGAGGCGAACCCCGGCGTCGCCTCGACGGCGCTCGTCACGCACGCGCCATTGGGATCGGCGCGGAGCACGTTGTCGTATGCCGGCGTGCCGCGCCTCAACGTCCACACGTTGTCGGTCGAGCCAGTGTTCTTCTCAATGATGCGGATTCCGATCCTGTCCGGCCGTGGCTTCGCACCCGGCGATGCACCCGGGACGGTGACCATCGTCAGCCGGACGGTTGCGACGCGGATGTACGGCCGCGCCGACGTCGTGGGCGAGCCGTTTCCGAGAGGCGGCTCAGAGTCCGTCATCGTCGGTGTCGCCGATGATGCCCACTTGTTCACGCCGGGCGCTCCGAACATGGGCGAGGCCTACGGGCTCCTGTCGCCGTCCTCGGCCGCGAACGCCGTGCTGCTCGCCCGCGCGAGGACGGACGCGGCCCGGTTTCCCGGCCTGATGCGGCAAGCGTCGCGGGCCGCGGCGCCACACCTCTCGCCGGAGACGCGCCTGCTGCGCGACGACTTTGCCGGCCTGCTGCAGGGGCCGCGACTGGCAAGCTCCGTCGCCGGGCTGACGGCGTTTCTCGCGCTGGCGCTCGCGTGCCTCGGCATCACCGGTGTCGTCTCGTACGTCGCCAACCGGCGTACCAAGGAGATCGGCATCCGCCTGGCGCTCGGCGCGACGTCCGCGTCGGCCGTTCGCACGCTCCTCAGGGGCTCGGCGGCGGCCGGGGTCGCCGGCGCGACGCTGGGACTCGGCGGGGGATGGCTGGTCGGTCGCCTGTTCGCCGGCGATCCGCTCTATCTCGAACCACTCAACCTGTCGCCGTACGTCGCCGCGGTCGTCATCCTGGCGCTCTCGGCGTGTGCCGCGGCGATCTGGCCGGCCATCCGCCTTCTTCGCGCCGATCCCCTGAAGGCGTTGCGGCTCGACTAGAGGTCTTCGCCCGGAGCGACCAGGAAGAATCGACCGAGTAGGAACATCCCTCCAAGGTGCGGCCAATCTGCGAGCGTGCGCTGGCTGCGCCATTGCTCGATCGGTACGAGAGTTGCTCTGAATCCCGGCATCCAGGGAGGTCACCATGACCCTGAATGCGCGTCCGCACGATGTTGCTCGCAAGACCGTTGTACTCGCCTCAGTCCTCGTCTTGGCCTCCATCGCCGCCGCTGCGGCCGCCGGCCAACTCCGCATCACGGCCGTCGCCAATGCCACGCTGCGCGCCATGCCGGAAGCCGGCGCCGACATCGTCGCGCAGGTGCCGCTCGGCACGACGGTCGCCGAGGCAGGCCCGGCCGGGCTGGACAAGACGTGGGTGCGCGTGCGGCTTCCCGATACGCGCGAGGGCTGGGTGCTGGCGAGTCTGACCCGGACGCTCGACCGCGACTGGCCGTGGCCGACGTTCGACGCGATCGTCGCGAGCCGGCTCGCCCGAACGGGCGACGGCTTTCCTGCTGCGACCGAGCTCGTCGCCTTCATCGAGCGCGTCGCGCCCGACTACACGAACGCCGAGGGCGGCGCAGGCATCGAGCTGGCCCGGCTGCGCGCCATGGCTGCCGCGCTGCGGTCGATTCCCTTCGGCGGGGGGCGGCGGGAGCCGCACGCCTCGTGGCTCGCCGAGCGCGTGGGAGAAGTCGTGTACGACGAGCCCGGTGGCCGCTGGATCCTCGCCGGCGGACCGATCTGGGACCTGCACGCGCGATACGCGGCGACCTCATCGGCCGACGACATCGCGTGGCTCGCCGTGACCACCGGTCTTCCCGGCGAATGCGAAGGCCATCTGGCGTGCTACCTCGACATCAGGAATCGTCTGCACGGCGAGTACCTCCGGCGCGAGCCGGACGGACGGCACGCCACCGACGCCGTCGGCGTCGTGAACCGCACCGCGGAGCTGCTCGTCGCGCCCGAAAGGCCCCATCAGGCCTGGCAGTTCGACAAACAACGGGACTGCCGCGAGCTCCTGGGCTCGCTCGACGCCCTCGCCGAGGCGGTGGGCGCCACCGTCGTGCCGGAGCGTGCGGCGGCGATCGCGAGCCTGACGGCACTCGGAGCGTTCTGCCGTTGACCCAGCCGGCGAGCGTCTAGAATGGGGCCCTGGAGGCCCCATGACGGACATCCGATGGCTGCTTCTACCGGTGTTGCTCGTCGCCGTCGGATGCACGGCGCAGGCCCCGGCCACGCCGCCGGGCCAGCCCGCGGCCGAGTCCGCGCCCTGGGATTGGCCCGAAGAGCGCGTCCGGTCTGTGGTCAATCAGGTGCGCGCCGGTCGCGACCTCACGCCCACGTCGTGGCCCGGCGGCGCACGCGTCGCCGTGCTGCTCTCGTTCGACGTGGACAACGAGACCGTGCAGGGTCTCCGCGACGCGCAGATCAACATCGGGTCGCTCTCGCAGGGCGAGTACGGCTCGCGCGTCGCCCTTCCACGCGTCGTCCAGTCGCTCGATCGCGAAGGCGTGCCGGCGACGTTCTTCTTCCCGGCGTGGAGCCTGAAGCTCGCGCCGCAGCAGGCCGACGTCATCAAGGCCTCGGGCCGCCACGAGATCGGCGTCCACGGCTGGATCCACGAGCGCAACAGCCAGCTCGACGCTGCCACCGAGCGCCGCCTGCTCGAGCAGGCCGTCGCCGCCGTCGAGGAGATCGCCGGCATCCGGCCGGTCGGCTACCGCGCGCCCTCCTGGAACTTCAGCCCGGCCACGCTCGACATCGTCCGCGACCTGGGCTTCCTCTACGAAAGCTCGATGATGGCCGACGACCGGCCGTACGAGCTCGTCGCCGCCGGTCAGCCGACAGGCATCGTCGAGCTGCCCGTCGAGTGGATCCTCGACGACGCGCCGCTGTTCAACCCGCAGGGGAACAGTTACAGCGCGCCGCGCGACGTGATGCAGGTCTGGATCGACGAGTTCGATCGCGCCTGGGAGGAGCGGACGATGTTCCTGCTGACGATGCACCCGCACATCACCGGGCACCGGTCGCGGATTGTCGCCCTTGAGGGGCTGATCGATCACATCCAGGCGCGAGGCGGCGCATGGTTCGCCACGCACGAGGCCGCGGCCCGTTACGTGCGCGAGCAGGCGGGGATGGGCGCGGCGGGGTCGCGCTGAGCCGGGCCGGCCGAAGCCGGCTCCTCCGAATGGGCTCCGCATGAGCTGGAGGGAACGCCTGACGCCGCGTTTCAGCCGCCGGCCGGTCAATCGCGAGGTGGCTCGGGCACGCAGCAGGCCGCGGTGTCTTCGAGGACGCGCAGCGGGATTGTCGTGAGCCCGCTCAGGCGGCGGCGGTCGGCGCCGATGCTTCGAGCGTGCCCGAGGGCGTCGATGGTCGCCTTGAGCACGCTTGCGAGCCCCGGGTCCTTCGGGACCGCCAGGCGGTAGTGGACCCAGAGGCCGTCCTTGCGGGCGGACACCAGGCCCGCCCGGCGCAGGGACGCCAGGTGACGGGACGCGGTCGGCTGCGGAATGCCGAGGGCGCCGTGGATGTCGCACACGCAGATCTCGCCCCCGGCCACGAGCGCCAGGATCCGGAGCCGGGTGTCGTCGGCCAGGGCCTTCAGGAGCTCTTCGAGGGTCTCGACGGGAGCGGCCTTCATATTCTGCTTGACGAATATAGCACAGACGATTATATTCGCCAAAGCGAATGCACTTTCAGACATCCGCTGGGAGGAGACGGCGATGAGCGAGATGACGACGACGGTCAAGGAAAAGTACGGGGAGATTGCCCGGCAGGTACGGCAGGGAGGCGCCGAAACCGAGTCCTGCTGCGGGCCTTCCTGCTGCGGGGGGAAAGACGACCCGATCACGTCGAACCTGTACGACGAGTCCGAGAAGCAGACGCTGCCGGCAGGCGCCGTGGCCGCCTCGCTCGGCTGCGGCAACCCGACGGCCCTGGCGGGGTTGAAGCCTGGTGAGGTCGTGTTGGACCTCGGATCGGGCGGCGGCATCGACGTGCTGTTGTCCGCCCGCCGGGTCGGCCCGACGGGTAAGGCCTACGGGCTGGACATGACCGACGAGATGCTGGCGCTCGCGCGCGAGAACCAGCGGAAGGCCGGCGTCACGAACGTCGAGTTCCTGAAGGGCGAGATCGAGGCGATCCCGCTGCCCGGCGCGTCGGTGGATGTGATCATCTCGAACTGCGTCATCAACCTTTCGGGCGACAAGGACCAGGTGCTGGCCGAGGCGTTCCGCGTGCTCAAACCTGGCGGCCGGTTCGCCGTCTCGGACGTCGTCAGCCGCCGGCCGGTGCCGGAGGACGTGCGCCGCAGCGTCGAGTTGTGGGTCGGGTGCATCGCCGGCGCGCTCGACGAGACGGACTACCGCGCGCGGCTCGAGCGAGCCGGCTTCACGGACGTGGACGTCGAGATCGTACGCGAGTATCGCGCGCAGGACGCGCGCGCGTTTCTCACGGAGGCGGGGTTTGACGCGGACGCGCTCGCGCCCGTGGTGGACCGCGCGTTCGCGAGCGCGTTCATCCGGGCGACAAAAGCATGAACTACTCGGCGCTCGGCGCTCGAACCGGCAACGAGGGCCCATGAACGGGGACCCGGGAACCGGGAACCGGGAACCGCTGCGCATTCTATTCCTGTGCGTCGCCAACTCCGCCCGCAGCCAGATGGCCGAGGGCCTGGCGCGCGAGTTGTTCGGCGAGCGCGCCGAGGTCCAGAGCGCCGGGAGCGCCCCGACCCGCGTGAACCCCCACGCGGTCGCGGTGCTGGCCGAGCGCGGCCTGGACGTGTCGGCCCAGAGGTCGAAATCAGTGGACGACATCGACGTCGCGAACGTCGATGTCGTGATCACGCTCTGCGCCGAAGAAATCTGCCCGGTCGTGCCCGGCCGCGTCGAGCGGCTGCACTGGCCCATGCCCGATCCGGCTGCGGCGCCAACCGAACGGGCGCTCGACCGATTCCGAGAGGTCCGCGACGATCTCGAATCGCGACTGCGCCAGTTCGGAAGCGAACGTGGACTGACCGCCCCCCCTCGCACCTGACGCACTCCGCGCACTTCCGTACCCCTGCACCCCCGCACCCGTTAGAATCCCCCGTGCCCTGCCGCGTTCGCTTCGCTCCGTCGCCCACCGGGTACCTCCACATTGGCGGCGCGCGGACTGCGCTCTTCAACTGGCTTCACGCGCGCCGCCAGGGCGGCGCCTTCCTGCTGCGCATCGAGGACACGGACGCCGAGCGCTCGTCCGACGCGATGGTGACCGGGATCCTGTCGAGCCTTCGATGGCTGGGTCTCGACTGGGACGAGGGCCCGGAGGTCGGCGGTTTGCACGGGCCGTACTTTCAGAGCCAGCGGTTCGACCGCCACCGCGCCGCGGCCGCGCGACTGCTCGAGAGCGGCCACGGCTATTACTGTTACTGCCGACCGGAGGACCTGGCCGCGCGCCGCGAAGCCGCCGAGCGGGCGGGCGGCGGCTGGACCTACGATCGCCAGTGCCTCTCGCTGTCGGCCGAGGAGCGCGGCAGGAACGACGCGGCCGGCAGGGCCCGCGCGGTCCGGTTTCGCGTCCCCGAAGGGACGACCGCCTTCGACGACCTAGTCAAGGGGCGCATCGAGTTCGATCACGCGAACATCGAAGACTTCGTCATCCTCCGCTCGGACAACTCTCCGACGTACCAGCTCTCGGTCGTCGTGGACGACGTCGAGATGGCAATTACCGACGTCGTGCGCGGCGACGACCACATCTCGAACACGCCGAAGCAGATCTTGCTGTACCGCGCGCTGGGCGCGCCGGTCCCGCGCTTCGGGCACGTGCCGCTCATCCTCGGACCCGACAGGAAACGACTGAGCAAGCGCCACGGCGCGACCTCGATCGGCGAGTACGAGGCGCAGGGCTACCTGCCCGAAGCCATGGTCAACTTCCTGGCCCTCCTTGGTTGGTCCCCGGGCGGCGATCGCGAAGTGCTCACGCGCGACGAGCTGGTCTCGCTCTTCTCGATCGCCGACATCAGCGGCGGCAATGCCGTCTTCAACGTGGACAAGCTCGGCTGGTTCAACCAGCAGCACCTCAGCCGGATGCCGGCCGCCGAGATCGCCCGCCGGCTGCGCGCCGCGGGAGGGGCGTTCGCGGCAGCGGCCGGGGACGCGGGTCTCCTGGCGGCCATCGACCTGGTGAAACCGCGCGCGAAGAAACTGGCCGACATTCCCGCGATGCTCGAGCCGTTCGTCCGGGACGCGATCGAGCGCGATCCGGAGGCTGTCGCACAGCACCTGTCGGCGCCCGACCTCGCGCCGCATCTGGCCGCGTGGCGCGATCGGCTGTCGGCCGTCGAGCCGTTCGATCCGGCCACGCTCGAGTCGGCCCTCCGGGAGCTGGCGACGGCGCGAGCCATCAAGCCGGGCGTGCTGATCCACGCGACGCGCGTCGCCGTAACCGGCCAGGCCGTCAGCCCGGGGATCTTCGACGTGCTGGCGCTCGTCGGCAGGGACCGAGTGCTGCGGCGGCTCGACGACGCGCTCGCG
>Ga0326597_10005821_pt1 | contig 17017 bp, 14 predicted proteins | sample RVTome_12_FD_203789 | JGI IMG/M metagenome (GOLD analysis project Ga0326597, IMG submission 203789) | Soil microbial communities from uranium-contaminated site in the Upper Colorado River Basin, Wyoming, United States - RVT100D185 | ecosystem: Environmental > Terrestrial > Soil > Contaminated >...
GCCTGTAGCCCCCGTATTCTCTCCGCAAACGCCGACAAATGGGGGAAACGCGTCAATCTACGAATTTGCCGTAAGAGATTTGAATAATGGACCATGGGCAAAAAGAGTAGTGCAGAGCCAACACTCCTGAAGTAATTTCTTGACAAATCCGGCGTTACGCAGTTAGCTGGAGCTGCGGTCGTTGCCAGAATGCTCGCGAAGAATCCCTCGGGCGACCCTGCGATCTCTCGACAAGCTCCTGAAAGATCGAATCATCGCTCGATGCCGATAAGTGAAGGGGAGGTGTCGAGAGAGCTCCGATGCAAAAGGTCATCGCGTTACTCCTGAGCACCCTTTTCACCGCGATCTGCTTGGTAGCGATGAGCAAAGCCGCGCACGCGACTGCGCCGCCAGGAGCAGTTGTTGGGTGGGGCACCATTGAAACCTTCGGTAAAGACATTGTGACGCCCCCAGATGTCCTCAACGGCGTTTCGGGGACCGCGGCGCAAATCAGCGCGAGCAATCGCCACAGTTGCGCAATCCAAGCGAGAACAGGTGCGGTCGTCTGCTGGGGCAAGGACGATAATGGCCAGGCTACACCGCCCGACGATGTCAATGGGATTTTTGGGACAGCAACTGACATTTCCGCGGCATCAGACCACAGCTGCGCGATCCAGGCGGGCACAGGTGCCGTAATCTGCTGGGGCGCTGATGACTGGGGTCAAGCGACGCCCCCAGACACAGTGAACGGCATTTTGGGTGGCGCGGTCGACGTCTCGGCGGGCGCTCGCCACAGCTGCGCAATTCAAGCCGGCACGGGCATCGCAGTCTGTTGGGGTTTGGACGCCCAAGGCCGGGCGACGCCCCCCGACGCCGTTAACGGCGCGTTGGGGACAGCAACCGAAATCTCCGCAAGGGGCTACCACAGCTGCGCAATTCAAGCGGGTACGGGACACGTGGTCTGCTGGGGTCAGGACCCCTACGGCGAAGCGACGCCTCCTGACGCGGTCAATGGCGTCTCCGGGAGCGCGACCCGAGTGTCTGCAGGACATTTTCGCAGTTGTGCGATCCAAGCGGGCACTGGCAGCGTGATCTGCTGGGGTTCGGGTTATTTAGGAGAAACGATACCCCCTGACGAAGTCAACGGGGTCTCAGGAACAGCGACCGAAGTTGCCGTCGGTAACGGCGGACACAGCTGCGCGATCCAAGCGGGCACCGGCAGCGTGATCTGCTGGGGGGCTCCAAACAATCAGGGCCAAGCCACGCCTCCTGACGCGGTCAACGGTGTCTCGGGGACCGCGACCGCAATCTCTGCGGGTCGAGATCACAGTTGCGCGATCCAGGCAGGTACGGACAGTGTCATCTGCTGGGGTTACGTGGGCAACGGCGAGGCGACGCCTCCCGATGTGGTCAACGGCGCCTCGGGGACCGCGACCGAAATCGCCGCGGGCGGATTCCACAGTTGTGCGATACAGGCGGGCACAAGCAGTGTCATCTGCTGGGGGCGCAACGACGAAGGCCAGGCGACACCCCCCGCCGACGTGTCTGGCGTTAGGGGAACTGCGGCCGAAATCGCCGCGGGCGGATTTCACACCTGCGCGATCCAAGCGAGCTCGGGTAGCGTGATCTGTTGGGGCGCGAACAAAAACCGCCAGTCCAAGCCCCCGCGCACCGTCAACGGCGTCGCGGGGACGGCAACCGACATATCCGCGGGCAGTGGCCACAGCTGTGCGATCCAAGCGGACACGGGCGACGTCATTTGCTGGGGCCGTGACGTTGCCGGAGCATCGACGCCGCCTGATTCAGTCAATGGCGAGTCGGGGACAGCGACCCAAATTTCCGCAAGGGGCCACCACAGTTGCGCAATTCAAGCAGGTACTGGCAACGTCGTCTGCTGGGGTGAAGATATCTACGGTCAGGTGCCGGTCCCCGACAGCGTCAACGGCGTTCTGGGAACCGCAATCGACATCAGCGTGGGCTCCAGACATAATTGCGCGATTCAAGCCTTTACGGGCGAGGTCATCTGCTGGGGCGATGATGGCTTGGGTCAAGTGACTCCCCCCGACGATGTGAACGGCGTGCTGGGGACGGCGGCGGCTATTGCGACGTCGGACTCAAACAGCTGTGCGATACAGGCGGACACAGACATCGTGGTCTGCTGGGGTCGTGACGTCTATGACAGGTTGATGCCCCCAGATGCCGTCAACGGTGTTTCGGGGACCGCGGCCAAGATCGACGGAGGTGGCAGTCAAACTCTCGCAATTGTGGCGCTCCCGGAGCCGGCCGCATGGCTGGCTCAATCCGCAGGTTTCGCTCTTCTTTGCATCGTCCACCGTATGCGCGCCCGCACACTCAGACGGTAAGTAGTTCGCCTTGAGGGCACGTGGGGGAGCGCATTCCTCGAGAGCAACTCATAAGTGGTGGAGAGCGGGAGGGATCTCGCTCACGCAAAGTCCCACCACCGCGGCGAAAGCCTGAAAAGGAAAGCCCCCGGAACCTTTCGATTCCGAGGGCTTGAGTGGTAGCGGGGGAGGGATTCGCGGGCGAGCTTCGCTCGCCAAGCGCTTGCGCAGCGAAGCTGCGCCGCGAACCCCCGACCTCCGGATTATGAGAGCGAACCCTGGGGTCGGGGATTTCTTAATGTCCTAGGGATGTTGCGGGTTTAGGCTCGATTTCAGTTTGAGCTGGATGGGGCTCGTTCGTGCAAATCCCCCACACGAGTCCCCACACGCGCGGTGGTGGAAGTCGCTTCTGTTTAATCCACGCGAGAATAGGAAATTGAAGCTGCGTCTTCGGTGCCACTCGATAACCCACGTTTCTGTCGAGTAGCGTCTCGTGGCGAGGGGGGCAGGGCATGGTGATCGTTTGGCCACTTTCCGATTAAGGGCGTTCGATCGATGTGAACCGAAAGCGGTGCACGAGCGAGTTGGGCTGTGAAGCAATTCCATGTAGAGCATCGGCGTGTCGGTGGGTCGATGGTAGAATCTGCGTCGATGGCGAGGTCCCTGTTCCTGCTCTCACTTCTCGTTGCGGCGGGCTCGTTCGTTCTCGAGGGATGTCGATCGACGCCCGAAAGCGGTCCCGAGATCGCGATCGTCAAGGTCAAGAATCCGACGGTTTTTCTCGTATCCGCCAAGGAGAAGGATGCGGTACGCGCCTCGCTCGAGAGAGCGGGCTTCAAGGTGGAGAGTGATCACCTTGCGACTCCCCACTTTCTTCGGGTGACGGTGGGCTTGTCACAGGATTTCCGCCCGTGTGGGCCGAAGCACAACGTCCGCTACGAATTGGCGATCGGGGGGCAGCTGGTGATCGATTTACGATGCATCGGCTATACGGGGAGCTGCGTGCCGAATGTGCTCGACGCCCTCAGCGAGGATCTCTACGAGCGCCTCGCTTTGCCCGCTGTAAGCAAAGGAGATGGGTCATGAAAAAAGGCGCGTTGACGTTGTCGCTTTGGCTCGTATTGAACGCCACTGGGTGCGTGACAGTCGCAGGCAAACAGCTTCCTCCGCTGGAAGCGGTCGCCACCGCACCAACGGATGCACCGAGCATTCAGGAAACGGTTGGAAATTTCAGCTTTCACCTCGACGGCGGAAAGATGATCACGTCCAACAAGGCCGGGCGGATAATCAACGAAGAGATCCTGAAGGTCTGGAAGAAGAAGGGTTACATCGAAAGTTCACAATACGTCAAATCATCTGAGTTCACGGGTCAGGCCGACTACAACGTCACCTTGAGCGGAAGCCTCTACGGAGAGTCCAGCATCGTGATGCAAATTCTGAGTGGATTGACGCTGCTGGTCATTCCGCACTCGATCGAACAGAAATTTGACATTCAGTACACGCTGGAAAATGTTCGCACTAAGGAGAAATACGGAGCATCCGTCGAAGAGAGCTACACCCAATGGAGCGAGTTCTTCTTGATCTTTGCGTTGCCGTGGTCCGGAAAAGGATCTAGCGCCGCTTACGAAGCCATGGCGGATCACATCTACAGTCAGCTTCGCAGCAAAGGCGCCTTTGAGAATTCTCGAACAATGCAGTGAGAGACGGGCCAGCCTGCTTCGCGTCGCTTCGGAGAATAGGCAATTGAAGCTGTGTCTTCGGCTTCACCCGATGAACCGAGTTCCTGTCGAGTAGCGTCTTGCAGCCGAGCGAAGGAGTGCGATTCGAGGGGTGTGATGCGATTCGAGCGATTGCAACTGGAAGGGGCGTTCGGAGATCGTCCGACACACCCAGACCCAGGAGTCGTGGGTTCCCGTCATTAAACCTGAAAACGAAAGCGCCCGGAGTCCTCACGACTCCGGGCGCTTCATTTTTTGGTAGCGGGGGAGGGATTCGAACCCCCGACCTCCGGGTTATGAGCCCGACGAGCTACCAGACTGCTCTACCCCGCAACAAAAACTGATCCTCGTTTATATCCGTTGATCGGAGGCCTGTCAAAGTAGCGGAATTGCCGTTCGGCTGCACCGGGCCTGCGCGTGTAAGTAATGGAAATAGTTGACAAAAATTGTCACTTGGTGTCAGGATGCGGCATGGAGGCTCTTATGCTGATGCCGATTCTGCTGAAAAGAAGTGGCTTCGGGCCCGCGGGGCTCGCAGTCGTCGTGGTTGCCGTGCTCGGATTCGGGCTCGCGGTTGCCACACCTGCCGTCTCTGGGGAGATCTACTCCTGGGAAACGGTCGATGGGAATGTCGCATTTACCGACAACCCGAAGAACATCCCCTCGCGTTACCGCGACCAGGTGCGGGTGCGCAAATCTGAGGGAATCCAGGGCTACGCGCGATTTACCGCCGAAGATTCGGCGGAGACCGGGCGCTACTCGGACCAACTCGCGAAGCGCATCGAATACCTTCGCGCCTCGAACAGTGGTCGCGATGTCGCTCCCGAATATCCCGAGAACGTCGGGGTCGCGTCGGTCACGGTTTCTGGAGTCGATTTGCGGCTTCCCGCTGCAGACACGAGTGCGCCGATCATCATCGAGGAATTGCGCGTCATATCCGCCGGCCAAATCGCCACCCGACACGACACGCTCGTGAGCCAGGGTGGGACGCCGCTCGCGATCGTCCGCGGCAACCAGCGAGCCGAGGTGGACGGCGCGAGCAAGATTCTCGACGAAGCCGCTCTCGAGTTCTATCGCTAGGGTTTCTGCGACGCCGGAACCGGAACGTCGATTTCGGCGGGATCGAACTTCAGCCAGCTAGGCGGCGCGCCCGCGTGGCGCGCCGCCTTCTCGAGTTTCTCGAGTCTTTGCTGGGCGCTGGCGAGTTCTTCGCGCGCGAGCTCGAGTTCATCCATGATCGCCTGCTTGCCTTCGCCGCGGGGGCGGCGCCGATGCCGCATGATCTCGTAGGTGCGGAGCGCCGTCTCACTGCGCTTCTTGGCGCTGGCCACATCCTGATTCGCCGCAAGCAGCTGCTCGCGCCATTGCTCGCGACCCTGGGGCTGCTCGGATTTCGGCTCTTGCGCGCGGGCGAAATCCGGGAATCCGGCCGTGGTCAGTAGCGCGAGCGAGCACGCGAGCAGAATTCCTCGAATCACGGTGCGACCGCCTTTAGAGCGAGCTTGCCGCTGCGTGGTGCGGTGAACTGGTGGACGAACGAGTCGATCTGGTGGGAGCTGGAGCGATCCAGTGCCAGGAAGCGCAGGCCCATTCCGGGCGCCCGGGTTTTCGGATGCAGCCCGGCCCACATGACCTGCGCGGTCGGTCGCAGCGGCTTGCGCGCGTTCGGAAGCCTGAAGTCGAGGTCGATCTCGGTGTCGATCGGAAGCTTTCCGAGCGACTCGACAAAGATGCCGCCACGCGACAGGTCGCGCATGACGCCCCACGAAGACGCGTCGGAGCGAACGATGCGGACGCGCACATTCTCGTCCAGCGGAACCCGCGTGAGCGCCAGATGGCGCTCTTCTCCGAGCAGCCGTGACACCGACAGGCCCAGCTGAATTCGGCTCAAGGGTTTCGCGAGAACATCGTCGGCCTGCGCGCGAACCGCGCGGGCGTGGTCTTCGGCGCATCGGCCCGAGGTCACGAGAACGACCGGTGTGCGATGCAGATCGCGGTCGGCCTTGATGGCTCGACACAGGTTGTCGCCGCACATATCGGGCATGTCGAAGTCGACGATCATCACCGCGGGTTGCTCGCGCCGCGCGATTTCGAGCGCCTTGCTTCCGGTCGACGCCGTCAGGACGGTTCCCAGGCGCGCGAGAAAGGCCGACCCCAGCTCTCGGAACACTTCCGTGTCATCTGCGACGAGGATCTTTTTTCTCAGCGTCTTGACCAAAGCCCGTTCTCCGATCTGCTCAGCGCGTGTCGCCCAGCTGTTTTGCAAGCGCATCCAGGTTGGGGCGCACGCGCCAGTTGTTGTCTGCGCGTGCTTCGCGGTACCACTCCTGGTGCTCGCGGAGTCTCTTTTCAACCAATGTGCGGGTCGAGTAGGCGTGGTAGACGACGGTGACCGTTGCCGTTTCGGAGCGATCGCCGAATTGCAGTGGACCGCTTTCGAAGTCGGTGAAGCGAATGCCCTGGAAGAGTTCGGCGGTATCCAGAAACGCCGTGAGGATCGCGGGATCGACGTAGGCGCTCGCACCCTCGATCTCGCCCCAGCGGACCAGTTCCGTATATTTGCGCTGCGACTCCTCGAGCGCGTCTTCCTTGTGGCCTGTGAAATCGAAAATCGAGCCCGCACAGCCGAGCGTCGCGAGCATCGCGAAGCCGAGCAGCGACGCTACCGCCAGCCGCATACCGCTCCCTCCCAGACCGGCAGAGTTGATTCGAGAAGATCGTTCCACCGGCGCTTTTCCTATCGGCCCATCTGCGCATGGGCATGAGCGGCGTGTGTTACCATCCCGCCCGCAGTCACCCGCGACGCTTGCAGGGGGTTTCGATCGGCTTCCTACTCGGAATCGACCTCGGGGGCAGCAAGCTCGCGATCGCCATCGCGGATGCAGATGATGCAGATAATCCGGATGGCGGGCTGATCGCGCACAAGACGCGACCCAGCCGGATCAGCGGTGACCCCGAAGCCGACATACTCGCGATTGCGGCGGACGCCGCCGACCTGATCTCTCGAAGCGGTCTGGCCGCGTCGGATTTCGACGCGGCGGGGCTCTCGGTGCCGGGCCCGATCGACCACGTGCGCGGCGCGATCCTCGCCCCCCCGAACCTGGCGGGCTGGGAAGACGTGCCGCTGCGAGACCGGATGAGCGAATTGCTCGGGGTGCCGGTGCGGCTCGAAAACGACGCCAATGCGGCCGCGCTCGCCGAGTGGCGCTATGGCGCGGGGCGTGGCGCGCACAGCCTCGTCTACCTCACGATGTCGACCGGAGTGGGCGCCGGTTTGATCCTCGACGACCGGCTGTATCGCGGCCATCGGGGGCGTGCGAGTGAATTCGGGCACGTCTGCGTCGAATGGGAGGGGGAGCCCTGCGGGTGCGGCCGGCGCGGATGTCTGGAGGCGTATCTGGGAGGTGCGTCCTGGACCCGGCGTTTGCGCGAGATCACACCCGCGACGAGCCGCGTCTGCGCGCTCGCGGGCGAGCGCGGGCTGGCGCTGCCGGAACACGTGGTCGCGGCTGCGGGGGAGGGCGATGCCTTCGCGTGCGCCGAGATGGAGCGCTTCAATCACTACCTCGCGCGCGCGATCGCGGCGCTCAGCTTCACGCTCGCTCCCGAAGTCGTCGTGCTCGGGACGATCCCGACCGCAGCGGGCGAAAAACTCTGTTTCGAGCCGGTGCGCGCGTTGCTGGAGGCGCAGGTCTGGCCGACGCTCTGCGAGGGGATGCGCATCCTTCCGAGTGGCCTGGGCAGTGAACTCCCGTATTACGCGGGAGTGTGTGTGGCGATCGCGGGTTTGGAGGCAGATCTTCCCAGTTAGTCGTCGGGGTTCTCGGCCGCCTTGCCGCGAATTTCCTGGCCGATTTGTTCCGAGAGTTCTCTCATCGCGATGACGCTGCGCGCGACCTCGGGAAGGCGTTCGCTGCTCTTGCGCGCAGCCCCCAACATCGAAGCGACCGATTCGGCAACGCCGTGGCTGGCCTGCTCGTGTGAGGCGGTCTTGCTCTGGATCGATGCAATCAGCTCGGTGATCGCAGTGATGTTGGAGGAGATGTAGCGACTGGAGGATCGCTGCTCCTCGGTGGCGCTGGTCATCTGGCGGCACATCTCGAGGGACTGCGTCGAGTTGCTCAGCATCTGCTCGGTCGCCTGGCTCTGTTCGGTGAGCGCCGCCGAAATCTGCTGAACCTGTGCCGAGGTCGTCTGCGCCGACTCGGCGACGTGTCGCGAATTGCGCGCCTGTTCTTCAGCGGCGCGACTGATCTCTGCCACCCGGCCGCTCGCATCGCGCGCGTTGTCGCGGATTCGCTCGAGTGCTTCTCCGGCGCCCCGCGAGCGCTTCACACCTTGTTCGACGGCCTCGATTCCCGCACCCATCGCGCGCACGGCGTTTTCGCTCTGTTCCTGAACCGACTCGATCAGGGATTCGATTTCCTTGGTGCTCGCGGTGGTTCGGCGCGCGAGGGTCTTGACCTGCTCGGCGACCACGGCAAACGCCTTGCCGTGCTCACCGGCCTGTGCGGCGATGATCGCGGCATTGAGGGAGAGCAGGTTGGTTTCGTCACTGATCCCATTGATCACGCTCGCGATCTCGCCGATCGCGCCGATGCGATCCGCCAACCCCTCGAGCGCGGCCTTGGCGCCTTGCGTCAAGTCGCGGATCTGGGCGATGCCATCGATGGTCGCGCCCACCGCGCGCGAGCCCTCTTCGGCGCTCTGCGTCACGTGATCGGTCAGTTCGGATGCGGATCGGACGTGGTCGCCGACCTCCCGGATGGCGTGGTCCATTTCCGAAATCGAGGCGGCGGTTTCCTCGGCCACCTCTTGAACCGCGCTGCCGCTCTCGGAAACGCGGCGAATCTGGGCGTTGAGTTCGTGGATCGACGAAGTGGAGGACTCGACGGTGTCGCGAAGCGCATTCGCAGTCGTGGCAACCTGTTCGATCGCGCTGCCCATCTCCATGATCGAAGAGGCCGTTTCTTCGTTCGAACTGGCGAGGTTGACGATCTCGGCATTGATCCCGCGAATCGACGTATTGATGTTGGCGAGCAGGGAGGAGGTTTCTTCCACCGAAGCTTCCTGATCCTCGGCTCCCCGGTTGAGCTCCGACATCGCACCCGCGATTCCGGCTGGCATCGAGAGCAGTCGCGATGCGAGATCATCAATCTTTTCAGCAGACTTCTGGTAGTTTTCGGCAAATTGGTTGAAGGATTTCGCGATCTCGCTGAACTCTCCGACCTGATCGGGTGCAAGCCGCACCGATCGATTTCCACGGATCACCGCGAGCAGGGCGTCTCGGATAGCGGCTCGCTCGCGGGCGCGATTCGAGCTGGACCGCTGCTCGAAAAGCCCGAGCAGCGCGGCGCCCAGCAACAGCGCGGCGCCGGTGGTGGGCCAATTACCCGTCAGGTGGTAGGCGAGCAAGCCGAGCGCGCCGGTTGCAAGCGCACCCCCCGCCACGGGCCAGAGAGAGGGCGACCAAGAGCCCCTCGTCGACATCGAAATTCCCGATTTCACCACACAGATCTCCCCATCCAAGATCCCAGCTGAGGATCGGCGTCATCCGCCGGCAGCTTGAGGCTTCGCGCCATGGATTTCGCGAATCCAGCCGCGGATTTGCCGGTCTGGGTGGGATATTCGACCGGGGCGCTAACAAACGGGCACCGCGCGGACCTTCTCGGGTGGGATATTCGACCGGGGCGCTACCGAACGGGCACCGCGCGGACCTTCTCGGGTGGGATATTCGACCGGGGCGCTACCGAACGGGCACCGCGCGGATCTTCTCGGGTGGGATATTCGACCGGGGCGCCAACGAACGGGCACCGCGCGGATCTTCTCGGCTGGGATATTCGACCGGGGCGCTAACGAACGGGCACCGCGCGGATCTTCTCGCGCATCGAATCGAAGGTTCCCGCGCGAATCGCGACCCGCGCTTCCTCCAGCAGCCGGAGGTAGAAGCGGAGGTTGTGGACCGAGGCCAGCCGCGCGCCGAGCGTGTCGTTGACCCGCAGCAGGTGGCGGATATAGGCGCGAGAGTGCCGCGCGCAGGTCGCGCAGTCGCAGTTCGGGTCTGGTGGGGAGGCATCCCGCTTGAAACGCGCGTTTCGAAGTTTCAAAACGCCTTCGCGGGTGAACAACACGCCATGTCGGGCGTGGCGGGTCGGAATCACGCAGTCGAAAAGATCGGTTCCAGCCGCGATCGCGTCGACGAGGTCCGGCGGGTAGCCGATCCCCATCAAATAGCGCGGCGACGCTGCGGGCAGCACTTCGTTGGTTGCGGCGACGAGGTCGGCCCGCTGGACGGGCTCTTCGCCGAGCCCCAGGCCGCCGTGCGCGTATCCCTCGAAGCCGAGCGCGGCGATGCTCTGCGCGTTGGCGCGGCGCAGCGCGCTGTTGGTGCCGCCCTGGACGATGCCAAACACCGCCTGGTCGGCGCGGCGCCGCGCGCGCGCCGACCGCTCGGCCCAGCGCAGGGTTCTCGCAGCTGCCGCGCGAAGTCCCGCCGCCGTCGCCGCGTCGGTTCCGTTGGGCTGACATTCGTCGAGCACCATCGCAATGTCGGATCCGAGCCGCTCCTGGATCTGGATTGCGCTTTCGGGTGTGAGCTGGCGGTGGCGTCCGTCGACGCTCGACTCGAAGGTGACTCCGTCCTCGTCGAGCCGCGAGCGGCCCGCGAGTGAAGTCACCTGGTAACCCCCGCTATCGGTCAGCCATGGGCCACGCCATCCCGTGAAACCGTGCAGTCCGGCCTGCTCGGCGATGACTTCGGAGCCCGGCCGCTCTTCCAGATGGTAGGTGTTCGCAAGCAGAATCTGCGCGCCCGCGGCGCGGAGTTCTTCCGCGCTCACGCCGCGCACCGCACCGTAGGTGGCAACCGGCATGAAGGCCGGCGTTTCGATCGCGCCGTGCGGGGTCGAGAGTACGCCGACCCGCGCGCCGCCATCGCGTGCATCGATCGCAAAGGAGAATCCGGTCGCCATCGCGGCGGTCAGCTCGCCTGGTTCAGCATGCTGTCGTCTGGATCAGCATGGCATCGCCATACGAATAGAAGCGGTATCCCTCGCGGACGGCTTCCGCATACGCGGCCAGCACGTTCTCCCGGCCCGCGAATGCAGCAACCAGCAACAGCAGCGACGAGCGCGGCAGGTGAAAGTTGGTGAACAACGCGTCGACGACGCGAAACCGATCGCCCGGCGCGAGAAACAGATCCGTCGTCCCCGAACCTGCGCGAACCGTTCGATCGCCCGCCGCGCGGGTTTCGAGCACGCGCGTGGCCGTCGTCCCGACCGCGACCACCCGCCCACCCCGAGCGCGGGTTCTCGCAACCGCGTCGGCGGTGGATTCAGGCAGCTCGAAATACTCTGCGTGCAGCCGGTGGTTGGCGAGATCCTCTGGGCGAAGGGGGCGAAACGTGCCGAGTCCGATGTGGAGGACGACCTCGGCGCGCTCCACCCCGCGCTGCGCCAACTCCGCGAGCAGGCGCTCGCTGAAGTGAAGTCCAGCCGTCGGTGCGGCGACCGAACCGGGCACCCGCGCAAAGGTGGTCTGGTAGCGGGTTGCGTCTTCGCCGTGCGCCGCGTCTCGGCGGATGTAGGGCGGCAACGGCGTCTCGCCCGCCGCGTAAGGATCGACGCCGGGTTCGAATGCGAGGGTTCCGATTCCGTTCGCGTCGACCGAGAGCAGTTCGGCGTCGAGCACGGGATTTCCCAGTCGGTACTTGCGACCCGCACGCAGCCGACCGCTGTGTCGAATCAGCGCGCGGTACCGGCCTTCGATTTCGCCGGGTTCGAGCAACAACGCCTCGGCGGCACCACCGCTGGCCTTGTGACCGCGCAGCCGCGCGGCCAACACGCGGGTCGCGTTGGTGACCAACAAGTCGCCGGCGCGCAGCTGGGCGGGCAGGGCGCGAATCTCGCTGTGTTCGACGCTGCCGTCGTTGCGATCGAGCAGCATGAGCCGGCCGCCATCGCGCTCGGCGGGTGGGTGTTGGGCGATCTGTTCGGCGGGAAGCGCGAAGTCGAACCTGGAGAGGTCGTCAACGCTCATCCGCGGATTCTCCAAAATACGCGAGCAGTGCGTCGCGCAGCGCCGGAGCATCGGCAATCGAATCGTAGGAGAAGAGCACCTCGCCTCGCGCGCCCGCCGACTTCGCCACTTCGATTTGCGCGAGCGCGCCTTCGGGGCGCTTCGCGAACAGCCAGGTTCCGTGGCCGATCCAGATCCGCTCCGATCGGGGCCCCGACGCGAACCCCTCGACCATGTAGCGAAACAGGCGGTCGTCGAGCGTGTACGCCATCGGGACCGCAAATTCGAGCAGGCCGTCCTCGATCCAGCTTTTCCAATCTTGTGCCTCGGCGAGATAGACGCGCTCGAAATAGCTGCCGACTGCTGCGGAGAGCACGGGTTGTTCGCTCTCCGGAACTCCCGGCCGCGCCGATCGAATCGCCGTTCGCAATCCGCGCACCAATTCGCTCAGCTTTTCGCGGCGCCACCAGTCCCAGCGGTTGGCGTTTCGGAGGTCGTCGCCGATCGGGGCGTCGAGGCCGGTTTCCCTCTGGAAGCGCGCGCGGGTGGGCCCCCCGTAGCCGAAGTCCAATCCGACACCAAACCGCGACCCCGGAATGAAGGGCAACACGTCTGGATAGCGGATGTAATCGAGGTGGAGGCCGTCGAGTTCGGGATAGCGGGCGATCAGTTCGGCGAAGGTCGCGGCGAGGTACTCGGCGACACCAGGCGCGGCGGGGTCGAGCCAGACGGCCGGCGTGCCCATCCGGTAGTAGCGGCGGTCGGGCTCCGGGACGTCGAGGCCCGGGTAATCGAGGATCGATCGCCCGAGTCGATCGACGAGCACTGCATCGCGGCCGATCTCGCTGATGATCTTCGCATCGCGATGGTTCGCGAGCGAGAGCACGTTGACCCACGCGTGAACGCGCAGCCCCAACAGATGGGCTCGCCTGACGAGTTCGCGCAACGTATCGGTGCCGCCCGAATCGCGGATTCGCTGATATGGCGCGGCTCCGGCATGGGTCGAATCGAACCACGCCTGGCCGCCACGGTAGACCTGCACGAAGAGATCCGTGGCGCCGATCGCGCTCGCGTACTCGACCAGTTCGTCGATGCGTTCGGGATGTTCGAGGACCCGTTGACTGCCTTCGCACAAGACCCAGAGTCCGCGCGGTCTGCGGCCTTCGAGACGCAGGTCGGTCTTGGCCGTTTCGTCTGTCGGCGGCGGGGCGGTTGGTTCTTCGCCGCACGCCAGCAGGGCGAGCAGGAAGACGAGAGGAAATCGGATTGGCTTGGCGCGGGCGATCGACAAATTGAGCGAGGTCTCCGGATGGATTGCGCGGTCAGACAGCGCCGACCGCTGGGATCTCCAACGCCCCCGAGATCGACACGCTAACCGACGGCATTGTCGGCCACAACGAGGGCGCTCGGCTCGACTGCGGCGCGGGACCAGGGTCGGCACGCGTTGACAGCGTTCGCGCCTCCTGCACACTGGGTCCGGGTGAGGGGTTCGATCGGAAATGTCGACGAGAACGGCTGCACGCGGCGCGCTGAGAATCGGAATCGCTGACGTCCGATCGTTGGTTGCGCTGATCGTTGGACTCTCGGCGACGGGTGCTGAACACGCCGTGACGTTGCCCGTCGAGAGCGCCGTCTCGCAGGATTTACTCGAGCGGCCAGGGGTCGCGCTTCGGACAGCGCGCGAAGCGCTCGAGCAGCGCGAATTTGGTCCCGCCGAGGCGCTGCTCGCGGCGATCGCGAGCCGACATCCGCTGATCGCCGATCACGCCGATTTGTTGCGCATGCGGGCCCGGGTCGAATCGGGCAGGGTCGACGCGGCGATCGCCATGCGCGCGGCCTGGGAGGCGCGCGATTCGCCCCTCGATGCCGCGTTTTTCACGCTGCTCGGCCGTGCGCACGCCGCCAAGGGAGATGAGGGCGCGGCGCGCGCTGCTTGGGCCACCGCCGTGGCTGCCTCGAGCGACCCCGAGCAGATCGCGGCACTGCGCACGTCGCTCGCGTCCTCGTGGGAGCGATCCGGGGAGCGCGAGCGCGCGGCGGAAGCGTACCTCGAGGTCTGGACCCGTTATCCGTGGAGCGAGCCCGCCGGAATTGCCGACGAAGCGCTGAACAACCTGCGCGATCCGCTCGAGGAGCCGCGCCGTGGCGCTCGCCAATACAGCGAGCGCGGTGACGCGTTCTACGACAAGCGCAGCAACGAAGAGGCGCTCGCCGCCTACGATCGCGCGCTCGCGCTCGGCGGATTGGATCGCGCCGCGCGCGCCCGTGTCGCGCGGCAGCGCGCCGACACATTGTTTCGCCTGCGCCGTTATCTGGGCGCCGCAGCCGCCTACGCGGAGCTGACCCCAAACGATGAGATCGAGATCGAAAAAGCCAGGTCCTACGCTCGCTCCGGCGATATTCCTCGTGCAATACGTGAACTCGAGCAGATCGGCGGTCGCGCCTCCAGCGCGCACGCTCCGCGCGCCAATCTGCTGGCGGGGCTGCTTGCGGAAGGAGAGGACGAGAACGAGCGGGCGGAGGCTTTTTTCGAGAAGGCGCTCGGGGGGAGGTCGAGAACCAGCGCCGCCGCGGCGGGCTGGCGGCTCGGCTGGGCGAGGTACCGCGCCAAGCGGTTCGCCGAGGCGATCGAATACTTCGAGCGGCAAATTGTCGACGACGACGAGCCCTCGACGCAGAGAGCCCGCTACTGGCGCGCCCGAGCCCTCGATCAAAGTGGCGCAAACGGCGCCGAGGAGGAGTACGCGGCGCTCGCTGTCGAATACCCGCTCGCCTATTACGGCTTCCGATCGGCGGCGCGAATTCCCGCCGTCGAGCTGCCGGATCCCGAACCGATCGACCCGGGCCCCTCGCAGCTCGAGGAGCGCGATCTGATGCGAGCGAGAATCTTGTTGGAAGCCGGCATGCTGGTGGAGGCGCGCGCCGAACTCCAGCTCTTGTATCCGCGTGCCCGTGGCCTCGAAGATCGCCTCAACCTCGCACAACTCTACGCGGAATCTGGCGACTTCTACCGCCCCGAACTGCTGATGGTCGAGGCGTACGGTGCGCGCTTGGCCGGTTTGCCGGCGCCGGACGATCTCGAAGTCTGGTGGCACGCGTGGCCGACTCCGTTCGTCGATTTGTTTCGAGAGACCGCCGAGAGCGGCATCCGACTCGAGCCCGGGCTCGTGTACGCGGTCATGCGCGAGGAAAGCGGCTATCGACCCGATGTCGTCTCGATATCGGGCGCGCGTGGGCTGCTCCAGATCATGCCCGAGACCGGCCAACGCCTTGCAGTGCGCGAATCCCTCGCGGCATTTTCGCCCGACGATCTCTTCATCCCGCGGATCAACATCCAGCTCGGGAGCGCGTATCTCGAGCAGCTGATGACGCGATTCGATGGCCGGCAGTCGGCAGCCATCGCCAGCTACAACGCGGGCCCGGAGGTGGTGTCGCGCTGGCTCGCCACAGGCCCGTTCGAAGACGACGAGTGGGTCGAGGCGATCCCCTACGATCAGACACGCGAGTACGTCAAGCGCGTCCTGCGCAGCCTTCACGTCTACCGCGCGCTGTACTGAAGCGGCGCGGCCTGGCCGGACCCGAAAACGGCCCAAGTATCGGGCCGGTTTTGCCGAATCAGCTGGCCGTATGGAACGCGGGGTGTGGGCCTCGGCGCCCAGCACCAATGGAGGTAGATCCATGGCAAGCGGATCCGATGTGCGCGTGGGCCAGACCCTGATTCTGCTCGCAATTCTTTGTGCTGCTGGTGGCTGGAATTACCACCGCAACGCGGTGATCGAAGATGCTGTGCCGCGACCTTACCGCGGTTACTCGGATGAGGAACTCGATCAGTTGATTTCCGCGTACCAGGGCGAGGTCGAAATCCAGCTGGCCCACTACCGCAAGTCTGGGGGAGCGAAAGAGCTGGCGGTCCAGGGTGGCGGTCTGCTGGAAGAGAGGATCGACGAGTTCGAGCGCGTCCAGCGCGTCAGTCAACGGCGCAAGGAGCGCGCCTACCAGGTCACCGAAAATCAGATCCTGGTCGAGCAGCTCGCAAAAGAGCGGTTCGCGAGAGACATGAATCGGCCGATCTACAAGATGATCTTCAGGCGCGTGACCACCTTTTAGCGGCGCCGATTGCCGGAGCCCACGGCCCGGCCTTCAGGGTTCCTCGTCCTCGTCGACGCCGCGCTTTTCGAGAAGCGTCTCCTCGAGGCCGACTTCGAGAAGATCTTCGTCGTCCGCCGCGACGAATTCCTCCTCGTCTTCATCGAGCAGGGGCGCCATCCCGCTTCGCTTCTTGACCCGTCCCTTTGGCCGGGGGGGTGGCTTGACGGGCGTCTTGGGTTTCTCGCGCTGGTCGGCTCCACACTTGGGGCAGAGCGGTTCCGGGCGGTTCAGGTCGTAGAATCGAGCGGCGCATTCGAAGCAGATGTAGCGGGTTCCGAGCGGCGAGCCGCTGATTGTTTCGGTGACCATGGTGTCTTGGTACGTGCTCCGTCGCCGGGCCGCTTCGTCCGCCTTCGCGTTCGCGGCGGCTTCCTTCTTGCCCTTGGCTTCTGCCGCGGCCTTTGCCTTGGCGATGCTAGCTGCTTCCTTTGCTTTGAGAGCCTTGGCCTTTTCTTTTACTTTGGCTTCGGCCACGCGTTGTTTTTCTTTGAGGGCCTTGGCTTTTTCTTTTGCCTTTGCGGCGGCGACGCGCGCCTTCTCTTTCGCCTTTGCGGCGAGTGCCCGCTCTTTGTCTTTGGCGGCCTTGGCTCTTTCGCGCGCCTTTGCGGCGGCAGCGCGCGCCTTTTCCTTGAGGGCTTGCGCCTTTTGTTTCGCTTTGGCAGCAGCGGCGCGCTCTTTTTCCTTGAGGGCTTTGGCCTTTTGTTTCGCCTTGGCGGCGAGTGCGCGCTCCGTCGCCTTCAAGGCGGCGGCCTTCTTCTTGGCGCTGGCCTTGGCGGCGGCCAATTTCTTCTGGGCTGCGCGCGCCGCAGCTTT
>Ga0326597_10005822_pt1 | contig 17016 bp, 13 predicted proteins | sample RVTome_12_FD_203789 | JGI IMG/M metagenome (GOLD analysis project Ga0326597, IMG submission 203789) | Soil microbial communities from uranium-contaminated site in the Upper Colorado River Basin, Wyoming, United States - RVT100D185 | ecosystem: Environmental > Terrestrial > Soil > Contaminated >...
GCCGCCAGAATGCTTCCTTCTTCCGATCCCGTCTCGCTGGGCGCATCGCAAATGCCTCCTTCATGGTGAAGGCATCTTGCGCTGGCTGGCCAGCGAATTGAAGACGGGGTTGGCCGTACGCTTACTTCCCATTTGCAATTGGGGCGCCTCTTGTGTGGTCTGTGATGAACATCCCTGGGATGGGATTCCTTCTACTTCGCAAACTCAGGCGCCACAGCACGGAGCCGACCCGGCCGACCGATCAACGAATAGTCGTAAGTTGCAATCTCCGAGAGCGAAGCGATCACTTCTTGAAGGGGACCAAAGTGAAAGCCTGAAAGCAAATGATCAACGCGCTCCCTTACTCTTTGCCGACCCAAGGTCTGTTGAAGTTTCAGGCGTCCGGGAATGCGTTGCGCTAATTGCGCAAGCTCGGCCGGGTTGTATTCATAGGGGTGTAGGTAAATCGTCGCGGGATGCCCCTCGCCATTGAGTTGTGAGACGGCCTTACGCATCATGGAATAGGGGAACAAACGGAAGTACCCGCCGCCTCCCAAAGGCAGAGCCCGTCCAATACAACGATAGGTAGCCACCGGGAACTCAAGGAGAGAATTGCCGTGCGGCGTCCGGACTCGATGCGGGAAGCGGGGTGCTCCTACAATGCCGTATCGCGGCGCCCTTACCGGATAAACCGAAGAGTCACAGGTGAAGCCGCATTCGGCAAGGACGTCGAACGCCCATAGATTGTGCACAGAAATGGAGAATGCCGGAGCACGGTAGGCTACGATGGGACCGCCAATGATGTCCTCCAATAATCCCTTTGATGCCAGTAGGTCTTCGCGAAACTGCCGCGCCGTCATCGTGTGGACGGGGCAATGCTCATAGCCGTGGCACTGCACTTCGTGACCGGCCGCATGGATATCGCGGACTAACTCGGGCGCCTTTTTCGCCACCAGGCCGAGAACGAAGAACGTTCCGCGGGCACCGCGCCGCGCAAATGCTTCCAGAACTCGATGCGTATTGCCGCGAAACTGGTCGGCCAGAGAGGCGGAAGTATCGAACACCGATTGAACCCAGTCCTCGACATCGACGGTAAGGCCATTCAGACGCATCGGGGCACTCCCTGCCATGGTATGCGCGCGCCTCACTGATCGCCGACCGACGCGATAAACTTCCGGGAGCGGCATTTGGCGACTTCCTGATATGCGCTTTCGAGGATTCCAACGAACTGGTTCCCCAGCAGGTCACGTGAGAACTTCGCCTCCGCCAATTGCCGCGCCCGATGTCCCATATTCTTGAGCGCGTCTCGACTGTCCCGCAACCGTATCACTGTGTCGGCGAACGACTGCGGATCGTCCGGCGGCACAACGACGCCGCAGTCGCTGCGTTCGATGATCTCCGCGAGCCAACCTGGGTAGTTGTTGAGTACCGGCAGGCCGGAGGCAATGTAATCGAAGAATTTGTTGGGAGAAGTTCCGTAGTAGAAGGCGGGCACATTCTTTAGGATCATAAGTCCCACGTCCATTTGCGGCAGAAGGCGAGCCAAGTCGGTCTTAGGAATGGGCGGCGCCCAGGTTACCATGGAATCGAGCCCCTCGGTACGGCTGCGGCGCATCAGTGCATTCCGCAGACCGCCATTCCCTATGAAGACAAACCGGATTCCCCGCGCGTCTCGCCGTCGCAGTTCGACAGCGGCATCCAGCACCGCGTCCAGTCCATTGGCAAGCCCGTGAGCGCCGGTGTAGACAAGACGGAATTCATTGGGTGAGCCGAAGCGTGGATCGATTACCACTCTTTCACTTGGGCGGAATAAATCCAGGTCGCAACTGTTTGGAATCAAGGCCACGCGGTCGGGCGGATATCCCGTGCGGCAAATGCCTTCCTTAATGCCCGGCGCCAGGGCAATGATTCGGTCGGCGGCGCGATAGATTCTGCCTTCCAGGCGCCGTGTATACCACATCAACAGGGGGTTCTTAATCGCGCCGAGTGCGATCGCTAATTCCGGCCATAGATCGCGAACTTCGAAGACGAACGGGACTTTCAGTCGCTTGGCCCCTCTCATTCCTGGAATGCCGACGGTGAGCGGCGTGGACGTTGCGAACACAATGTCGGCATCGAGACTGGACACGAGTCGCGTAGCAGTTCGGGCGAAGCGATTGAACGCGAGCACGCGACGGGCAAATCCCATGCTGTTGGCATAGGGCTCGGCGACTTGTAGTACCCGAATACCGTCAATCTCAAACCGCGTAACCCGCTTTTGCGAATCTGCTCGTTGGTCGCCGGCCTCGTAAGCGCCGCAGATCATGGTCACTTGATGGCCGAGGCGCAGAAGTCGTTGGCTCATCTCGTACGAGCGTGTGCCGGTCGCGCCCCGCGTAGTCGAGAAATGTTGATGGATATAGGCGACGTGCATGATCCAATGACCGCCGTCGTCAGGCCCGTCTTGCGCGCGTCTGGAACCATTCTACAAAGCGAGAAAGCCCCGTCGGCAGTGGGATAGTCGGCTGGAAGCCAAGCTCGCGCCGGGCCAGCGAGACATCCGCATAAGTGCGGTCAACGTCGCCGGCCTGGAGCGGCAGTCGGTCGATCGTAGCCTGGCGCCCCGTCGCCGACTCGATTCGTGTAATCAGGTCGCAAACCGAAATAGGACTCGAACCTCCAAGATTATAGATGCGAAAACCATTGCATCGGTCTATTGCCCGGATGGTGCCGTCGACAATGTCGTCAATATAAGTGTAATCACGCGCCATGCTGCCATCGCCAAACATGGGAATCGGGCGGCCTGCTTCCATTAGCCGCACGAACTTATGAATGGCCAGATCAGGTCGCTGCCGCGGACCATACACAGTGAAGTATCGCAAGCACGTTACCGGCATTCCGGACAAGTGGTGATAGGTATGGGCGAGGAGTTCACCCGCTCGTTTGGTCGCTGCATAGGGGGAGATGGGCGCATCGACGCGATCGTCCTCGGCGAAAGGGACTTTCGAGTTGTTCCCGTAAACACTGGAACTGCTGCCGAAAACGAACTTGCATGGTCCGACTTTGCGACAGGCCTCTAGTAGGACCATCGTTCCGCCGACGTTGACATCCTGATAGAGAAGGGGCAATTCGATTGAAGGACGAACTCCGGCCCGCGCCGCCAGGTGCACAATGACCTCGACACCTTCGCGAACGGCGCGCCGTACGGTTTCCGGATTGCGAATGTCGCCTTCTATCAGAGTGAATCCGCGGTGGGATAGCGCGGCAGACAAATTGCGCCGCTTAATGGAAGGATCGTAGAAGTCGTCGAAGTTATCGAACGCGATGACTTCGTGCCCACGGCACAGTAGGGCCTCGCAAAGGTGTGAGCCGATGAACCCCGCGCCGCCGGTAACAACGATTCTCGACAACCCGCCTCCTACGTTGACGGCGCATGCGCCGGTCGACCGATGCAAAAGTACTGGAATCCCCGCTTGGCCAGGGATCGCGGATCGTACAGGTTACGACCATCGAAGAGGACTTTGCGGCGAAGCTTTGCCGCGATGAGTTCAAAGTCCGGCGTGCGAAACTGCGGCCAATCGGTGAAGACCGCCAGGGCATCCGCTCCCTCGAGGGCCTGATACCCATCCTCGCACATCGAAACGCTTTCTCCGAGCTCGGCCCTCGCCGTAGCCATTGCTTCCGGGTCGTGGGCCCGGATCCGCATCCCGCGGGCCAGAAACATCCGGATCGCAGCGATGGCAGGCGATTCACGGACGTCGTCCGTCCACGACTTGAAGGCCAATCCCCAAACGGCCAGCGTCGCCTTGTCGCACGCGTCCCCGAAAAAATCGATTATTTTATGGGCGAACAGGATGCGCTGGCGGGCATTGATCTCCCGCGAGGCGGTAACCAGGCTCATCGGGTGCTCGACCGACCGACCCATCGATTCCAACGCCTGGATGTCCTTTGGAAAGCACGAACCGCCGTAACCGACGCCGGCGAACAGAAACGCATTCCCGATCCGCGCGTCGGACCCGATCCCGCGACGCACGCTTTCAACGTCCGCTCCCATCCTCTCGCACAAGCCCGCGATCTCGTTCATAAAAGAAATGCGCAAGGCCAGCATCGCGTTCGATGCGTATTTGGTCATCTCCGCACTTGCTGGGTCCATGATGAGAATGCGCTCGTCGCGGCGCATGAACGAAGCGTACAGTTCGCGCATGATCTCCACTACCGCCGGGTTCGTCGCCCCGATGACGACGCGGTCCGGTCGCGTAAAATCCTCGACCGCCGCCCCTTCCTTGAGAAACTCCGGGTTGCTGACGTAATCGAAGGGATGATCCGTCTCCGAGCGGATCGCCTCCGTCGCCTTCTTATGCGTTCCTACCGGGACGGTGCTCTTCATGACCACCACTCGATACCCATCCATCACACGGCCGATGGTCTGGGCGACGTTGAGAATGGCCGACAAGTCCACGGAGCCGTCTTCCGCCTGGGGCGTACCCACCGCGACGAACACGATACGGCTTCGTTGCACCGCGGAGGCTAGGTCAGTCGTAAATGTCAGCCGCCCCGTCCTCTGATTCCGCACCACAATCTCGGCAAGCCCCGGCTCATAGATGGGGATTTCGTTGTTACAGAGTCTGCGAATCTTGCCCTCGTCACGGTCCACACAGATCACGCGATGTCCGCTGTCCGCGAAGCACGCTCCGGCCACCAGCCCGACGTATCCCGTCCCCACCACGGAAATGTTCATCGCTCCGTTCCTTACGCCGCTATTTCATGCCCTGCGACCGACTCGCGGCCAACAGACACGTCGCAATTCGGTCCGCCGCCTGGCCGTCCCAGAGATCGGGGACTTCCGTCCGTTTCGGCGGATGGTCGCGGACCTCGCGATACGCCTTGAGGATCGCCTCCGTCGAACTCCCCGTAAGCCGGTTGGTGCCCTGCGTAACGGTGATAGGCCGCTCCGTGTTCTCCCGCAAAGTCAGGCACGGTATGCCCAGAATCGTCGTTTCTTCCTGAATCCCGCCCGAATCCGTAAGTACGACGGCCGAGTGGGACATGAGTTTCAGAAAATCAAGATACCCCAGCGGCTCGATCATTCGCAAATTCATGATACGCCTCGCCCGCCCCCCAAGTTCGCTCGCTTCGAGGTTTTTCCGTGATCGAGGATGCACCGGAAAAATGATCGGCATTTCTTTGGCGATTTCTTCAAAGGCCGCGAAGATCGACGAAAACACCTCCGCGTCATCGACGTTGCCGGGTCGATGCAGCGTGACCACTGCGTAATTTCTCGTTTCGATTCCCAGGGTCAACAGGATCATGCGCCCCTCAGCCTGAGTTCGACTCCGCAGCAGCGTGTCGATCATGACGTTCCCCACCAGATGGACCTTCCCGTCCGCGATCCCTTCCCGCCGCAGATTCTCCACCCCACTCGGCTCGGTTACGAAAAGCAGATCACTGATCGCGTCCGTCAGCACGCGGTTGATTTCCTCCGGCATCGACCGGTCGAAGCTGCGCAGTCCCGCCTCGACATGCGCGATCTTGATTCCCAGTTTGCACGCCACGAGCGCCGCGGCCAGTGTGCTGTTGACGTCTCCGACCACGATCACCCAATCGGGGCGATGCTCGATGCAGATCGGCTCGAACCGCTTCATCACCTCCGCCGTCTGCACGGCGTGGGAACAGCTTCCTACTTCCAAATTCAAGTCCGGCGTGGGAATGCCAAGGTCGCCGAAAAACAATCGGCTCATTCGTTCGTCGTAATGCTGCCCCGTGTGCACCAAAAGGGCCTTCACGTCGGGTGTCCGAGAGAACACGTCCATCAACGGCGCGATCTTCATAAAGTTCGGCCTGGCGCCGCAAACGCAAATCACTTTCAGCATGGTCTCACTCACGCGCGGACCCCGCGCAGGGACGAAACTTGGGCCTCTTAACGGCATCCGCCGCCCTATTATCGACCCCTTGGGGAGGCTACTGCAACCGCGCTCGGAACCTCCGGCGTAAATGACGGTCCGGGGCCTTCACCGGATAACATGCCCTACTGCACGCCACGACCTAGAACAGCGGGTAGATGAAGGGCGCCAAGGGAGACGAACCAGCGAAGACGATCAACGCCCCGACGAGCAAAAGGACCGAAATTAGCGGTACTAGCCACCATTTTTTCTCTTGTTTAATGAAGAGAAAAAACTCCTTGATGAGGGATTGCTTGGCCATTCCCACTTCCCGAAACTACCGGATCGTCACACTCTCGGCTGTCCGCAGCCCCGCCTCCAACTCGACGCTGCGGCGCATCCCGGCCTCAAAGTCTACCCTCGTGGGCTTCTGCGTCACCATGGCGTTGCCCATCACCAACGCGTCGATCCCCGTGTTCACGAACGTATGGTAGGCATCTTGCGGCGTGCACACAATCGGCTCGCCGCGAACGTTGAACGACGTGTTGATCACCACCGGCACGCCGGTCTGCCGCCCAAACGTCCGAATGAGTCGATAGAAGCGACCGTTGTGCTCTTCGGTAACGGTTTGAACTCGACCCGTTCCATCCTCGTGAGTCACGGCCGGGATGATCGCCCGCATCGCCTCTCGCACCTTTGGAACCAGGAGCATGAAGGGCATATCCATCCCCGCGGGCATCTCGAAGTACTCGTGCGCACATTCTTTGAGCACCGCCGGAGCGAAGGGTCGGAAGGCCTCGCGGAACTTTACCTTGGCGTTGATGACATCTTTCATCTTCGCGTTGCGGGGATCGGCGAGCAGCGACCTTGCCCCCAGCGCCCGCGGCCCGAACTCTAACCGACCCTGGAACCAGGCGACGACCTTGCCCTCGGCGATCATCGCGGCGGTGCGCTCAAGTAGTTCCTGTTCATCGTCGACCGATTCATACACGGCCTCGGCTTGATCCAGGGCCGCGCGAATCTCCTCGTCGCGGAAACCCGGCCCCCACATTGCATGATCCATCCGAAATGTCCGTGCGTTTCGCAAAACCGTATTGTAAATATAGAAAGCCGTCCCCAACGCCCCGCCGGAATCGCCGGCCGCCGGCTGGATGAACACTTTTTTGAAGCCCGATTCCTGCAAAATCCGCCAGTTCGCGACGCAGTTCAACCCCACGCCGCCCGCGATGCAAAGATTACTCGATCCCGTCTCCCGCCGAACGTGCGTCGCCATCTTCACCATGATCTCTTCGACGATCTTCTGCCCGCTATGAGCGATGTCGCGATGGAAGTCGGTGAGCGGGCCTTCCGAATCTCGCTGCGGCCGGCCAAAGAGCTGCTCCCAATGTCGGTTAAACGTCCGCGTCGTGGAGTATCCATGCGCGAAATAACGAAGATCAAGGCGGATGCTCCCGTCATCCTTGATGTCCACGATCTGGCGGAATCGATCCACATAGCGCGGCTGACCGTACGGCGCCAGCCCCATGACTTTCCACTCCGCATCGTTGACCCGAAAGCCCAGATAGGCCGTGATGGCGCTGAACAGCAAACCCACGGAGTGCGGAAAACGCAACTCCTTTCGTATTTCAATGGTCGTATCGCGACCGAGGCCCCAGCTCGTGGTCGTCCACTCGCCCACACCGTCGGCCGTGATGATCGCTGCTTCCTCGAAAGGTGACACCAGAAAGGCACTCGCGGCGTGCGAAAGATGGTGCTGGCAATACAGGATTTCCTTGTCGGTGCCTAGTTTCACTTGGATCTCCCGACCGATACGCAACCTGTGCGCCAGCCACAACGGCGTTGCGGTGAGCCACGCTCGGTACGTCAAAGGCCAGTAGGCGAGTATCGTTTCTAGTATGCGATTGAACTTCACCAGCGGCTTTTCATAGAATCCGATATGGTCTACCTGCTCAATAGTGATGCCCGCCTCGCGTAGACAATAGGCAATCGCCCGCTCCGGAAAGCCGTGGTCGTGCTTTTCGCGGCTGAACCGCTCCTCCTCCGCCGCCGCGATGAGTTGTCCATCGCGCACCAACGCCACGCCGGCGTCATGGTAGTAACACGATATGCCCAGAACATTCATGTCGCGTTGCTTGCGTTACCGTGCCATAGCCTGCCACATCCATCCGAACCGGGAGCGCGAGCGACCGGCCAAGGCCCCGCGCTCGCGCTTGGGGTTCGGATGGGCATTCCTATCATCGTGTCAGAACAGACGCCTCATCCTATCCAGCGTGTGTTCGTATGCCTTATAGTTTTCCCAATACGTCGTCCCGCCGAGCTTCTTGCGCAGTGGATCTCCTATACGAACGATTAACGAAAACAAGGGCAGGAGGAAGACAAACAGCACCGTCAGCAGGACCGTGGACATCCCAATCCCTATGGGAACGGTCACGGTCATCCATGCGATGTACACCGGACGAGCAATACTTGGCGCTGCCGTGCCGATGACGCAAAGCCCGACGCCCAGCATGAAGAGTGCGACTGCGACCTGCTGAATGGTCGCACCAGACCAGCCGAACGATCCTCCTCCGTATCGCCTCCACGCGACGACCCATAGAATCACGCCGAAGACACCGAACCCCCAAAGCATGGCCCATCCGAACTTGCGGAGGTCGCTGACGCTGGGGTTCTTGTTGACCGTGAACATTTCAGACCCTATTCGGGGAACAATTCCTTCGCATCCAGTTTCCGCACCAGGATGATCGCTTCGCCGAGTTGATGTCCCGACAGAAGCTCCGCCGTCGCCGAGGGCCACTTCCCATACTCAGCGCCCAACCCCAGCATCCTTGCGCATTTTTCGCCGGTCACGGGCAGAAACGGCGCGATCAGCGTGGTCAGGGTCCGGGCAGTTTGCAGGCACACGTTGATCGCCCGCCCGCAGGCCTCCATGTCCGCCTTTCGGGTCAGGAACGGCTTCGTAGCGTCGAAATAGACGTTTCCGGCACGCGCCAGGGCGATGACCTCGACCAGACCGGCCTTGAACCGACATGCCTCCAATTCCGCGCCCGTTCGTTCAGCAGCCTCCCGACAGCGTCGTAGTTGTTCAGCGTCCACCGTGTCTCGCGTACCGGGCGAGGGCACGCGACCGTCAAAGTATTTGTGGGCGAACGTCACCGTGCGATTGAAAAAATTGCCGAATGCGTTGAGCAGTTCGCCGTTGTTTCGGGCCATGAAGTCGTCAATGTCAAAGGCCGTCCGCGCCCCTTCCGGAGCGACCGTCGTCAAATAGTAACGCAGCGGGTCAGCGTCGAAAGTCCGCAAGTAATCCTCGATCCACACCGCGTGGCCGCGGCTTTTGCTGATCTTCTGTTCTTCCTGCCCGGGAAACTTGATGTTCATGAACGAGTTCGCGACCACGTTATGGGGCAGTTGATACTCGCCGAGACCGCCCTGCACGTTGTCGCTGTCGTGGGTGGCCATCAGCATCGCGGGCCATGTAATGGCGTGAAAAACGATGTTGTCCTCGCCGATGAAATGGACCACCTTGCAGTCCGGGGCTTTCCACCAACGCTCGTAGCCCTTCTCCCCTTCACCGTTCTTTTCACACAGCGCCGCCGTAAAAGACACATACCCGATCGGGGCGTCGAACCAGACGTAGAGTGACTTCCCCTTGGCATCGGGGTCGTCGAGCGGAACGGGAACGCCCCAGGTCAGATCGCGGGTCATGGCCCGCTCCGGCAATCCTTCCGACTCGATCCGACCCAACGACTGATTCAGCACGATCGTCCGCCACGATGCGCCGCACGCGACCGCGTCTTTCTTGCTCGCCAACCAACCGGCCAGCTCGGATTGAAGTCGGTCGAGGCGCAGATACCAATGCACCGTCTCGCGAAGCTGCGGCGTCGTGCCGCTCATCAGGCTCACCGGGTTACGCAGGGCCGTCTGATCCACGGCCCGCCCGCACTCTTCGCATTGGTCCCCGAAAGCCTTGTCGCTGTTGCAGTGCGGACATGTCCCACGGACGAATCGGTCGGGAAGAAACTGTTTCGCTTGAGTATCGTAGAGTTGCTTCGTCGAGCGCTTGGTGAACAGCCCTTTTTCGTTGATCCGCAGGAAGAACTCCTGGCTTAGCTTCTCATGGACAGCCACGTACTCGGGCTGATGCGTCCCGCCGAAGATGTCGAACTCGATGCCCAGACCGGCGAAGTCTCGCTGTTGGGCCTGATTGAAATGGGCGGTGAGTTCCTCGACCGTACGCTTCTGCTCCCTCGCGGTTTTCAAGGCGGCCACGCCGTTGTCATCGCTTCCGCAGATAAAGCGCACCTCGGCCCCGGTCGCCCGCAGGTAGCGGACGTATGTGTCCGCGGGCAGATAGGCCCCGGCGATGTGCCCGACGTGCAGCCGACCGTTGGAATACGGTAGGGCCGCCGTTACCAAAAACCGTCGTTGAGCCATCGCCGCCTCGCGTGTCGTCACCATTCGCCTCGAACGAGCCGGAGATTGTAGGCACTCACGCGTAATTCACAAAGCCCGTCGTGGATCATAGAGGATCGACGGTTTTTCGTGTATTCTGTTCGGCGCGAAGGGATGGCGGAGCGGCATGGCGAAACGGACTTCGAGCAAATCAGACAACGCACCACACGACACGACCGGCGCTGAGGCGCAGGGCATCCTCGAACAATACCTATCTCAAATCCAACAAGTGCGTGCCACCGGGGCGGGCGGTCCCGAAACATCGTATTACCCCGCGTTGGCCAACTTGTTCAACGCCGTCGGAAAGACGCTCAAGCCCGGGGTCCGTTGCGTGATGAACCTCAAGCAGCAGGGCGCTGGCATGCCCGACGGCGGGCTGTTCACCGCCGACCAATTCGAGCGCAAGGCCGACACCCGACCTGGAATCGGCCAGCTTCCAGCGCGGGGTGCGATCGAGGCCAAACCGCCCGGCAAAGACGTTCGGGCGATCATGGCAAGCAAACAAGTTAAGGACTATCTGGGCCGCTACGGCATCGTCATCGTGTCGAACCTGCGCGATTTCCTGATTGTCGAACGAGGCACGAACGATCAGCCTGTCGAGCGCGAGTCGATCTCCTTAGCGCCCAACGAGAAAGAGTTCTGGGAACAGAAAGTGGCGCATCCCCGCGCTGCGGGCCGTCAACATGGCGATCAGTTCATAGAGTTCATCCGCCGCGCCTGCCTTCACGCCGCACCGCTGACCAACCCCAAAGACGTAGCGTGGTTCCTCGCCTCCTACGCCCGAGACGCGCTCGCCCGCGTGGAACGGAAGAAGGGCCTGCCGGCGCTTCAAGCCGTGCGGACGGCGCTGGAAGAATCGCTGGGCATGACGTTCATGGACGAGCGTGGCGAACACTTCTTCCGATCGACGCTCGTCCAGACGATCTTCTACGGGGTGTTCTCCGCCTGGGTGCTTTGGCATCGGGATGACCGTCGCCCAAAATCGACGTTTGACTGGGAGAAGGCGGCGATTACCCTCCATGTGCCCTTCATTCGCGCCTTGTATTGGCAACTGGCGAACCCGCGACAACTGCAGGACCTTGAGTTAATGGAAGTCTTGGAATGGACGGGGAACGTTTTGAATCGCGTGGATTCCGCCGAGTTTTTCGAGCGGTTCCAGGACGAATACGCCGTCCAATATTTCTACGAGCCTTTCCTTGAGGCTTATGACCCCGCGCTGCGCAAGGCACTCGGAGTTTGGTACACGCCGCCTGAGATCGTCAAATATCAAGTTGCCCGCGTGGATGCGGTCTTGCGTGACGAACTCGGTCTCCCTGATGGACTGGCCGACCCGAACGTAGTTGTGCTGGACCCTTGCTGCGGTACTGGAGCATACTTGGTCGAAGTGCTCCATTTCGTTGCCCGCACTCTCCGTGACAAGGGCGGCGATGCTTTGGTGGCGTCCGACCTCAAGAAGGCGGCAATGGAACGCGTATTCGGTTTTGAGATCCTACCCGCGCCGTTCGTGGTAGCTCATCTCCAATTGAGCTTGCTATTGCAAAATCAGGGCGCGCCGCTTTCACACGCCCGGGATGAGCGCGCCGCGGTTTACTTGACCAATGCCTTGACCGGCTGGGAGCCGCCGAAGGAACCCAAGAACCAGCTTCCCCTACCTTTTCCGGAATTGCGGGAAGAACGCGATGCCGCCGAGCAAGTGAAGCGCGAAAAAAAGATTCTAGTTATCCTGGGCAACCCGCCCTACAACGCCTTCGCCGGCGTCAGCCCCGAAGAGGAACAAGGGTTGGTCGAGCCGTACAAGAAGGACCTGAACAAGCCGATCAACGCGGGCGGGTGGGGCATCAAAAAGTTCAACCTCGACGATCTTTACGTGCGTTTCTTCCGTCTGGCCGAACGCCGCATTGCGGAAATGACCGGCAAGGGTGTAATTTCGTTTATCTCCAATTTCTCCTACCTGCGTGGACCTTCATTCGTGGTCATGCGCCAGCGGTTTCTGGGCGAGTTCGACAAGCTGTGGCTGGACTGCATGAACGGCGACAGTCGCGAAACCGGTAAGCTCACCCCTGACGGCAAGCCCGATCCGTCAGTTTTTTCCACGGAATACAATCGCGAGGGCATTCGAGTGGGGACTGCCGTTTGCGTAATCGTCCGCAAACCGGTGCGCCAAAAGAAACCAATCGTTCACTTTCGACAATTCTCGGGAGCAAGCAAGCGCGCTGACTTGCTGCACAGCCTTAAGACCAAGAAGTTCAGCCAGGCATACGACCGGGCCGAACCGCGCCGGGAAAACCACTTTTCACTCCACCCGGAAGACGTGGCGGATCACTACACGGATTGGCCTAAACTCACGGACCTGTGCGCCGTCGCACCGTTCAACGGATTGATGGAAAAGCGAGGGGGTGCGCTAATCGACACCGATCGAGACAAACTCAATGCCCGCATGAAAGATTACTTCGACTCGCGCATACCGTGGCACGAGTACAAGGGAGAGCACAAGACACTGGCAAAAGATGCGGCACGCTTCTCCGCCAAGGATACTCGGGGCAAGGCAATCCATTCGGAGAGTTTCGACCCCTCTCGAATATGCCGTTACGCGCTTCGTCCCTTTGATACGCGTTGGTGCTATTACACACCGGTACGCCCTGTTTGGAACGAACCCAGACCGGCGCTTTGGGCCCAACACTGGAAAGGAAACTCATTTTTCGTCACGCGCCCGGCGGGCGTGGCCTCTCCGGAGGGTGTGCCGTTCTGCTTCACTCGCGCCTTGGGTGATAATGATGCTCTCCGTGGGCACGCGTACTACATGCCACTGAAGTTGTTGAACGGGCAGCGTTTAACGCGCTCTCAGCACGCCACGTTGTTCGATATGCTCGGAGAACCGCCGGGACGCGAGGCACCTGTCGCAAATCTGTCGGGACCGGCACGCGACTACCTCGGACGATTGAAAGTCAAGAAACCGGACGCCGATGCGATGGCTGCGGGTCTTCTGTGGATGCACGCCCTGGCGATCGGTTTCAGCCCGGCCTATTTGACAGAGAACGCCGACGGCATCCGCCGCGATTGGCCGCGAATTCCACTGCCCAATGACCGCAAGCTGTTGCAAGCCTCCGCGGCGCTGGGCGAGCAAATCGCCGCCCTGCTGGACACCGAAGCCGAAGTGCCCGGAGTCACCGGCGGCAAGTTCGGTTCGTTGTTCAGGACCATCGGCAACGTATCGAAAGTCGGGCACGGCGAACTCAATCTTGCCGTCACGGTCGGCTGGGGCCACATCGGTAAGGGAGCGGTCACCATGCCCGGCAAGGGGAAGATCACCGACCGAGCGTATGGCGACGATGAAGCCAAGGCCATCGAAGCGGAAGCTGCGGTTCGAAAATTGCCTTCCAAGGACGCGCTGCGGCTTCTGGGGGCGAAGACTTGCGACGTGTACTTGAACGGCGCGGCTTACTGGCAAAACATCCCTATAAACGTGTGGGAGTACCGCATCGGCGGGTATCAGGTCATCAAGAAGTGGCTCAGCTACCGCGAAGAAGAGTTGATTGGCAGACCGCTAACTCCCGATGAAGTTCGTGAAGTGACGAACATGGCTCGGCGCATCGCGGCCATCATCCTGTTGCAACCAAAATTGGACGACAACTACCACACGGTGAAAGCCTCGGCGTTTGATTGGTCCGCAGTTAGCGACGGTTGAACAACCGCCGCAACGCAACCGCTAAGCATCTGACCCTCTCGACTGGTGCTGATCGTTTAACACGCCTTCCAAACCAATGAAGTTTGCTGGCTTCAAACCAGCTCAAGCCCTATGATGAGGTCGTGCTATGGGTGGTCGGTGCGGATCGGGTTGGTTAAACTCTGTTGATTGGCGGATTGCGGTGCGTCGGTCACACCGCGAGGGTAAACCTTTCCCGGAATGAGGTCGTTTTTTCGAGTGGGAGAAACCAGGATGAATACAAGTAAATTGTTGGCTTTGGGCCTGATCACCGCGGTGGGACTTCCTTGGAGCGGGTGCATGGCGCGGGTCCCAATCGAGCTGAGCCTGGCGGCGGGGGGATTCGGGACGTTCTTGGTAGAGGCGGGCGTGCCGGAGAAAAACAAAGGTCCCTATAGCCTGACGGGGCGTCAAGTAAATGTCGGCAGTGGGTCGCTCACCATCTACCTCGCTGATATTTCCGTCGCTCCTGCTGACGGCGGCGGCGGCAAGGGGACGGTGAATCTGCAGGGCGGGACCTTGAGAATAACGGCGTGGATAGCTCCGGCAGATGAGGTGGAAACGGCTTGCGAGACGGGGGACCAGTACGGGCCGTACAGTGTCGAGTTGGACGAGGATGATCAACCGGTGTCGAAACACCCCTCGAACATCCCGCTGAGCGACGAAACGCTGGACCTGATCAACGGCGGATCTTTCAGCCTGTGCATCGAAGTGGTGTCGCCGATCGACGGGACCGTTACCATCGACGCATTGAGCATCGACCTCGGGCTTTAGGCCGACGCCCGGCGTCGCATAACGAACGCAACTCCGAGCGCAGGTTATTGCCGCCGTGCCTATGATTCGGCGGTGCGTGGATGGTAACTTTGTTATTGAGCCATTCCCACCCTGTCCGGGAGAAGTGCTTTGCCCGCAAAACTGATCCCTTACTCGTTCCCGCGCCGCGATGAGCCGCAGATGCGAGCGCGGGCGGCTTCGCTGCTGGCGGAGATGCAGACGCGGCGCAGTTGCCGATTTTTCAGCGACGACGCGGTGCCGCGCGACCTGATCGAATCACTGATCGCCATTGGCCACTCCGCACCGAGCGGGGCGAATCGCAAACCGTGGCGGTTCGTGGCCGTCGATGAACCGAAGCTCAAGCACGAAATCCGCCTGGCCGCAGAGGCCGAGGAGCGGGCGAGCTACGCCCATCGCATGCCGGCGGAATGGCTGGAGGCACTTGCGCCGCTCGGTACCGACGCGAACAAGCCCTTCCTGGAAATCGCCCCCTGGCTGGTCGTCTTGTTTCGGATAGACTGGGAGGAAATCGACGGGCAACGGATTTCGAATTATTACCCGGCGGAATCTACCGGCCTTGCGGCCGGAATGTTCCTCATGGCCTGTCACCAGGTGGGCCTGGCGACGCTCACCCACACGCCCAGTCCAATGAGGTTTCTGCGCGAAATCCTTGGTCGCCCGGCCAACGAAAAGCCCTATCTGCTGATCCCCGTCGGCTACCCGGCCGGGGACTGCGTGGTGCCGGATGTTCCCAAGAAGCCCCTGCACGAAGCGTTGCAGTGGAACCGCTGAGCGCTCGGAGCGGACGACGCGGCGGCGTACGCCCAAACCGGGCTTGCCGGTGCCACGGTTGTCACGATTTCGATATTCCACGTGGAACATGATTTGGCGCCTCCTGCGCGCGGACTGTGCGAAATTCGAGCCACGAAGCCACGTAGCCACGAAGTTGACTCCCCCGGCCCAATGGCTGGGGCACCCGGATGTCCACCCTAGCCCGACCTTCGCAGATTTTTGAAATCTTCGGCGATTTTCGGGGCGGAATCCGTGTTGGCGTCGGTGGGAATGGGGATGGAGGAGGCTTTCAGGACGCTCAAGAGCGATCTGGACCTGCGCCCCATTCATCATCAGATCGAACGGCGCGTCGAGGCGCACCTCTTCATCGCGTTCCTGGCCTATGGCCTGACGATGACGCTACGGATGAAACTGAAACGCCTGGCGCCGGGATTAACGCCGCGCGAAGCGCTGAAGTCGCTGGCGACCATCCAGATGGTGAACGTGCACTTCCCGACCACCGATGGCCGCACGCTGGTGATGTTACGCTACACCGAACCGGAGTTTGAGCAGCAGATGCTTCTGGACAGGTTACGTCTGATGCTGCCGTCCCAACCACCGCCAAGAATCCGAAACGGAACCGCCGTCTTGCCCACGCCGCATCCGAACCTATGACACCGCCGCCGACCTGCGTTTGTAGTGCAGACCTTGGGGGTCAAAACCCACTTCCCGGCCGCGCCAAGGCGGTTCAACGATCCGAAGTGCGAAGGTTGGGCTAATGACTTCACGGGCGCGCGGTGGGCGGGGCGTGTGAGACCGATCAGCCGGAAGCTGGAGACTGGAAACTAGGGCGCAGGCTGAAGGCCGTAGGCCGTAGGGCACGAAGGGGAAAGGAATTACGAGTTACGAGTTACGAATTACCAAGAGGGCGGTTCCGACACGGCGAGGGGGATTGACGATCGGCGATCGGCGAATGGACACCTCGAAACCGCACATAGGGTCGATCACTTCACCTACGAGTGCTTCCCGATGACCTTGAGCGAATCAATGCCAACCTATGACACCTAGGCATGGCCACGCGAGCGTGGACCATGCCGCCCGCTCGCTGACACGCTATGGCACTGCTCACAGAGCAGTGGTACACATCGTCAGCGGCACCCCGGCGGGCGCGCGGTGGGAGGATGATCGCGGAGCGATCAACAAGAAACGCAGTAACGCCAAAACGCAGAAACGCCGAAATGGGATGCCGTTTGGTGCTGGTCGGGCGTGTCGGGTCAATGAGCGGACCTTCGGGTTCTCGCCGCGGATAGAATATGCCATGATGTGGCATGATGAAAAGGAATTGGTCCACCCAGCGGACCCTATCCATGAAAGGCTCTCTCGATGCAAGACGACATCGGTACGTTTTTGAGCCGTTCCCCGAGGGTCGTGGGGCAGGCCCGCGTGCGGAGCGAAGCCCCAGGCGCGCGCAGCGCAGCA
>Ga0326597_10005823_pt1 | contig 17012 bp, 17 predicted proteins | sample RVTome_12_FD_203789 | JGI IMG/M metagenome (GOLD analysis project Ga0326597, IMG submission 203789) | Soil microbial communities from uranium-contaminated site in the Upper Colorado River Basin, Wyoming, United States - RVT100D185 | ecosystem: Environmental > Terrestrial > Soil > Contaminated >...
GCCCATCGCGGCGTCGATTTCACTGGCGGCGCACGATCTTGCCTGCGCAATTGAGCCGGGACGAGCGCGGTCCGCCAGAAGACCGAGCGGCTTCGGGAAACGGCTGGCCAGGATTCCAGTCCTGCCCAGGATGGCTCGTACCAGCGATGTAGCTGCCAACGCACGGTGGAAGGACCGCGAATCGCGCCGTCGCTAACGCCGAGCCTGGAGCGTTGCCGGTGAACGCATGCGACCACCCATGATCTCCGGGAAGGGGTTGCCGGTATACTGGTCACGCGCATGCGATTCGCTCTAATCCGCCGACGGGAGGCGTGGACGCTCACGCTATTGGGCTGGCTGACGGTTCTCCTTGTCTTTGCCTGTACGTTCGCGCTCGCCGTTCGCTTCGTGCATCCATTCCTGGCGGTGAGCGTCCCGGTGGGCGGCCGCTTTCTGATCGTCGAAGGGTGGATGCCGCCGGAGGAAATCAAGCGAGTCGTCGATATCTTCCGCCAGGGCCAATACCAACGCGTCATTACGACGGGTGGGCCGGTTCCCGCCTGGCTCGAAGACCTCGCATATGTTTCCCATGCCGTGCTGGCGCGGGACTACCTGGTACGGCAAGGCCTCCCGGAGGGACTGGTGACGGCGGTTCCGGCGCCGGCATCGGCCCAGGACCGCACGTTTCTCAGCGCCGTGATGGTGCGTGAGTGGATGCAGACGTCCGGGATTGCGGCCGACAGCTTCGACCTGGTGTCATCCGACGTGCACAGTCGCCGTTCCTGGGTTTTGTATAGGACTGCGTTCGGTCCGCGCTTCCGTATTGGAATCATTGCGCTCCCGCCTTCGACCTACGATTCCGAGGCCTGGTGGAACACCAGCGCGGGGGCAAAAACGGTTCTCTCCGAGGCGCTGAGCTGGCTGTGGACCGTCCTGTACTTCCGGCCGGCATCGTCGGGTTCGCACGCGGAAAAATGGGGCGGCCCCGGCCCGGGCTTGCCTGCCGCCGAGCAGCCGCAATCTTGACTACCCTGGGATTCACGCCGACATTACTGGCCCGATAACGCGAGGTTTTGGAACGGTCCAAGAAAAGTCTTATGCACTGCAGCCGCGTTGTCCGTAATATTGCGGATTGCCGCCGCGCCCGCGTGCCTCGGCCGCGCCCGGCGCATGGGCGCAGAGCGACCCCTCGAAGCCGATTCGCCCGATCGTGAAGCTTGGCAAGCAGCCGGCGTCCGGCAGACCGGGGGAATTCCCCGCTTTCATCAAAGGGGAAACCGAGAAGTGGGCAAAGGTCATCAGCGCCGCGGGCATCCGCGCGGAGTAAATGGACGGTGAATCCAATCGAGATGACATCGGCCGTCGACGAGTTCGAGTTCTTCCTCGAGAAGGCGTGGTCGGACGGGTTGCCGGTAGTGACTCCGACGGAGGCGCGGATTGCGCGCATGCTCGAGGGCGTGCGCCGCGACCCGGACGAGGTAATCGGCAGCGTGCCGCCGGCGATGGAGCCGGCGACAGTGCGTGCTGTGGCGATTCACGCGCTGATGGCGGGGTGCAAGCCGGAGTATTTGCCGGTGGTGCTCGGCGGTCTTGCACTGATGCTGCGCGAGGAATTCAATCTGAACGGCGTGCAGGGCACGATGCACGGAGTGGCGCCCCTGATGATCGTGAACGGGCCGTATGCGCGCCAGATCGGCCTGCACGGCGGCAATGGCTGTTTCGGCCCGAGCTTCCGGGCCAACGCGACGATCGGGCGGGCGATCCGGCTGATGTTGCTGAACCTCGGCGGCGGCGTACCGGGCATCGCGTCTGCGACGATCTTCGCGACGCCCCTGCGCTACACCGCCTGCATTACCGAGAATGCCGAGCGCAGCCCGTGGGAGGCGCTGACGGTGTCGAAGGGTTACTCGGCCGAGGACAACGTGATTACGTGCGCCATGGTGGAAAGCCCGCGGCTGTGCTTCGATGACGTAAGCCAGGAGCCGCGGCGGCTGCTGAACGGGATCGCCGACTCGATGGTGGCCATGGGCTCGTGGAACATGCACGCACGATCGGACATGGTAGTGGCCATGGGGCCGCAGCATGCCGGGATTTGTGCCAAGGCGGGCATGAGCCGGGCGGACGTGCATCGAAGGCTGTGCGAGATCGCCGGGCGCAGGGTGCGGGACCTGAAGGACGGCGGCAACTGGCGCCGCGAGCGGGCGCTGGCGTTCCCGGTGCAGGTTGATCCGGACGACGACGATTGCTTCATCCCGGCGATCAAGGACCCGCGCGACCTGCACCTGATCGTCGCGGGCGGCTGGGGCCCATGTACCGCCATCTGCCACGGCTGGAGCGGGGGCAGCCGCGCCGTGCATGGGACATACGCGGTTTGACGGAGGGCGAGCGGTGCTTCCGGGCGGAATTCGAAAATTGTGAAAGAGGAAAAGTGCGATTATGAATAGCCTGAAATTCGTGGATCCGACAGCGGGCGGCGGCAAGGCGAAGATCGCGTTGGCGCCGCGCCCCATGGACCTCGCCGGCAAGGTGGTGGGTCTGCTCGACAACACCAAGGAGCAGGGAGCCCTGATATTGGAGACTCTGGGGCAGGCGCTGCGCGAGCGCTACGGCGCCGCGAAGGTCGTCATGCTGAGCAAGGAGCATTATTCCAAGCCGGCAGCCCCGTCGATCATCGACCGTATGGCTGATGAAGTGCAGGTGGCGATCGCTGCCGTCGGCGGGTGAGGGTCCTGCACGTTGTGCAGTGTGCACGACGCAGTTGAGCTCGAAAAGCGGGGGATTCCTGCGACCGTGATTATTACGCAGGCGTTCCGCAATGCAGCGGTGTTCCAGTTCAAGGGCAAGGGCATGGAGGGACATGCCTACGTCGAGTTGCCGCATCCCATCAGCAACCTCAAGCCCGACGAGATGAGGGAACTTGCGCTTGGCTGCGTCGACCAGGTCGTGCGGCAGATCACGGCGTGACCGTCGAGAGAGCCGAGGCTTTTCGCTAGGCATCCGCGTGCACCGCTGGCACTTGTTCCCGGTAGAGCAGCCCGAGGTGCCGAACATCGGGCGCTGCTTCTTGCCGCCAATTCTCCGGGCCTATGAGCGCGAGCGGTTTACTCCCCCTTGATGCCGGCGCGCTTGATGACATCCAGCCACTTGTTGGTCTCGTCGCGCATGAGCTTGGCGAATTCCGCAGGGGGCATCGTCGCCGTCTCGACACCCTGTATATCGAGCTTCTTCACGATCTTCGAAGACTTGACAGTTGTCCCAACCGCGGCGTTCATGCGCGAGATCAGGTCCGCGGGCGTGCCTTTGGGGGCGAAAAATCCGTACCAGATGTAGGTCACGTAGCCCGGCACGGTCTCGCTGATCGTGGGCGCGTCGGGGAGGGCGGGGTTGCGTTTCTTGCCGCCCACGGCGAGTACCTTCAGCTTGCCGGCGCGGATGTGCGGCATCTCGGTCGGCAGCGAGCCGAGGTGAATCTGCGTGTGTCCTGCGACCGTGTCCGCGATTGCCGGTCCTCCGCCCTTGAACGGCACGTGCACGAGGTTCACGCCGGTCATGAGCTTGAAGAGCTCCGTGTTCATGTGCGGGAAGCCGCCGATGCCCGACGACGAATAGAGTAGCTGGTCCGGCTTCTTCTTGGCGAGCGCGATCAGCTCCTTCACCGAACTGACCGGCAGCGAGGGATGGACCACCAGCGCGCTGTCGGCGAAACCGACCAGTGCGGCGGAATCGAACGTGTTGACGAGATCCACGTTCGACTTCTGGATGAGAAAGCCGTACGCGGTGGATGTCAGCAGGAAGGTGTACCCGTCAGGCGGCTGCTGGGAAGTGATCTGCAGGCCGACGATGCTGCCGGCGCCCGGACGGTTGTCGATGACCACCTGCTGCTTGAGGCGGTTGCTCATGTCCGGGGAAATAATGCGGCCGACGATGTCAGTGCTGCCGCCGGGCGCCCACGGAATGATGACGCGAACCGATCTCTCCGGCCACGCGGCAACCGCAGTGACGGGAACGAGCGCGAGCGACGCGAGCACAAGGCCCAAGACTCTGACAATATGCGGCTTCATATCGTGGAAACTCCTCTTCGGGGATGTCTGGCGAGTTCGAGAATAATCGCTATACTATGATGCAGCAAGATGGCGAAAGAAATCACCCTCGAGGAGGTGCGCCGGTTGGCCGGCGACCTCGGCCTCACGCGCCTGACGGACGAGCACGTGCAGCAACTCCTGCGCGCGGCCAGGACCGCGCAGCAGCGCAGCGCGGCGCTGCCGACGGCCGGGCTCACGCCGGCCGACGAGCCGGCCCATGTCTATCTCATCGACCGGCACGTTAAGCCATGAACGAGCTTGCCTTTCTCACCATTGCGGAAGCCGCCGACCTTCTGCGCAGCCGGAAGCTCTCGTCCGTCGAGTACGCGAAGGCGCTGATCGCGCGCATCGAGCAGCACGACGGCGGCCTGAATGCCTTTTTGCGCTTGACGCCCGAGATTGCGCTGGAGGATGCGCGGCGCGCGGAAGCGGAGATCATGCGCGGCGACTGGCGCGGACCGTTGCACGGCGTGCCGTACGGGCTGAAGGACATCGTCGACTACGCCGGCCTGCCGACGACCGCGCACTCGAAGATTCTTGAGAACAATGTCGCCGCGGCCGACGCGGTGGTGACGCAGAAGCTGCGCGCGGCGGGCGGCGTATTCATGGGCAAGTTGTCGACGCACGAATTCGCGCTCGGCGGGCCGTGCTTCGACCTGCCGTGGCCGCCGGCGCGCAATCCGTGGAACCGCGACCATTTCTGCGGCGGCTCCTCGAGCGGCGCGGGGGCGGCGACGGCGGCGGGTTTCCTGCCCGCGGCGATCGGCAGCGACACCGGCGGCTCGATCCGCAATCCCGCGACCATGTGCGGCGTTGCCGGCATGAAGGGCACCTACGGCCTCGTCAGCCGCCGCGGCGTGTTTCCGCTCGCGTTCTCGCTCGATCACGTCGGCCCACTCACGCGCACGGTGCGCGACAACGCGCTCATGCTCGACGCCATCGCCGGCCACGATCCGCTCGATCCGGGCAGCGCCAACACTGCGGCGGGCGGCTACACCGCCGAGCTCGGCCGCGGTGTGAAGGGGCTCAGGATCGGCGTCATCCGCCATTTCTATATGCAGGACGTGAAAGGCGACCCGGAGATGGTCGCCGGCATCGAGGCGGCACTGAAGGTGCTCGCGGAACTGGGCGCGGACGTGCGCGAGATCAATACTGCTCCGCTGGGGGAATACGCCGCCTGCAACCGCACGCTATTGACCAGCGAAGCCTACGCGATCCACGAGCGATGGCTGCAGGAGCGGCCGCAGGATTATGGCGGCCTGACGCGCGAGCGCTTGCTGTCGGGCGCGTTCGTGCGCGCCGCCGACTACATCAACGCGATGCGCGTGCGCCGCAAGCTGACGCAGGCGTTTCATGGGCTGTTTTCCGACATCGACGTCGTCATTACGGCAAGTGCGATGGACCCGGCTTGCCGCATCGACGATCCGGAAGCGATCGAACGCACATACGGCCGGCAGGCGCGCGCGCCGTTCAACGTTACCGGCGGCCCGGCGCTCGCGGTGCCGGTGGGCTTCTCCAAGGCGGGGCTGCCGCTCGGCATGCAGATCGCCGGCAAGCCGTTCGGCGAGGCGCTGGTGTACCGCGTTGCGCATGCCTACGAGCAGGCGGTGAAGTGGGTGGAGAGACATCCCGTCCTGGATCAACGGGAATCGGTGGCATCGAGAACGCGCGCGGGGGCTGCGCCGAGGTAGAGATTTGCGGCCGCAGTTGCTTCTTGACTACCGCCGGCTGACGGGTGGCCCGCTGGTTTTCCCTTTTTTGGCGGGCCGAGAACGCGCGCCTGAAGATGGAAAAATAATCCTACCGTATCGGTATGTTGAGTTGCCGGATCAACCGTTCCCACTTTTCGCGCCCTTCGCGCATATATTGGGAAAACTCCTCGGCGCTGCTGCCGACAACCTCCGCGCCCTGACGGCTCATTTTTTCCCTCAAGTCGGGGGCATTGATGAGTCGAACAATATCCTGATTCAGGCGACTTACCAGTTGCCGCGGCGTCCTGGCCGGCACAACGACGCCATACCATCCGCTTGCTTCATAGCCGGGCAGGTACTCGGCCATCGCCGGAACCTGCGACAATGCCCGGGATCGCTTGGCACCGCTCACGGCGAGAGCCTTAACGCGGCCGGAGTGAATGTGGGGCAACGCAGCCGCGAGGCTTGGATAGTTGAGCAGCACCTCCCCGCTCATTACGTCGGTGAGCGCCTGCGCGCTCGACTTGTACGGTATGGGGACGATGTCCACCTTCGCCATCGCTTTGAACAACTCCGTATTGAGGTGGCTGGCGCTACCCAATCCCGAGTGTGCGTAGTTAAGCTCTCCCGGCCGAGCCTTGGCCAGTGCGATCAGTCCACGGATGTCTTTCACGGGCAGTGTCGGATGGACGACCATCACGTTGGGGACTAACGCAACCAAGGTGACCGGTTCGAAATCGCGCGAACCGTCATAGGGAAGTTGTTTATACAGGCTTTGGCTCACGATGAAGGCGGTGGACGCAAACATCATCGTGTATCCATCAGCGGGAGCACGTGCGACAGCGGCAGCCGCAATGGTGCTGCTTGCTCCCGGCATGTTCTCTACCACTATCCGTTGCCCCCATGCTTCCTCGAGCTTCTGTCCGAGCAGCCGGCCCAGAATATCGACGGTGGTACCGGGCGTGAACCCAACTATGAGCCTTACGGGTTTGGCCGGGTAACTCTGTGCGTCGGCCGTACCCGCGGAGGCGATACCCAGTGATACGACAACCGCCACGAATGCGATGGTTCCTCGTCTCATTTCTGCTGATCTCCCAGGTTTTGGCTGCAAGTGTCCACGGATATCGGCCCGAAGCCGCCGCGCCATGATGGGCGGACGCGCCCGTCAACTTTTCATTCCCATCCTTTGGCCGGGATTCCTGGCCGGGTCGAGCATAGCCGGCTTTTTCCCATCGCATCCATACGATCGACTTTAACATTAGCAGCACTTATGGCGGTTAGCAAACCGGTTAATATGATCTGCCGCCAAGGTCTGGTGAGGTTGACGCTGGCCGTCAAAATTGATGTGATTCGCATCCCGAGCGCACGAAATTCAGCTTGAAATACTCGATTTTCTCTCTCGTCCGAAACGCCTTGGCCCGCCATGAGCGATGGCCGCGCGCATGGCGCAGGGCTGCGCCCAAGCGCGAGTATGATGTGATCATCGTGGGCGGCGGCGGCCATGGCCTCGCCACCGCCTACTACCTTGCCAAGGAGCACGGCATCACCAATGTGGCCGTGCTGGAGAAGAGCTATATCGGCGGCGGCAACACCGGCCGCAATACCACCATCGTCCGTTCGAACTACTACCTGGATGCGAACGCGCATTTCTACGAGCATTCGCTGAAGCTGTGGGAGACGCTGTCCGCCGAGCTCAACTTCAACATCATGTTCAGCCAGCGCGGTGTTCTCAATCTGGCGCACAGCCACGCCGACCTCGAATCCTATTCGCGGCGTGGCAATGCCATGCGGCTGAACGGGATCGACGCGGAATTGCTCCGCCGCGAGGACGTCAGCCGAATGGTTCCCCTGCTCGACTGTTCGCCGCAAGCGCGCTACCCCGTGATGGGCGGATTGCTCCAGCGCCGAGGCGGCACGGCGCGGCACGACGCCGTCGCCTGGGGCTACGCTCGAGCGGCGGATACGCTCGGCGTCGATATCATCGAACAGTGCGAAGTCACCGGCCTGCGCCGCTACGGGGATCGCGTGGAGGGGGTGGAGACCAGCGGTGGTTACATCCGTTGCGGGAAAATCGGGCTCGCCGTTGCCGGCCACTCGGGACAGGTCGCTGCGCTGGCGGGCCTGCGCCTGCCGGTCGAAACACACGTACTGCAGGCGCTTGTGTCGGAGCCCGTCAAACCCGTGCTCGATACCGTCGTCACGTCGGGCGCGGTGCATTTCTACGTGAGCCAGTCCGACAAAGGCGAGCTCGTCCTGGGCGGTGACCTCGATATGTACAACTCCTACGGTCAGCGCAGCAACCTTCCGCCGATAGAGCACGCCGTGCAGTCGCTGGTTGCGCTCTTCCCTTGTTTCAGCCGCCTGAGAATGCTGCGTACCTGGGGAGGTGTGATGGACATGAGCATGGACGGCAGCCCGATCATCGGCAAGACGGCGATCGACAACTTGTACCTCAATTGCGGATGGTGTTACGGCGGCTTCAAGGCGACCCCCGCCTCGGGCTGGTGTTTTGCGCACACCATCGCGCAGGATCGGCCACACCGCCTCAACGCAGCGTTCAGGCTCGATCGCTTCACCTCCGGCGATACCATCGACGAGCACGGTAGCGGCCCTTTCCCCTGGCGGCATTGAGCGGGCGCCGATTTCAGATGGAGGATCCGCGATGATGCTCATCCCATGCCCCTACTGCGGGCCGCGCAACGTGGTCGAGTTCGAGTATGGGGGTGACGCCGCCGCGCGGCGCCCGCACGATCCAAGCGGCGCTGCCGACGAAGCGTGGAGCCGCTACGTTTACCTGCGCGGCAATCCGCGCGGCGTGCACGACGAGCTGTGGCAGCACTACGCCGGCTGCAGGCGTTGGATCGCGGTGCGCCGCAACACCCTGACTCACGAAGTCATAGCGTCGGCCGCTCCCGGCTCGCTTCCCCCCCGATGAGCGCACAACCGTTTCGGCTCGGGCAGGGCGGTCTGATCGATCGTTCGCAGCCGCTCGCCTTCCGCTTCAACGGGCGCGAATTGACCGGTTACGCCGGAGACAGCCTGGCGTCGGCCCTGCTCGCCAACGGCGTGCATCTTGTCGCGCGCAGCTTCAAGTACCACCGCCCGCGGGGGATTTTTGGGGCCGGGGCGGAGGAGCCCAATGCCCTGGTTCAGCTCGAAACGGGGGCGGCGACCGAGCCCAATCTGCGCGCAACGCAGATCGAACTCCATGACGGGCTCACCGCCGCGAGCCAGAACTGCTGGCCGTCCGTCGACTTCGATCTGCGGGCAATCACTAACGTTTTCTCGAAGTTCCTGCCGGCGGGGTTCTACTACAAGACGTTCATGTGGCCGGCGTCGTGGTGGATCGGCTACGAGCGCGTGATTCGAAACGCGGCCGGGATGGGAAGGGCGCCGACCGAGCCCGATCCGGATCACTACGAGCACCGTTACGCGCATTGCGATGTGCTCATCGCCGGCGCGGGCCCTGCCGGCCTTGCCGCCGCGCTCGCGGCGGGACGCGCGGGTGCGCGCGTCATCCTGGCCGACGAAGGATTCCGGCTGGGCGGCGGTCTCCTGCACGAGAGCGAGCCGATCGATGGTGCGCCCGCGCCGGAGTGGGTCCGGAAGGTCACGACCGAGCTTGCCGCCTGTGCAGACGTCATCCTCCTGCCACGGGCGACGGTTTGCGGCTACTTCGATCACAATTTCCTCACCATTGCCGAGACGGTGGCCCAACGGGCAGTACACGCGCCCCGCCAGCGTCTGTGGAAGGTTCGCGCCAGGCAGGTGGTGCTTGCGACCGGCGCCATCGAGCGCCCATTGGTTTTCTCCGACAACGACCGGCCGGGCGTCATGCTGGCGAGCGCCGCTCGGACCTACGCGAATCGGTACGGCGTGCGGCCGGGCAGCCAGGCGGTCGTCTTCTGTAATAATGATTCCGCGTATGCTGCCGGCCTCGATCTGCAGCGTGCCGACGTGTCGATCGCGGCGATTGTGGATACGCGCAACGGAACCGACGGGGAGCTGCCACAGCGCGCCCGGGATGCGGGGATCGACGTCCTTGCCGGACATGCCGTTGTTCAAGCTCGCGGCGGCCGGCACGTACGCGCCGCGAAGATCGTCCGCCTCTCGAATGGCGGGGCATCCGGCCGCGCGCGCGAGCTTGCGTGCGATCTCATTTGCGTCGCGGGCGGCTACAGCCCGGCGGTGCACCTGTTTTCCCAGTCTAGGGGCCGGCTGCGATACGACGACGCGCTCGCCGCCTTCGTGCCCGGGGAATCGGCTCAGGCGGAATGCTCCGTCGGGGCGGCGCGCGGGACCTATGCCCTCGAACAGTGCCTGGCCGAGGGCTACGCCGCGGGCAGTGCAGCGGCCCAGGCCGCGGGGCTTCCCCCACCGCCGCCGTTCGTGCCGCCCAATGTCACCGCCATCGGCCCGGGCGCGCCGCAGCCGTTGTGGTCGGTGGCGCACCGGGGTGCCAAGGCGTTCGTGGATCTGCAGAACGACGTCACTGCCGGCGATGTTGCGCTGGCCGCTCGGGAAGGCTATAGCGCGGTCGAGCACCTCAAGCGCTACACCACGCTCGGGATGGGGACGGATCAAGGGAAAACCAGCAATACCAATGGTCTGTCGATTCTCGCCGAGATCACGGCTTGCCCTATCCCGGCGGTCGGCACGACCACCTTCCGGCCGCCATATACGCCGGTCACGTTGGGCGCCCTCGCCGGGACCGAGATTGGTCCGCACCTTGCCCCGGTTCGAGAAACGCCGATGCACGAGCAGCACGTTGCGGCCGGCGCCGTGTTCATCAACGCCGCGCTGTGGAAGCGGCCGCAGTTTTACCCGCGCTCAGGTGAGTCGATGCGGGATGCGGTGTGCCGAGAGGCTCTGAACGTGCGTCGCCATGTCGGCATCGTTGACGTTTCCACGCTCGGCAAGATCGACGTGCAAGGTCGGGACGCAGCGGAGTTCCTCGAGCGCGTCTACATCAACCGTTGGAAGAATCTTTCCGTAGGCAGGGCGCGCTACGGGATCATGCTGCGCGAAGACGGCATGGTTTTCGACGACGGCACGACCACGAGACTTGGGGATCACCATTTTCTGATGACCACCACCACGGCCAACGCCGGCAGGGTGATGTCCACCCTCGAATACTGGCTGCAAGTGCAATGGCCGGCCCTGGACGTGCGCCTGACCTCGGTCACCGACCACTGGGCCGCCGTGGCGCTTGCCGGACCCGATGCCCGGAACGTTCTCGCCGTGCTTGCCGCCGCCGACGTGAGCAATACCGCTCTGCCGTTCATGGGCTATCGCGAAACCACGATCGCCGGCGTTCCTGCGCGGATCTTTCGCATCAGCTTCTCCGGCGAGCTCGCCTACGAAATCAACGTCCCGGCCGACTATGGGAGCGCCCTTTGGCATGCTCTGCTGGAGGTCGGGAAGCCCTTTGGCGTCGCGCCGTACGGAACGGATGCGATGGCGGTTCTTCGCATCGAGAAGGGTCACGTAGCCGGCATGGAGCTTGACGGCCGGACAACGCCGCTCGATCTCGGGCTGGGCGGACTGATCGCGGCGGATAAGGATTTCATTGGTAAGCGCGGGCTCGCCCGCCCGGCTCTCCAGTCGCCGCTGCGCAAGCAGCTCGTCGGACTGGTGTCCGCCGATCGCCGCACGCCTATTGCGCCGGGGTCGCAACTGGTTCAGGACCCCGGGCACGCGCTCCCGAACCCGATACTCGGACACGTCACCTCGACTTGTTACAGCCCGACGCTGGGCAGCGCGATTGCGTTGGGTCTGCTCGCGGGAGGCCGCGAGTGCCACGGCAGGATGTTTTTTGCGATGTCGCCGCTCACAGCCTCGCTGGTGCAGGTCGAGGTGATCCGCCCTGTATTCTTCGATTCGCAAGGAGCGCGCCTGCGTGTCTGAGTCGCCTGATCGGGTATCACCGCTCGCCGCGATCGCCGCCCCGGCGGTAGCGCTCGAGACGGCGGTCGTATTCACGGTAAGAACGGCGCTCACCATGATCGACGTTCGCGGCGGGAAGGAGGCGCCGCTCCATGCGAGCGCGCGTGCGGCGCTGGGTACGGACCTGCCAATCGCCCCCAACACATCGGCGGCGATGGCGGGTGGCGTAATCCTGTGGCTGGGTCCCGACCAGTGGCTGCTCGTCGGCGAGGGATCGCCGTCCTGGTCGATGCCGCTCGCGAGCGGTGTGACCCACACCGATGTGAGCCATGGTCGGGTAGTGGTTCGAGTGACCGGCGCGCGGGCGCTCGACATTCTTTCCAAGGGCTGCATGCTCGATCTGCACCCGAAGACCTTCCGGGCGCGGATGTGCATGCAAACCACCATCGCGAAAATTCCCGTCATCGTTCACCGCATCGGTCGGGGAAACGAGTATGACCTGTATGCGCCGCGCAGTTACGCGCGGTCGCTCTGGCGCTGGCTCAGTCGGTCGGCCGAGGAATACGGCTATCATGTCGGACCGGTTCCCTGAGGAGATCCCGCCATGAGGCAGAATGAAACCCCGCAGCGTCCGAGCTGGCGTCCGAACCTGATCGGCAAGCACTACGCAATCGCCTGCGGCCATTACCTCGGGGCAACCGCGGCGGTCCGCATCCTCGAGCGGGGTGGCAACGCGATCGATGCAGGAGTGACCGCGTCAATGGCCCTTGCCGTCGCGCAGCCGGACATCGTGAGTTTCGCCGGTGTTGCGCCCACCTTGGTCTACGAGAAATGCAACCAGAAGGTGCACGGTATCGCCGGTCTTGGCTACTGGCCGCGGGCAGTCGATGTCGAACGATTGAAGCGAGAAGGCAATGGCGTAATCCCGGATGGTTTGCTGCGTACGGTGCTTCCAGCGGCACCCGCTACCCATATCGAGGCGCTGCGCCGCTTCGGTACGATCAGCTTCGAGGAGGCTGCTCAGGCCGCTCACGAGATCGCACGCGATGGATTCGCCGCGTACCCGGTTTTCGTGCGCCACGTCGAAAAATACCAGGACAAGTATCGACGCTGGCCTTCCAGCGCGGCGCTGTACCTGCCTGGCGGCAGGACGCCACGAGTCGGGGAGATCTTCCGGCAGACGGAGCTCGCGCGTTCGATCGAAGGGATGATGCAAGCCGAGCGGAATGCCGCCGGCAGCCGGGACGTCAAGCTGCGAGCGGCGCACGACCATTTTTACCAGGGTTCGATCGCCGAGACGATTGCGGCCTTTCATCGCAAGGAGGGCGGCTTCGTGACCAAGGAAGACCTGGCCGGCTTCAATGCGCCAGTGGAGTCGAGCATCCGCTGCACCTACAAGGGTTTCGAGGTGCATAGCTGCGACACCTGGTGCCAGGGAATTTCGTTGCTCGAGGCGCTGAAGATTCTCGAAGCCGTCGACTTGACGGGCCTGGGCCACAATACCACTCAGTACGTCCATACCGTGGTGGAAGCGCTAAATCTCGCCTTTGCCGATCGGGAGGGCTTTGTGGGGGATCCGCGTTTTGTCGAGGTGCCCGTAGTCGGCCTATTGTCAGATGCGTATGCCGCCCGGCAACGCGCGCGGATCGATGCAAGTAAGGCTTTTGGCAAGCTGCCGGCGCCGGGCATGCCGGCGGGCGCAACGCGGGAGCCGTTCGTCCCGGATCTCGCCCAGTATCCCGCGGCGACACCCGGCTCCGCGCCCGACACCATTTACTGCTGCGTGGTGGATGCACAAGGAAACGCGTACTCGGCAACCCTGTCGGACAACGCCCGCGATACCGTAGTCATTCCCGGCTATGGGGGCACGATCTCATCGCGCGGCGCCCAGGGGCGGCTCGAGCCGGGGCACCCGGCGGAAGTAAAACCCGGCAAGCGGCCGCGCCTCACACCGTCGCCCGCCATATCACTGCGGGAAGGGCAGTTCCATATGGGATTCGGCACTCCCGGTGGCGATGTGCAGACCCAGGCCATGCTGCAGGTGTTCCTAAACGTAAACGAGTTCGGCATGACCGTGCAGCAGGCGATTGAGCAGCCGCGTTTCGGGACTTTCATCTTCCCGAACTCGTTCGCGCCGAACTCCGTGGGCAAGCTCAACCTGGAAAGCCGGTTTCCGGAGCAAACGGTTCACGCCCTTCGCGAATTGGGGCACCCGACGGAACTGTGGTCCAGTTTGGCGCCCGCGGCCGGTGCCGTGTGCGCGGTCCTTCGGGATGCCGAGACCGGCTGGCTGCACGCCGGCGCGGATCCTCGACGCGAGGCCTACGCGATCGTCTGGTAAATGCGCAGCGCTGCCGAGGGTGGACCTAGCAATGGCAGGTTGCGGCGAGCAGACAAATTCAAGCGTTGTCGCGGTTCAGCGAGCATGTCCGAGATGAGAGTCTCCAGGCCACCTGAAGCGGCGGCCCCTTCCAACCCAGACTCGCCGCCGTGGGCCTCAAGATCCGATCCATTTTCCCGCGGGACGGAGCACCCCGACCCCCGCGTCAAGCACGCGGTTGAGCGCTTTGCCGCTCGGAACGCCGGCCGCCGATACCAGCGGTTCCTCGATGGATAATTCCGCGGCTCCAGGGAAATGTTACTCTGACACTGACCCTGATTTCCCTGTATCGGGTTGGGGTTGGGGAGCGTCTACGCGGCTTCGATGCGTCTCCTGCGCCGTCCAATCCACCCTACAAAACCTAGGCCTATGCCCATCATCGCGTAGATCTCAGGTTCTGGGATGGCCGCTACGTTTACGTTGGTGTCCAGCGAAAAAAACCGCGCACGAGCGTAGTCCTCGCCGTTGTAAATACTGACGGGCAGCAAGGTCACATTATTGATATTATCCATGACCGTCCATGCGCCGCCCAGAATGCTCCAGCTCGCGAACACCAAGTTCGAATTGGCCGCCTTGCTGAGCATGAGCTCGATCTGGGCACTAGGCGAAAAAGGAAGCAGGCCTTCGATGGAATCGAAATCGACAACATCGGTAGTGTCATCAGTTAACGACAGATCTCGGAATGCGACGCCGAGATCGCCGGTCATGGAACTGCGTCCCACCAGGAGGCGCACTTCGTCGTTTCCTTCGTTCGTGGGCAAGAATCTGTCCGCAATCGCGATTCCGAATCCCTGGCCGGAGATGGTAGGCAGGCCGGGTTCACTGAGATCGTATATGGCATGTACCTCGAATGCGTCCGCGAAAAGCAAAGATCCGAGAACCGAAGGATCCGTCGAGGTGGTGTTCGCCCTCAATCCACTCGTAAATGTATCGGCAAGAGTGCTGGTGATGAGAGTTTGCGAGCCGAACGCGGGGGTCATGGTCAATTTTCCGCCGCTCTCGCTCGTCATTCCATCGAGGCCCGCGGTTGCAGCAGTGCTGTACGTTGAGGCGCCGTCCGGTCCGCTCGGCGGAAGGAGACCGTCGCTGAAAGCGTCTCGGAATATCTCCTGTCCATTCTTGATGATCCAGAATTCGTCAATGACGGGCTGAAACGATTGGGCATGGGCCTGAGTCAAGGACCCCGCTGCGACATAGAAAAGCGTCAGGGTGGCGGCGGAAGCGAATCGGGCGCAGAAAGACGCGATGTGAAGTCGGCTGAGCATGGCTGTTTCCTCCGTGGAGCGGTTATGGTGGACTCAGCTCGATGCGTTCGTCATGGGATGAACGTCCTATATTCCATAGGTGGTTCCGCCTATGAACTGGAGTTGCCCCGTTTCCCTGGACGGTTTAGCGCTTGGGTCACAATCGACGAATACGGTACGGTCTATTTTGGAGTCGATTAGACGCACCCATTGCTTCGCTTCCTTGCGGGTTTCAAAGTTCACCTGGCGGTAGCAGCCGAGATTGAAATAGGGCGTAACGGGCCTGACCGGACAGAGCGTGGGCGAAGCGGGCGTGCGGAGCGGCGTCGCGATCCACGGCCTGCCGGAGAGGTCGACTTGCGCGAGCGCGTAGCGGACGAGGTCGGCCGCGTTCTCTCACGGCACACTTCCCAGCCCTGGATGAGCGGCTTCTCGTCGGGCTGCGGCCGCCACGGCGGGGCGTCGCGCAGCCGGTGCCTCGCCTGGGTGTAGCGCTGGTAGAAGCCGGAATTGCGCATGCCGGCCGGTGCGTGGAAGATATGTTTGCGGATGAAGAACTCGGTCTCGTAGGCGCCGACGTGGCCATCACTGAGGACATGGGGCAAAAACCACTTAGGAGCCCGCCTCGCAGGCGCCCCCACTGGCGAGCTTCGTCGGCTACCGGCCGCGCTGATAGCTTCTACCGCGCGGGCTCCTGGGCTTCGCGCTTCTCCTGAAAGTTCTTGGCCTTCTCACCGCTATTGACCTTGATCTCACCCTCGATGACGGCACCCTCGGCAACGGCAATCGAGTTGCCCGCCAGGCTGCCCGTCACTTTGGCCGTGCCGGAGATCTCCACTCTGTGCTGGGCAAGCACGTCACCTTCGACGGTTCCAGCCACGACAACGTCGCGAGCGCGCAGCGTGCCTTTCCAGTGCCCCCCCTCAGCCAGGGTCAGGCGACCGTCGATGTCGCAGTCGCCTTCCACAGTGCCGCAAAACACATACACACCCTTGCCGGTGACCGTGCCGACGATTTTGGTTGCAGGTGCGATGTACGTCGTCGGGCCGTCGGTACTGTCTTGGATACGTCGCTTGAACGGGTTCATCAAAATGGTCTCCGGAGGTTGCGAGCTGCGCGAGAACTAGTCCACAGAATTGTGCAAGCCTGATCGGGGGCAGGTCAGCCGGATGCCGTACCCGGCTTCGTACCAGCGTGGCACCCCGGACACGAATCGAACGTGCGACCTGCCCCTTAGGAGGGGGCTGCTCTATCCACTGAGCTACCGGGGCGCGCGCTGTATTTTAACGTAGAATCGCAGTTCCGCCGCTTTGCGGGGGTGAGCCCATGATACACAGCATCGATCACATCGTTCTCACCACCAGCGATCTCGACCAGTGCATCACCTTCTACACGCGCGTGCTCGGCATGAAGCTCGAGCGCTACGGCGAGGGCCGCATCGCGCTCCGGTTCGGCGACCACAAGTTCAACGTGCACCCGCCGGGATTCGACGCCGGCATCAAGGCTCGCACGCCGACGCCGGGCTCGCTCGACCTGTGCTTTCTCTCGGACCGGCCCCTCGACCAGGTGGTCGCGCAGTTGCAACGCCACGGCGTGGAGATCGAGGAGGGGCCGATCGAGCGTACCGGCGCGCGGTTTCCCATCCGCTCGGTCTACGTGCGCGATCCCGACGGCAATCTGGTCGAGATCTCGGAGCCGATTGAAGCGTGAGGCAAAAGTCAAGGCAGATAGCGGAAGGGTGAGGCGTGGG
>Ga0326597_10005824_pt1 | contig 17012 bp, 14 predicted proteins | sample RVTome_12_FD_203789 | JGI IMG/M metagenome (GOLD analysis project Ga0326597, IMG submission 203789) | Soil microbial communities from uranium-contaminated site in the Upper Colorado River Basin, Wyoming, United States - RVT100D185 | ecosystem: Environmental > Terrestrial > Soil > Contaminated >...
GCTGATGGCACGGCAGGGCGTGCCCTACATCCTGGCCGAGGATGTGCTGGTGCTGGACAAGGAAGGGCGGCCCGTGCCCGCCGACGGGCAGACCATGGGCGAGGTCTGCATGCGGGGCAACATCGTGATGAAGGGCTATTTCCGCAACGAACAGGCGACCCGCGAGGCATTGCGCGATGGGTGGTTTCACAGCGGCGACCTGGGCGTGATGCACCCGGACGGCTACGTGGAACTGCGCGACCGGGCCAAGGACATCATCATCAGCGGTGGCGAGAACATTTCCACCATCGAAGTGGAGAACACGCTCTACGGCCATCCCGGGATCCAGGACGTGGCCGTGGTATCCCGCCCGGACGAAAAGTGGGGTGAGGTGCCGGTGGCTTTCGTCACACCAGCCGAGGGCGCCACGCTGACCGAGCAGGAGGTGATCGACTTCTGCCGCAGCCACCTGGCCCACTACAAGGCTCCCAAGGCGGTGATCTTCGAGACGCTGCCCCGCACATCCACCGGGAAGGTGCAGAAGTATGTGCTGCGGGAACGCCTGTGGGAAGGCCGGACGAAGCGGATCAATTGAAGGATTCACACATGCCCAAGCCGGTGCAACGGCGCCTGATGGACCGTCCCTGGCTGCGCCGGGGGCTGACCGGTTTCGGCATCGGCCTGCTGGCCGTGGCGGCCGCCTGCAGTACCGGCCAATGGCGGGAAGAGAACGGAAGCTGTGTCTACGAATCCGACGATGCGCCAAAGCGCCGGGTGATCAACACGGTTGACCCGGAGTTGTGCGGGCGCGATGTGAAGGAACGCGGTCCTATCCGCCTGCGGGTGCCACCGGAGGAAGACAAGGACGACTAGAACCGGGCGAATCGGCGCGCATGGCTATGGAAAACACACTGCTGCTGACCGCTGCCTACGAGCCCCTGAAGGTGATTGACTGGAAGCGGGCAGTCACCATGGTGCTCCTGGAGAAGGTGGAGGTGCTCGAGGAGTATGCGCGGCAGGTCCACAGCCCCACGGTGACCGTGGCGCTGCCGGCCGTGGTGAAGTTGAAACGCCTGGTGCGCCCCGCTCCGCAACGGGTCAAGTTCTCCCGCCAGAACATCTTCTTCCGCGACAACTACACCTGCCAGTATTGCCACCGACAGCATCCCCCGCATCAACTGACCTACGACCACATCGTCCCCCGCAGCCGCGGCGGCAAGACCTGCTGGACGAACATCGTGACGTCCTGCATTCGCTGCAACCTGCGCAAGGGCAGCAAGTCGCTCAAGGCGGTCAATTACACCCTGCTCTCCCCGCCCCGGGAGCCGAGCTGGATGCCGGCGTTCGCGCCCCAGATCAACTCGGACACGGCCCCCGATCTCTGGCGCGATTATCTGGCCTGGGGCAAGACCGGCTGAGGTATCGCCCGCCGGATGCGCATTTTCCCGCGTGACTCCGCACGGACGCGGAATGCGCTGGATTCTGGCCTGCTTTGATGACCGGGAGGCATCGGATTGCCGCGCAGCCACGAAATGCCGTCAGAATGGCGTTTTGGGCCGTTTCCGGCAGGCTTGCACGGATATTCGGCAGGGGTTGGGGCGAAAATGGGGCCGAACGCCGTTCGGTGACGCCGTGGCGCCACCGAATGGGGTAGGAAAAGCCAATGTCGGCTGGGACTGCCTAACGGGATTGGGTGTACACGCGGGGCGTGTTGTCCACGTTCTGACCGGGCTGCATCACCTGGTCCTGGAGTTCGGCCGTCGGCGTGTCGGGGCCGTCCGGGTTGATGATCGGCTCCGGCATGCGTTCCAGCGCCGTCTGCAGATACTCCATCACGGTGTGCAGCGGGGTGATCTTCAGCGCCCGTTTGATCTCCTGCGGAACGTCCGTCAGATCCTTCTCGTTCTCGATGGGGATCAGGGCCTCTTCCACGCCGCCACGGCGGGCCGCGAGCAGTTTCTCCTTCAGCCCGCCGATCTGCAGCACCTTGCCACGCAAGGTCACCTCACCGGTCATGGACACCTGCTTGCGCACCGGAATGCCGGTGAACGCGCTCACGATGGCCGTGGTCAGCGTCACGCCGGCGGAGGGCCCATCCTTCGGGATGGCCCCTTCGGGAAAGTGAATGTGGATGTCATGGGTGCGGAACTGATCGTTCGGGATACCCAGTTTGTCGGCGTTGGCGCGCACATAACTCAGCGCGGCCTGGGCCGACTCCTTCATCACGTCACCCAGTCGCCCGGTGATCTGCAGCTTGCCGGTACCGTGCATGAGACCGACTTCGGTGATGAGCAACTCGCCGCCCATGGCGGTCCACGCCATGCCGGTGGCCACACCCACCTCGTTCGCGCCTTCCACGATTTCGTGGCGGTACTTGGCCACACCCAGCAGATCGCCCACCTTCTTGGGTGTCACCGTGACGCGCTTGGTGTTGGGCTTCTTCACCAGTTGCGTCGCCACTTTGCGACAGATCTTGCCGATCTCCCGCTCCAGGTTACGCACACCGGCTTCGCGGGTGTAGCGCTGGATCACCTCGATGATGGCATCGCGGCGGAACTTGACCTGGTCTTCGGCCAGGCCATTTTCCTCGCGCTGCTTTTCGATCAGGTGCTGGATGGCGATGTTCTCCTTTTCCAGCTCGGTATAGCCGGGCAGATTGATCAACTCCATGCGGTCCAGCAGCGCCGGCGGAATACCCGCCAGGGTGTTGGCCGTGCAGAAGAACAGCACGTCGGACAGGTCGTATTCCACCTCCAGGTAATGGTCCATGAAGGTGTTGTTCTGCTCCGAGTCCAGCACTTCCAGCAGGGCCGCGGCGGGGTCGCCCATCACGCCCTGGGACATCTTGTCCACCTCGTCCAGGAGCAGCAGCGGGTTGTTGCTCTTGGCCTTGCGCAGGGCCTGAATGATCTTGCCCGGCAGGGCGCCGATATAGGTGCGCCGGTGCCCGCGGATTTCCGCCTCGTCGCGGATACCGCCCAGGCTGACCCGGTTGAAGTTGCGGTTCAGCGCACGGGCCACGGAGCGGGCCAGCGACGTCTTGCCCACGCCGGGGGGGCCCACCAGGCAGATGATGGGGCCACGCATCTTGCCGACCTTCTTGGCGACGGCGAGATATTCGATGATGCGTTCCTTCACCTTGTCGAGCCCGTAGTGGTCCTCGTCCAGGATGGTCTCGGCCTGCTTCAGGTCGAAATTGTCCTCGGTCTTCTCCCCCCAGGGCATACCCAGCAGGGTATCCAGGTAATTGCGCACGACGTTGGCCTCGGCGGACATGGGGGACATGAGCTTGAGCTTCTTGAGCTCCTTCTTTGCCACCTCCCGGGCCTCGTCGCTGAGCTGCAGCTCCTCGACCTTCTTCTCGTATTCCTCGATTTCGGCCTTGCCGTCCTCGCCGGTGCCGAGCTCCTTCTGAATGGCCTTGATCTGCTCATTCAGGTAGTACTCTTTCTGTGTGCGGCCGATCTGGCCCTGCACCCGCTCCTTGAGCTTCTTCTCCAGCTTCTTGATTTCCGATTCCTCGAGCATGCGCTCGAAGACCTTTTCCAGCCGGGTCTTGGCGTCCAGCGTCTCCAGCAGATCCTGTTTCTTCTGCAGATCCAGGTTCAGCAGGGGAGCGATGCGGTCCGCCAGGGGGACCGGCTCGTTCGGATCAAGGGTCAGTTGATCGGTGCCCTCGGAGTTGCGCTTGATCTCCTTCAGGTACGTATCGAGCTCCGTGCGCGTGGTCTTGGCCAGTGCGATGAGCTCGGTGGAAACAGTGGTCTCCTCCTCCAGCAACTCCACGGTGGCATCGTAGGAGGACCCCTCCATGTGCGTTTCCACAATGCGCCCACGGTGCTTGGCTTCGAAGAGCGCCTTCACCGTGCCGTTGGGCAGTCGCATGATTTGGAGAATGTTCCCGATCGTCCCAATGTCGTACAGGTCCTCCCGTGCGGGATTTTCCACCATCGGGTCCCGCTGAGCGACGACAAACACCTGCCGGTCCGCAGCCAGTGCGGCTTCCAATGCTTCCATGGACTGCTTGCGACCTATGAAGAACGGGGTCGTCATGTGTGGAAACACGACGATGTCCCGCATCGGCAGCATGGGGTATTGTCGCAATTGAGGCATGTGACTTCCCTTTCTGCTTGGATGGACCAGCCTTTCCCTGCTGAAAATTATAGGCGGTCGCCCCTTGGGGTGTCAAACAACCGCCACCCTGCGCCTGCAAGACCCATCTTCCGGGTGTTTGCATAACAAGCGCCAAGTCCGATTGCGGGGCGGACGATTGATGATATTATGTAAACTAAATGAGCTGACGCACATCGTCGATTGAATGATGCGCTTAACGGAATGGGAAAATGTAAAAATATTATCGTGCGACCGGCAGAGCGATCGAGACGGTGGTTCCCGTGTCGACCTTGCTGGTGAGCGTGACCGTGCCGCCGTGAGCCTCCACGATCCGCTTCACGTAGAGCAAGCCCACGCCGCTGGAGGCGGCGCTGTCGCTATCCGCGGCGAAGAGCTTGAAGAGGCTCTCCATGCGCTCCGGGCTGATGCCCTTGCCCTCGTCCCGCAGGTCGAAACGGACGAAATGGCCGTCGGGCGCCAGGCCTGCACTCGCGGTGATGGCGCCCCGTTCGGCGTAGTTGATGGCGTTGGCGTACAGGTTGTTCAGTACGCGGGTGATCTTGTGAGCATCGACGAGCACCCGGGGCAGGTCGGGCGGGACCTGGTTGATCAGCTTCAGCGCTGGCTTGTCCTTGAGCAGCACCTGCATGCGGCCGATGACGGCGCCGACCAGGTCGGCCAGGGACAGCGGCGCTGCGTTGAGGGTCAGGCCGTGGGATTCGGCCTTTTCCAGCTCGAGCATGGCGCCGATGGTTTCCAGCATGAATTCCAGCTCGCGCCGCACCTGCGCCAGGTAGAACTGACTCTCGGCGGGATCGGACTCCATCTCCGCCAGCTCCAGGTTGAGCAGGGACACGGTGAGGGGAATCTTGAGGTCATGGACGGTGGTGATGAGCTTTTCCTTACGGGCCGTGATATCCCGTGCGGGCAAGCCGTGGCCATCGGCCGGGGCACCGCCGGCCGGGCTCGCCACAGGTTCGCCGGACCGGCCATCGGTGGCAAGCTCAGGCTTACCGGGACGCTTGGGGCCAGGTTTCGCCGGCATCGCAGATACTCCGTGTGACGTCACCGCGCGCCGCCGCAGGCGGGCCGTGCGGGAATCGGGTACAGGCCCCTTTCGCAATGCGCCTGATGTGTATAGGCTCCGGGGGAATAGCCATTGCATTGCCATGATTCAGCGGCACTCTAGCACGAGTGATCCAGGATTGCCGCCGTGTGGGCGCATCCTGGCGTGTCGGCGCGAGCCCTTCATTTTGAGAGTCAATTTGCTATAGAATTCCAGGGTGAACTGCAACTCGAAAGACGACAGTCGCCGTGTGCCGATGCCGGCCTGACGCAAAAGGCCATGGATACGGGGTCCGCCAGGCAGTGCGCGAACGCATAAAATATCGTATCATCAAGGGCTAATGGCGCGACTTGTGCGCACCGGCCCCAGCGGAGGATGTGGAACCGTGATGGATCCATCCTTGAAGTCCATTCCCCTGATCGTACCGCGCCGCCTGACGGCGCTGGCGGATCAGTGTGCCTCGGTCTACAAGTGCCCGGTCGAAGTGCGCCCCTACAACAAGCTTTCCCAGCAACTCTATCGCAAGATGTTCAAGGAGCAGGCGATTGTCGTGGGGCCGGGCGACAAGATCGCCGAATGGATCAAGGGGCAGAAGGCTTCGACAAACGGCAAGGAGCTGGTCGGGCGCATTCTCGTGCTCGACGATGAGGCCCCGTCTGCCCACCACAAGGAACTGGAAGATCAGCGCGCAATTGATTTCTTCGATGCAGAGCCCACCCCGGCGAACTGGTCGTTCAAGATCAACCGCTTTCTAGCCGAATTCGAGCGCGACGCGGAAACCGCGGTGCTGCGGGAAGAACTGATCAAGAAGGAGAACGATCTCAATCACCTGAACGAGATCGGGATGGCCCTCTCCACCGAGAAGGACCTGTCGAGCCTGCTCGAGATGATCGTGCTCAAGTCCCGCGAGATGACTTCCGCGGATGGTGGCTCGCTCTATCTGATCGAGGCCGACCCGAATATCCCGGATGACCCCAAGGACTACTTCAAGAACAAGAAAATGCGCTTTCAGGTGGCGCAGAACGACTCCCGTGACGTGCCGTTCAAGTCCTTTCTGGTGGATATCTCCAAGTCCTCGGTCTACGGCTACGTCGCGCTGACCCAGGAGCATCTGAACTTCGACGATGCCTACGAGTTGGGCCTGGATCACGAGTACCGCTGGGGCGGCAAGGAATTCGATGCCAGCACGAATTACCGCACCAAGTCGATGTTGACCGTGCCCATGATCAACTGGCGCGGCGATACCATCGGCGTGATTCAGCTGATCAACCGCAAGCGCGACCCCAAGCTGGTGCTGGGAGAACCGGCGGAATGCATCGACGATATCGAGCCGTTCACCGAGCGCGACGTCCAGATGACCCGCTCCATCGCCTCACAGGCCTCGATCGCCATCCAGAACACCCAGTTGGTGGACTCCATCAAGGGCCTGTTCGAGGGCTTCATCAGCGCCAGCGTGAAGGCCATTGAATCGCGGGATCCGACCACGTCGGGGCATTCCCAGCGCGTGGCCACGTTGACCATCGCCATCGCGGAGAAGGTGGATCAGTCGCGGGCCAAGGATTTCAAGGAGGTGAAGTTCACCCCGGAAAACCTGGATGAAATCCGCTACGCCTCCCTGCTTCACGATTTCGGCAAGATCGGTGTGCGCGAGCATGTGCTGGTCAAGGCGAAGAAGCTGTATCCGGAGGAAATGCAGGCCGTTCAGGACCGGTTTGAGCTGATCCGGCGCACTGTAGCCCTGGAGCACGCAGAGGCGGAACTGAAGCTGCTGGAATCCGCGCAAGACAAGGCCACGTCACAGGCCCTGGAGCGGTACCGGGAGAAGTTGAGCCGGGAAATTGCCGAGATCGATGAAATCATGGATTTCATCACCCAGTGCAATGAGCCGACTGTGCTGGCCGGCGGGGGCTTCGAGCGGCTCAGCGAAATTGCCTCGCGCAGCTTCTACAACTCGCAGGGTCAGCCTGTCTCCTTTATCAGCGACAAGGAACGCATCTCCCTCTCCGTGCCGAAGGGTTCGCTCAACGAGAACGACCGCAAGGAAATTGAATCCCACGTTACGCACACCTACAAATTCCTCACCACGATTCCGTGGACCGGCGAGCTGCGCAACGTGCCGCAGATTGCCTATGCGCACCACGAGAAGCTGGACGGTTCCGGCTATCCGAACCGGCTCACCGAGGCCGAAATTCCGATTCAGTCCAAGATGATGACCATCTCGGACATCTACGATGCCCTGACCGCCATGGACCGGCCGTACAAGAAGGCCCTGCCTGCCGAGCGGGCGCTCAATATCCTGGTGGAAGAATCCAAGGCCCACCACGTGGACAAGGCCCTGCTGGACCTGTTCATCGCGGCGGAAATCTACAAGCTGGTGATCCAGCAGGCGTGATTGGCACGCACCAGACGGATCACCTATTGCTCGTATTATGTTGCTTTAACAATTCGCTCTCGCTTCCCACAACAGACCAGTCTACGATTCCCTCGCCCCGCGGAGTTCCCACACCGCCCGTTATGAGATTGCCTGTATTATGTTACCTTAATGGTCCCACACACAAGCACACCAACCACTATTTAGCCAACAACCCACCGATCAGCCCGTCAAGATTGGCCAGAAACTGCTGCATGCCACCGACTGGCGTCACCTTGACCGTGTGGGCCAGCACAACGGTCGGAGTTCCCCGAATCTGGGCCTCATTGGCCCGTTTATGGCCGTCCTGAATGAGTTTCGTGACCCACCCAGCATTGGCATTGCGACGATAGGCGTCGGCCAGGCCCAGCTCTGATGCGATATAGGCCACGGTATCCGCGCTGTAGATGTCCGCGCGGAAGCGAAACGCTGCATCAAACAGGGCGTCCTTGACCGCCTCTGTCTTGCCCTCCGCCACAGCGACATAGAACAGGCGCAGGGGATAGTCGGCCTGGCCCCGAAACAGGATCGGCACATAGATGCGCAGAACGCGATCGTCATACTTGTCAAACAGGGGCTTTGACTCGAGCCTAAATGCGTTACAATGGGGACACGTGAAGTTGAGAAATTCCTCAAATTTAACGACTTTTTGCGATCCGGCGGCCGGTACGGTGCCGATGGCCTCGTAGCTGCCGGGCAGTTCCGCCGCCGTGACCGCGGTACCGATGAGAAGACTGGCCGCCACCAGGGCCACGACGAGCCGGGTCAATCGCATGTCACCTCCACGTCCTAATCATTAGTCCGGCACGCTGGCCGGCACGGGAACCCGTTATGGCGAATTTTTCCGCTGTTGCGCTGGATGCGGCGCGGCGCACCGAGGATGAACAGTTTCAGGAGCACTTGGCCGAGGTCATTTTAACCATTTTGGGGCGGGGATTTCAGGTTTTTTTGTTCTCCACGGCAGAGGGTGACGATCTGACCGGCGAGGAATTCCAGGATCGGCAGCTCTTCTATCTCAGCGGATTGCCATTCGCGCCACAGAACAGTATCGATACGGCCCGGCTGCAGCGCCCGGAGACCCTGTGGTTTACCGACGATGCGGCCCTGCAGGAGGAACTGTCCCGGCGCGGCTTCGCGTTCACCTATGCACTCCCGCGGGAGTCCATCACGGGCGGCACGAAGCTGGTGTCGGTGGCGGAGCTCCCGGCCTTACTGGATTCCACGGCGGCCCTGCAGGCCGATCTGGCCCGGCGCCTGCTCGCCGCCCGCGCAGAGGCTCCGGGACGCGCCCTGCTGGTGGGGATCGGGGGGCCTGCGGCGAGCGGCTATCAGCAATTCGCCCTGGAACTGCGCCATGTGCTGGAGAGCTCCGGCCAGGCGCTGGTGGAGCTGGTGAACCTGAACCTGCTGCTGGACAACTCAGACTTGGAGCCACCGCCGCCCGATGACGCGGCTCCATGGATTAGCCATGCTGCCCGTGACTGGCTGGCCGCATCGGTGGTGGCCCCGCTGCGCGCGGGCCAGCGCGTCATGCTGGAGCATGCACCGCCGGCCATCCCCCCGGCATTTGCCGACCATCTGCCCCTGTTTCTCACCGAGGAGTCCGTGGTGATCTTTCTGGGCGAGATGCTGTTTGTCCCGGATATCATGGGCTATCTGGATGTTTCCTTGCTGCTGGAGCTGACACCCACGGAAAGCGCCCGGCGGCTCTATGAGATGCCCGCCGGGGAATCCTTCGACCCCAAGTTCACGGCACAGTATCTGGAGAAGGAAGGCGGCCGCTACAGCGCCTATCTGGAGCGAAACGGGGTGGGACAGCGCGTGGACATTCGCATCGATGCCAACCGGCCCACAGGCTTCCGCTATGCGGACGAGCCCTCACCGCCGGTGGATGCATAGAACAGTGTCAGCAGATCCCGGGGCGCATCATACAGGGACAGCACGTGCCCGGTGATCGGATGGGCGAAGCGCAGGGCAGAGGCATGGAGCAGGTGGCGGTTTTCCGCGGTGCGCGCGCCATGGTCGATCCAGTCCAGAAAGTCCGCCTCCGGAACCCCATAGAGCTTGTCGCCCCAGACCGGATGGCCCAGATAGGCCGCATGGACGCGGATCTGGTGGGTGCGCCCCGTGTAGGGTCGGATGGTCACCAGGGATGCCCCCGGCAGCCGCGCCCGTAGCACAAAGCGCGTCCGGCTGGGGCGGCCGTCGCTGCGCACAGCCTGCTTGATGTGGACGCTGCTGTGCGGGTCGTCCCCCAGCGGGGCGGAGACCAGGGCCTCGCCGGCCACAAGGTGGCCTTGCAGGATGGCGGTATATTCCTTCTCCACGCTCCCATCCCGCAGATGCCCGCCCAGCAGGCCCGCCACGGCCTTGCGCTTGGCAAATACGTTGATCCCGCTGGTTTCCCGGTCCAGGCGATGCACGGCATGGAGATCTGGATTGCCAAAGGCGCGTTGCAGCAGATGCACCAGGGTATTGTGCCAATACTTGCCTGACGGGCTGGTGGGGATATTGCCCGACTTGCTGACCACCAGGATGTCCGCATCCTCGTAGAGGACGCGGAAATGCCCGTCCACCGGGGGCTCCGCGCGAGGCGGGGGCTCGTAGATGATCTTGTGCCGGGATTGCAGGACATGGCCGGGCTTGCGTTTGCGCCCGTTGACCTTGACGAATCCCTTGGCGATCAGCGCGTGCCATTCCTCCGCGGAATGGTACTTGAATCGCCGCTCGAGAAAGGCAAGCAGGGTCTCCTCCTCGCCTTGCCGCACATACTGGAATGACAACTTGGGCATGTCTATTCATTACAGGACGTTGCGCGGTCGGCAGCCCACTGCTACAGTCGCTCAGATGACAGGCAGCGCAGCCGGGGCGGAGCGAGCCGCCGATGACCCAGCTTCGGGGAAGGGCGTCGCATGGAGCGCCAATTTAGCATTCTGATCGTGGACAGTCACGGCGAGCACGGCGAGGTGCTGCGCTATCTGGAGGCCCAGGGCTTTCGCTGCGAGGCGGCCCGGGGCCCGTTGCGGGTGCGGAGCCTGCTCGAGGCGCGGCAGCGCGACGCCATCGTGTGGATCGACCGGCCGAACACAGCGGAGCTGAACCGCGACTTCTTCCGTGAGTGGCGGGCCTATCCCGGCCTTCCGATCATCCATCTGTTTCCGGTTACCCTGGGCTCGGACGCGCGGGAGTTGGGCGAGCAGATTGCCATCGCCCTGCCTTACGAGGCCTATGAGTCCCAGTTGCGCTCTGCCCTGGAGCGCACATTGCTTCCCGACAATGCAGCCGAGCATGCATCAGCGCCGGGGGAATCCTCGGAGTTGGCATTCCGCAATGTGTTTGCCCATCTGCGCAACAGCGGCCCGGCCGATGCTGCCGAGCCCGTGGCGACGGCGCAGCGGCAAAGGACCATGCGACCCACGGTGACCGCCATCAACACGGTGGAACGGGAGCGACTCTTCCCGGCGGCGCCGGATGGTGCCGGCGCATCGGGCCGGACCCGGCGGGAGCGATGATGCATCGCCATTGCCAGCGTCGATAGCGTGTTCGTGAAAATGGGTATGTTTCGCGACACTGAAATCGAATGCCAGCGCCTCGACGAAATACAGGATGACCTGGGCATCGGACCGCGACCGCCGGCCCTCAAAATGCGCTACTGAGTAAGGCATCAGCGGTGCTGAAGCGGGGCCGAATCCGACCTGAAAGGCCCGTCGGCGGAAATCGGCGGAAATTCGCCCTTCCGTAACAATGGCTTGCAGCCGCACAGTAAGGAACGTTACTGTAACGCATCTCCCGCCCATCTTGGCGGTAAAAACTTTTGTTCGACCCGACACCCATACTCAAGGAGGAGTATGAAGGTTGCCATCGCCTACGCCCGCGTTTCCACGGACAAACAATCCCGTGACGGACTTTCCCTCAGCGCCCAGGAAAGCGCCATCAGATCCTACTGCGACTTGTACGAGCTGAAGCTCGTGCAGACGTTCGTCGATCGCGGCGTTTCGGCGAAGTCGATCAAGGGTCGCCCGGAGATGCTGCGCCTGATCGAGCACATCGATGCGACACCGGTGGACGCCGTGGTCGTCTACAAGATCGATCGCATGTTCCGCTCGGTGCGTGACGCGCTGGTTACCTTCGACATGTTCAAGGAACGGCGCGTGGAATTCCATTCGGTGGTGGAGAAGTGGGACACCTCTACGGCGATGGGGGAGTTTGCCATGAACATGTTGCTTTCCATCGCCCAGTTGGAGCGACGCCAGACGAGCGAACGCACCCGGTTCACCCTGCGCGAAAAGAAAGTCGTCGAGCATGGGACCAACGCCGTCATGCGGCATCGGCAACAAGAGGGGAAGCTCGCCGTGGGCCAGGCCCCCTACGGTTGGCGCTGGGTCGACAAGGAGCTCGCGCCCGATCCCACGGAAATGCCGCTGGTGCAGGAGATTCGCCGACGTTGTGAAAATGGCGCGCCTGTTGCCGAGATATTGCGTTGGCTTAACCTGGGCAAGATTCGCAATCGCTCTGGAAAGCCATGGCATAGAACGCAGATCTATCGCATCCTCCGTGCGGAATATTATGGGGACAATGGTGATGCTACCGATCACGGAAATGCCGATAATGCTTCCCCCGTGTGAAGGGGACGGCCTTCCCCTCGGATAGCCGGCGGCGGGACTGGTCCGTCCAACAGCCTGCGTATGCGGTTGTTATCCTGTTGAATTCTGCATCATTTGCATCATTCGTGGTCCATCGCGCGGAGCCTGCCTGCTTTCGATGGACATCCTCTCTGCATTGTACATCGGCCTTGATTCCACATTCGTTCGACCCGTCGCCGACACCCGTTATCCGTGGTGAGGTGTTCCTTTACCCCGGCGAACACGCGGCCAGCTTTAGCATCCGCAACATTATAACAATCCCATGTGCTTAGCTTGCGCAGCGCCAATGGCGCCAGGTCGCAAGGCGGTCACGTCACTGCCGGCATGTCCTGTTTGACAAGGTCGGGCCAATTTGGATACATTTGTTCACTGGCCATGCAACACCGAATTCGACCACTAACGCCTGCATCAATTGACTGGGTTGCCATGAAGGATCTGACGCGTCGCCAAGCGGAAGTGCTGACATTCATCGAAGCATTCATTGATGAAAAGGGATTTCCCCCCTCGGTGCGAGACGTGACCAATCACTTCAATCTGGCGTCCGCCGCCGGCGCGCACAAGCACATCAAGGCGCTGGTCAAGAAGGGCTTTTTGGCCAAGGACGACTTTCTTTCCCGTTCGCTGCGCATTGCCAGGCGGCGGCCCACGCCGATGCCCGAGGACATGGCCGCGGTGGAAATTCCGCTGCTGGGGCGCGTTGCCGCGGGGCGCCCGATCGAGGCGCTCCCGCAGAATCAGGAGCAGCTCAGCGTGCCCGCCTCGTTGACGGCGCGTGTGCCGCGCTGCTTTGCCCTGCAGGTGCAGGGCGATTCCATGATGGATGAAGGCATTCTGGACGGGGACTACGTCGTCCTGGAGCCCCGGGAGACGGCGGACAACGGGGAGGTGGTGGTGGCGCTGCTGAACGGGGACGAGGCCACCCTGAAGCGCTTCTACCGGGAAAACGGCCACATCCGCCTGCAACCCTCCAATGCGGCCATGGAGCCGATCATCGTTACGTCCGCGGACATCGCGGTGCAGGGTGTGGTGGTGGGCCTGGTACGCCATTATCGCCTGGCCGCACGGCGCGCCGGCTAGGGCGCGCTGTCAGCGCCGGGTATCCGGTTCCCGATACGAGCCAGGCTACCCGGCAGATTGACGCGCTGCTAGACCGCGGCAACGTTCTCCTCACCGCCCGATTCGGGCTTGCTGCCGCTGCCGCTCTCCCCCATTTCCCGTAGCCGCTGTTCTTCCTCGGCAATCTCCTCCGGCGTGAGGGGCGTCGGCTCGTGATGCAGGGCAATGCGGATCACCTCGTCCAGATGCTGCACGGGCATGATCTTGATGTCCTTGAGGATTTCTTCCGGGACATCCGCCAGGTCCTTCTCATTCTCCTTGGGAATGATGACCTCCTTCATGCCGCCCCGCCTGGCGGCGAGCAGCTTTTCCTTGATCCCGCCGACCTGCAGCACCAGGCCGCGCAAGGTGATCTCCCCGGTCATGGCCACCTGCCGCCGCACGGGAATCCGTGTCAGGGCACTGACGACCGAGGTTACCAGCGTGACCCCCGCGGAGGGCCCGTCCTTGGGCAGGGCGCCTTCGGGCAGGTGCACATGGATATCCGTCTTGAGCATCTTCGAGGTGCGAATCCCAAAGTCATCGGCCTTTGTGCGCACGTAGCTGAAGGCGATCTGTGCCGATTCCTTCATCACGTCGCCCAGTTGCCCGGTTACGCTACGCTTGCCGGTGCCAAGCATGGTCTCCACCTCCGTGATGAGCAGCTCGCCGCCGGTGGCCGTGACGCCCAGCCCCGTGGAGATGCCCACCTCGTCCTGTTCCTCGGCGTGCAGATGATGGTACCGCGCGACACCCAGGTACCTGGTCACCGCCTTGGGTGTGATGACCATCTTGCGTTCCTGGTCGTCCTTCACGAGCTGTGTGACCACCTTGCGCAGCACCTTGCCGATTTCCCGTTCCAAACCGCGCACCCCGGCTTCCCGGGTGTAATTTTCGATAATGTTGGTCAGGGCATCGCGCCGGAACTTGATGTCGGCGCTCTGCAGCCCGTGTTCCTCGATCTGCTTGGGGATCAGGTGCTGCTCGGCGATCTTGAGCTTCTCCAGCTCCGTGTAGCCGGGCAGGCGGATGATCTCCATGCGGTCCAGCAGGGGCGGGGAGATGTGATCCGTGGCGTTGGCCGTGCAGATGAACATGGTCTCGGAGAGGTCGTATTCCACCTCGATGTAATGATCCATGAACGTGCGGTTCTGCTCGGGATCCAGCACCTCCAGCATGGCGGCGGAAGGGTCGCCCATGATGCTGGAATACAGCTTGTCGATCTCGTCCAGCAGCAACACCGGGTTCTTGCTGTCCGCCTTGCGCACGGCCTGAATGATCTTGCCCGGCAGCGCACCAATGTACGTGCGCCGGTGGCCGCGAATCTCCGCCTCGTCGCGAATGCCGCCCAGGCTCATCCGCGCGAACTTGCGGCCCAGGGCGCGGGCCACGGAGCGGGCCAGAGACGTCTTGCCCACACCGGGCGGGCCGACCAGGCAGATGATGGGACCTTTCAGGGTGCCCTTGAGCTTGCTGACAGCCAGGTACTCGACGATGCGCTCCTTGACCTTTTCCAGCCCGTAGTGATCCTCGTCCAGCACCGTCTGGGCATGCTCCAGGTCGAACTGGTCCGTCGTCCGCTTGGACCAGGGCAGGCTGATCAGCCAGTCCAGGTAGTTGCGGCCCACGTTGGCCTCGGCCGACATGGGCGACATCATGCGCAGCTTTTTCAGCTCCTTCTGCGCCACCTCGTTCACATAGTCCGGCATCTTGGCCTCGGCGATTTTCTTCTCGTATTCCTCGAAGTCGTCGCGGCCCTCGTCGCCCTGCCCCAGCTCTTTCTGGATGGCCTTGAGCTGGTCGTTCAGGTAGCTGTCCTTGTGGGTCTTGCCCACGTTGTCGCGCACCTGATCCTTGAGCTTCTGCTCCAGCCGCCGCACCTGGAATTCCTCTTCCATTTCCTGGTGCACACGGCGCAGCCGGCTGCCCGGGTCGGAAATTTCCAGGATGTTCTGCTTCACGTCACGGCTGGTGTTGAGCAGCGGCGCGATCTTGTCGGCCAGCTGATCAATCTCCACGCCCAGCAGGGCCTGGACATCGATTTCGGAGGGATTCTTCTTGGTTTCCTTGATGTACTCCGGCAGCAGCGCCTTCACCTTCTCCGCGATATCCTCCAACTCGGGCGTGGCGGAGAACTCGTCCGGGAGCATCTCCACATCGGCCGAATAGAACTCCTTGGACATCTTGCAGTCCACCAGGCGCGCGCGGGTCTTGGCCTCGTAGAGCGCCTTGATCGTCCCGTTGGGCAGGCGCATGATCTGCAGAATGTTGCCCACGGTGCCGATATCGAACAGGTCTTCCGCCGCCGGGCGCTCCACGGAGGTGTCCCGCTGGGTCACCACGAAGATGCGGCGATCGTTGGCCAGGGCCCGCTCGACAGCCTCCATGGATGGCTTGCGGCCGATGTAGAAGGGGACCGTCATCCCTGGGTAGATGATATCCTCCCGCATGGGGAGCAACGGCAGGGTGATCAGTTCCGGATCGGATTGCTGGACCATACAGTGGCCTTTCCGTTCGTTCGCTAGGGGTGCTCGTGCGGCAAGGCACTCGTCCTGAGTGCAGGGCGCGACGTGATGCTTCCATCATAAAACGTCCCCGGCCCAAGCACAACAAAGCTCGCGCGATTTCCCGGCAAAGCACCGCCGGCCGGGGCCGCGCCCGGTGACCCGTTGACACGCTTCCCAATTCATACTAATCTGGTGCTAATTCAAGACGGACGCTGCGTGGCCAGCATCGGCCCCGTGTCCGCGAACCTGCCGCCAACGAGTGTTACGCGATGATTCATCTGACCGAGGCTGCGGCCAAGGAAATCCGCAAGATCAAGGCTGAAGAAGGACTGGCCGAGGAGGTTCCCATTCGCATCGGGATCAAGGGCGGTGGCTGCTCGGGCTTTACCTACACCTTCGAATTCGACGCGAAGCAGGGCCGGTTCGACCTGGAATTCGAGTCCCAGGGCATGAAGATTCTGGTGGACAAGAAGAGCCATCTGTATATTGATGGCACCGAAGTGGATTGGAGCTACAGCCTGATGGATCGTGGCTTGCGCTTCACCAATCCCCACGCCAAGGGCAGTTGCGGCTGCGGCACCAGCTTCATCTACGAGCCCGCGGCCACCGAGAATTCCCTGCCGACGCTGGATTTCAGCCTGTAGGCCACTCCGCCTCGAACTTATGGCCACCGTACTCCTGGTAAATGGGCCCAACCTGAACACCCTCGGGACCCGGGAGCCGGAGCTCTACGGGCGCACGACCCTTCCTGACATTGAAGCCACGGTGCAGCGCATCATCAGCGATGCGGGGCATGAGTTGCGCAAATTTCAGTCGAACCATGAGGGCGCCATCGTGGACTGGCTGCAGGAACACCGCGACGCCGCTTTCCTGTTGCTCAATCCCGCCGCGTTCACCCACACGAGCGTGGCCGTGCGTGATGCCATTGCCCTCACCGGCATGCCGTTTGTGGAAATCCACATTTCCAATCTGTACAAACGCGAGCCCTTCCGGCAACATTCCTATTTCTCTGACATGGCGGTGGGCGTCATCGCCGGTCTGGGCGCGCAGGGCTATGCCCTGGCAGCACAATTCGCCGTGGCGCAACTCGCGACACGGGGCTGACGCGCCGCATACCACGACCACCTGCCCACCACCGCCGGCGCCGTCAGTCGCGGCACCCGTGCCGCGGCCGGCGCCAGGCGACCCTGCGTTGCATT
>Ga0326597_10005825_pt1 | contig 17011 bp, 14 predicted proteins | sample RVTome_12_FD_203789 | JGI IMG/M metagenome (GOLD analysis project Ga0326597, IMG submission 203789) | Soil microbial communities from uranium-contaminated site in the Upper Colorado River Basin, Wyoming, United States - RVT100D185 | ecosystem: Environmental > Terrestrial > Soil > Contaminated >...
CGATCGACGATACGGACACGACCGTGATCCCGACGAACAGCGAGATGCGGGCGCCGAGGACGACGCGGGAGAACACGTCGCGGCCGAGCTCGTCGAGGCCGAACGGGTGCGCCGCCGTCGGGCCCTGTAACCGCATGGCGAGCGTCTGGGCGGCGGGGTCATACAGCGCGAGCCACGGTCCCAGGATGGCCACGAGCGCGGTCAGACCGACGATGACTGCGCCGATTCTCGCCATGTCACTCGTAGCGGATCCGCGGATCGAGCCAGCCGTAGGCGAGATCCGTGATCAGGTTCATGCCGACATACGTGACCGAGATGAACAGGATGCAGCCCTGGACGAGCGGATAGTCGCGGAAGTTGATCGCCTGGATCAACAGCCGGCCGATCCCCGGCCAGGCGAAGATGGTCTCGGTGATGATCGTCCCGGTGAGCACCGCGCCGAGCTGGAGGCCAATGATGGTCACCACCGGAATCAGGCTGTTGCGCAGCGCGTGGGCCAGAACGGCCCGTGCCTTCGAGACGCCGCGCGCCCGGGCAGCGAGCACGTAGAGCTCACGCAGCTCCTCGAGCAGGCTCGCGCGGGTCATCCGGGCCAGGATGGCGCCGAGCGCGGCGCCCAGCGTGGCGGCCGGCAGCACGAGATGCCGCCAGTCGCCGGTGCCAGACACGGGCAGCCATCCGAGCTTGACCGAGAAGAGGATCGCCAGCAGCGGTCCGAGCCAGAAGTTCGGCATCGAGATCCCCGCGAGCGCGATCGTCATGGCGCCGTGATCGACGACCGTGTCCTTGTAGACCGCTGCGAGGATGCCAAGCGGCACGGCCAGGCCGATCGCCACGGCCATGGCCGCCAGGGCGAGTTGCGCCGTGCGCGGGACGCGGGCGGCGATCTCGCCGACGACCGGGGTGCCGTAGCGAAGCGACGTGCCCAGATCGCCACGCACCAGTCCCCCCATGAAGGACGCGTACTGCACCGGGAGCGGCCGGTCGAGGCCCAGGCGCTCGCGCAGCGCCTCGACCTCCTGCGGGGCGGCGCTCTCGCCGAGCATCGACTGCGCCGGATCGCCCGGCACCAGATGGATCAGGGAAAACACCAGGGTGGCGACGCCGAGGAGCACCGGCACCGTCAGCAGAAGGCGACGGATCAGGTAGCGCAGCATCAGGGCTGGACTCGAGGGCGACCGCCGATCACCGGAGCTTCCGGGCGACGGCCAGCAGCGCACGGTTGTTCGGTTCGATCTCGAGGCCGCGTTCGACCGTGGCGCGCGCGGCGTCCGACTCGCCGGCGCTGACCTGGGCCTGCGCGAGCTGGGTCAAGAGACGCGCCGACGGTGGCGCAGCCTCGGCGGCGCGTGAGTACCACTCGACCGCCGCCGGGTAGTCGCTGAGGCGGATCGAGAGATCGCCGATTCGTGTCGCGCGGCGCACCTGGCGCGGTCCGCTAGGGTCGTCGCCGACGAGCGCCTGGTACTTCAAGAGCGCGGCACGGGCGTCGGCGAGGTGTCCGAGCTGCTCGGCGGCATCCGCGAGAGACAGAAACGCCTGCGGATCCACCGGCAAACGGGCGACGGCCTGCTGCAGGACGCGCTCGGCCATCTCGACCGCGGACGCCTGGAGGAGGGCGCGGCCGAACAGGGCGCGCGCCTCGTGGCTGTCGTCGGATCCTGCGGCGGCGTCCTGCAGGGCTTCGAGCGCCTTGCTGAGGGCGATGCGATCGCGCCCGCCCTGGGACGTCTCGAGCCAGACGCGCCCGAGCGCCACGTACAGGCCCGCATGTTCGGGGTATCGCTCGGCGGCCTGACCCAGCGTGAGGATCGCCTGGTTGTGGCGTCCGACCCTTGCCTGGGCGAGGCCGAGCGCGATGCGCCGGACGGGTCGCGGGTCGAGCGAGCTGAGCGCTTCGAGCTGGTCCAGCTCGTCGGTGATCCGGCCCGTCTCGCGACACAGGTCGGCCAGCTCCTCGCGCGCGACGATGAAGGCGGGGGAGAGGGCGACGGCCCGCTGGAGCGCCGCCATCGCTTCGTCCGGGCGGCCGGTCTCCCGCAGGCAGAGACCCAGCAGATACTGGGCCTCGGAGAAGCCCTCGTCGAGCGACACCGCTTTGGTGAGCGGCTCGACGCTGCCGGCCGGGTCGCCGGCCCGATACCGGGCCAGCGCCAGCTTGTAGAGGATCCGCGGCGACCGGTCGTCGAGCGCGACGTAGTCGGCATAGCGCTCGGCCGCGCGGGCGTAGTTCTGCGTCTCGAACCGGACGTCGCCCAGCGCTTCCAGCGGGCGCGTGGCGGCGGGATCCAGACGCCAGGCGCGGCGCAGGTCCCGTTCGGCCGCCTGCAGCTGGCCCTGCTGCTGGTAAGCCTCCCCTCGGCGCAGGTAGGCTAGCATCGAATCCCCCTTGAGCGCGATGGCGCCCGAGAAGGCTTCGATCGCCTCGAAGGTCTGGCCGACGGCGAGGGCGGCGTTGCCGGCTTCGATCTGGCGGCGGTAGCTACGCTCCTGGGTCAGCGTCGTGTAGGCGTACGCCAACCCGGCGAGCAAGGTCGCCAGCGTCAAGGTGATAAGGAGGCCCCGCCTCACGCGCTTATCGTAGCAGAAGCGGAACTTTTGGGCCCCCGGGGGGTCTAACGCGGCAAAGTCTCCCCGCGGATCGTCGGAGGCCGGGGCTGGGGTGGTAAGATGGCAGAGGGTCTTTCGGTGAAGCCAGCTCGCGCCCTCACCTGGACGGACGTCGGGAGCCGCGAAGCGGTGCTCGTGCAGCGTTGCGCCGCCGGAGACGAAGACGCGTGCGGCGAGCTCGTCTCCGAGCACCAACGGATGGTGCATCAGCTGGCGTTCCACCTCCTCGTTGATCACAACGAAGCCCTCGACCTGTCCCAGGAAGTCTTCCTCCGGGTCTTCCGTACGATCCATCGCTTTCGTGGCCAGTCGGCGCTCCGGACCTGGATCTACCGGATCGTCATCAACCAGGCGCGAAACCGGATGCGCTGGTGGCGGCGTCGGTACCGTGCGCAGCAGGTTTCGCTCGACGAGCACATCCGTTGCCACGGCGATCTCCCCGCGTCCGGAAACCCCTCGGGCCCGGAACGTCTCTTCGACCAGAAAGAGACGGCGGCGCGGATCTGGCGGGCGCTCGAGAGCCTGCCGTTCGATCAGAAGAGCGCGATCGTCCTGAGAGAAATCGATGGCTTGAGTTACGAGGAGATCTCGTACTCGCTGGGCATAGCGGTGGGAACGGTGAAATCTCGTCTGGCCCGCGCGCGCGACGCGTTGCGGGCCCAGTTGAGGGACCTATGACTCCGCTGAGCTGTGCAACGGTGCGGCGGCGTCTGACCGCCTACCACGACCGCGAGCTCCCCGTGCCGGCGCTGATCGCGATCGAGACGCACCTCGACGGCTGTCCGCCGTGTGCGCGGGAGGCCGTGAGCCTCGAGGCGATCGGCGAGGTGTTGCGCTTCGGCGCGGCCGCCTTGCAGCCCGACGCCGACGAGCTGGCAGGCCTCCCGGCCGGCGTCGTCAGCCGGTTGAAGGCCGAGGACGCCGAGTCCTGGCCGGCGCGCTTCGGGCGCATGTTCGAAGACATGCACCTGGTCTGGATTGGCCTGGGCTCCGCGATGGCCACGGTGATCTGCAGCGCGCTGGCACTCGCCTGTCTGCACTACGCGTCGCCCGAGCGCGACGACTCGCTGGCGGGCATCATCGCCGCCATGGCGTCGTCGAAGGCGAACCTGGTGCGGCAGGTGCCGGCCGACACCTATGACGACGACGTGGCGAACGCCATGGTGCGCACGATGTCCGAGGAAGAGGCGGTCAACGCCTTGTCGGCCGTCGTGACCCGGGAAGGCCGACTGATCGACTTGCGCGGGGTGACGAGCGATCGCGACCGTCAGGAGATCCTCGACCTGATGAACGCGATGGCGGCCGCCCGCTTCGACACGACCCGCGTGGGCGGCGCGGCGGTGCCGGTCAGCATGGTGTGGGTCCTGGTCCACACGAACGTGCGGGCCAAGGCGGTCTCTTAGCGGACGGATGTCACGGCCGGCGGCTGCCGGCCGCCGTGGCGACGTTGCCCATCGAGTCGGTCGCACGGATGATGACGCTCCGCGCGGCCGCATCGCCCTCCAGCACCAGCTCGAACTCTTCGACACGCGAATCGGGCAGCCCGTCCTTCGGGTAGACGGCCTTCCACCGCTCGGCTTCCACCGAGTACTCGACACGCTGGACCGCCGACTGGTCGTCGCGGACGACGAACGCCAGCACGACGCCGCGCGGTTCCCGGCGCGGCGCCGCGATCTCGATGCGTGGCGGCGTGTTGTCGACGTCGAAGCTGACGCTCTCGACCTCGCCCGCGAGCGCGCTGCCTGGCGCATTCGCCGGGGCGTCGCTGGCGACCACCCGGACGGTGTAGGACCCGTCGGGCACCGACGTCGTGTCCCACACGACGATGGGTTCCCAGAGGCCGCGCTGGAGGATCTTCCACTCGGTCTCGTCGTCGCGCCGGTAAAACACGTCGAACTGGAGCGTGTCGTCGTCGGGGTCCGAGGCCGTCCAGGCGAAGGTCTGCAGGCCTTTCTGGTGAAGCCGTCGGCCGACCGGCGGCTGACCCCCGGCCGCCATCGGCGGGCCAACACCGGGTCGACCGTCCACGGGCGTGGATTCGAAACCGGCGAGCTCGACGACCTCGCTGGTCGGGAAGGGGCGCTGAAAGACGGTGCCCGGAGGGTGCACGGTTACGGCCGTGACCACCGGTTTCTGGTTGCGTGGCAGGTACGCGGCCGTGACCGACGTCAGGGAAGGGCTCGAACGCGGCCCATCGTCCGCCGTCAGGACGGCCCGCCACTGGAGGTACCGCGCCTTCGGGCTCGCGATGAGGTCACCGGCGGCGTCGCGGTACGGTGCGCTCCAGTCGCTCCAGATGTCGTCTGGTGTGGCCGTGTTGCCCGATCGCGTCGACACTGCGATGGTGCCGCCACCGTTCGCCCGCCAGCGAATCGTGCCCCACGAGGCGACGGTGGTGGCGTCGCGGACCTCGGACAGATAGGTGCCCCGACGGGACGGCTCGCGCGACAGCGCGAACACCTTGCCCGGGTTCGACGTCACCGCGACCACCTGCCCATCCGGCTCCCGAAGGAGCCGCGTCACCTGCTGCGCGGGCGCACGGGTCACGAGCGTGATCCGCGCGGGTTCTCCGGCAATCTGGAAGAGCCTTCCCGAGGCCCCGGTACCGATCAACAGCCCTCCCGGGAGGTCCACGGCCACGTCGAAGGGCGTGTCCTCGGCCGATTGCCACACCGTGTCCCAGACACCGTCCGGCATGATGCGGTAGACCGCGCCTTTGCCCGGTCCGGCGCTGTCGGACCGCGCGCGGGCTGCGCCGGCGCGCGTGGCCGCGCCCGGTGCGACAACGGCGAAGGTCGTGATCTCGGTGGACACCGACGGCACCGGCGCCGGACGAGGCGCGTCGGGCGGCGGGCTCGGACCGCCACCGCCCTCCGGTTCCTCCTTGCCATCGACCGCGACCGCGTAGATGACCCCCCCGGCGTCGACGCGCAGCGAGTGGATCTCCTTGAGCGGCGAATCGATGAGCACGAACCCCTTGCCGTCGGCGTCGATGCGGAAGACGCGGCCGGGAGACTCGGTGCCGGCCAAGAGCCGGCCCTGCTGGTCGAACGCGAGACAGACGACGTGCGTCGTTTTCGTCTCGTAGAACGGACGGGCGCGGCCGTCGGGCTCGACGCGATAGATGAAGCCCTTCCCGCCCGTGCCGGCGTAGACCTCGCCGGACGAACCCACCGCGAGCGACCAGATGTACTTGTCGTCGGGGTCGAAGAACACCGACGCGGCGCCGTCCGGGGCCACGCGGTACACCTTGCCGTCGGGCGACGTCGCAGCGTAGAGGGCGCCGTCCGGTGCCGCGGCGAGCGCGTGCACCTCGAGTTCCGGCGAGTCGAAGAACGTGGTGACCGCGCCGGAGGCGCCGACGCGCAGCACCCGGCCGTCGTTGCCGCTGCCCAGCCAGTACCCGCCGCCGGGCGCCGCCTGAATGGCCCAGAGCGCCGGCGCGGTCGTCTCGGCCACGAGCGTGGTGGCCGGCCCGAGCGTGAGCCGTCCGATGTTGTCGATCGACAGCGCGTCGACCTCCCCCTTGAGGAAGTCGGCCTGGGTGGAGACGGTCCAGAAGGTCGGTGCCGCTGCGTGCACCATCGCGGCCGCGCAGAGCGCCAGCCAGGCCGCGCCGAGGCGTCTTGCGAGTCGAGTGTGCATGTCGCTGGGAGGAAGTTGAGAGCTACGGTCTGCCAGGTTCGAGCGTGATGGCCAGCGTCCTGGAACCGGTGATCGCGCGCTCGGTCGAGACTTCCCACGCGCCGAGCACCGCGCTCCGGAGCCGGGCGAACGCGCCGCCCTCGCGGTCGGCCTCGAGCACGCTCATGACCGACGGCGGAAGCGCCGGCAGCGGTTCGCCGTTGACCACGGCGCCGGGACCGGCGCGGAGCAGCCGGACGTACAAACGGTTGTTCCGGCGCTGGGCGTTGAGCGTCCGGATGATCTGGCTCACGCTCTGGGGGCGCTGCGACGCCTGCAGTTCGCGTTGTTCCCACTGCGTCATCCGGGCCGCGTCGGCGACGAGCACCGTGACGTTCGGCGGCGCATTCGGCGGGATCGTCAGCGCCACCGTGTACAGGCGCTCGCCCCCGCCGTACTCGCGCACCAACACTTTGAGGGGCACCGTTCGCCCGGCTCTGGGCCTCACCTCGTCGAGCCAGACGCGCTCGATGGTGCCGATCAGTGGCTGTTCGCCGGCTTTGACCTCGAGATCGATCGCCTCGATCCGCACCGGCTCGAGGTCGTTACCCATCAGCAGCGTCACCGGACTGGCCACGTACGACGATGCCCCCACGACGGCGTTATCGCCGGAGAAGAGATCGGAGAAGCGGACGGGCTCGTGACCTGCGACCCGCGCTGTGCCCTCGACCGAGAAGGTCGCCGTACCGATCTGGCGCTCGGACCCCGCGAGCGCGTTGGCGATCGCCAGATAGGTCAGCAGCGGCGTGAAGAACTCGTCGTTCACCACGCGGAACTCGAAGCGCTTGTCGTAGCCCCGCGCCGACTTCAGGGAGACCGTGATGGGGATCAGGGCAGGGCCCTCGCCGAGGGTACCGGCGATCGCCGTCGCGCGATCCTGCTCGACCGTGCCCACGATGGCGCCAAGAGCGGCGATCTTCTGCGACGTCATGAAGCTGGGCAGCAGGGAATACACGGCTGCCCGCGTCATCGGGAACCTCGTGGGGCCCAGGTTGAAGAACGGGTGGCCGAAGGCGTACACGTGCGCGCCATCCACGAAGGTGACCGTACCCGACGCGCCCAACTCGAAGTCACCGCCGGCCAGGATGACGCCCACGGCGTCCCCAGGCTCCAAGGTACGGCCCGCGGCGCCCGGCGCCTGCGCAACGCCCGGCGCGCCGATGACCGGCGAGAAGCCCGCGCTGCGGAGGGCGTCATGGAGCATCTCGGCCGGTACGCCCGCGACGCCGTTCATGATGAACGGCGTCGCGATCGGCTGAAGCTGGAGCGCCAGCTGCGCCCCTGCGTGCCGAGGCAGTCCCAGCACTTCGAGCGTCGACGGCTCCGCGGCGAATGGCTGGACGCGCTGCATCGCCGCGCGCAGCGCAGCCGTCAGCCGCTCCGGCGTGAGCGGCAACTCGAGCCGCACGCGCGTCGAGGCCGCGCGACCCGACGCCATGGCCGTGGCTTCGATCATCTCGGCGATCGGCGTGATGCCCGCGATCGGAGCCTTCGGAAACGCACCGAGCGAATAGGACACGGCGCCGACCAGGCGCCCGTCCACGTACACCGGGCTGCCGCTCATCCCCTGCATCACGCCCATGTCGGCGAGCGGACCCCCTTCGAGCCGGGCGAGGATCAGGTTGCGTTGGGGCCCGACGATGTTGCGCAGGACGCCCAGAACGTGGACGCGGAACTCTTCGGGCGTCTCGCCGGAGAAGACCGTCCGGCCGACGCCTTCCATCCCGGGTCTGATCTCATCCACGGACATGAACGGCGTCGCCGCCGGGTGTGCCGCCAGCGAGGCGGCGGCGAGGGCGAGGGCGAGAAGCGCCGCGCGAGCTGTCGTAGGCAACGTTGTCAGTGCACCTTCGAGAGATGAGCGTGTTAACCCCTTTATAACAAACACGTTATTGCCGGTCAAGGAGAACGGCAAGGGGGCGGTCCCGGCGGCGCGTGCCGCCGGTCCGATTGACAGCCTGCTCGGGCCTTTGCTATCGTCGGCGACGGATTGGGCCGAGCGCCCGAAACCCGGGCCAGTGCTTCGGGGACTCGCGATGATGGACCGCCTCACCTCCACCGTGCTGACGGGCGCCACGTTCCGGGCGACGTATCGCTGGTGGTGGTATTACGGACGTGCTGAGGGGGCCATTCGCGACATCTGACGAACAATCGACCGGACGACGTCAGCGAGCCTCTTCAGCCCTCTCGGATGAAGAGGCTTTTTTTATGCCTGCATCACGCCTCTGCGTCACCGTGTCGGCCTCGACCCTCGAGGCGCTGCGTGCCGCCCGTGACGTGGCCACCGGGGCCGATCTCGTGGAGCTGCGCCTCGACGGCGTCCGTGACCTGGACGTCGCGGGCGCGCTCGCCGGGCGGCGGCAGGCTGTGCTCGTGACCTGCCGGCCAGCCTGGGAGGGCGGGCGCTTCGACGGGACCGAGGCCGAGCGCCGGCGTATCCTCGAAGAGGCGATCCGCCTCGGTGCGGACTACGTCGACGTCGAGTGGCGCGCGGGCTTCGACGACCTCGTGCGCGCGCGGCACGGCCGGGGCATCGTGCTCTCCCTGCATGATTTCCACACGCCGCGTGCCGACCTTGCCGATCGCGTGCGGGCCATGGCCGCGACCGGCGCCGAGGTCGTCAAGGTCGCGGTCGAAGCTGATCGTCTGACGGACACGATTCCGCTGCTGACGATTGGGCGCGAGGTCGGCCGGGCGCGCGGCGTCGTGCTCGTCGCGATGGGAGCGGCCGGGCTGGCCACGCGCGCGCTCGCCGCGCGCTTTGGATCGTGTTGGGCCTATGCCGGCGCCGAGGCGGGGGTCGGTCAGGTCGAGCCGTCGCGGCTCCTGGGCGAGTTCCGGTTCAGGCAGGTCACGGCCGCGACGGACGTCTACGGGGTCGTCGGGCGACCCGTGGCGCACTCGGTCTCGCCGGCGATGCACAACGCGGCCTTTGACGCGCTGGGCGTCGACGCCGTGTACGTGCCGCTGGCCGCCGCCGACGCGGGTGACTTCGTCACGTTCGCCGAGGCGATCGGCCTCAAGGGGGCGAGCGTGACGGCGCCGTTCAAGAGCGATCTGCTCGCCCGGCTCGACGCTGCCGACGATGTGTGTGGTGCGGTGAGCGCCGTCAACACAATCAAAATGCAGGGGCGCCGCTGGAGCGGCCGCAACACGGATGTCCCGGGGTTCCTGGCGCCGCTGGCGCCGCGCCTGACGCTCGCCGGCGCACGGGCCGCCGTCCTCGGCGCGGGCGGCGCCGCGCGCTCGGTCGGCCACGCGCTCGTCACGGCGGGGGCGGAGGTGACGCTTTACGCACGACACGCCGAACGCGCGGAAGAGGCCGCGCGCAGCATCGGCGCCCGCGGCGCGCCGCTGCCGCCGCCGCGCGGATCGTGGGACGTGCTCGTCAACGCGACGCCGGTCGGCACCCACCCGGACGTGGACGCCAGTCCGCTGTCCGGCGCGGCGCTCGACGGACGCCTCGTGTGCGATCTGGTTTACAACCCGAGCCTGACGCGGCTGCTCGCAGACGCCGCGGCGGCAGGTCTGGACACGCTGGGCGGCCTGCCGATGCTGGTCGAGCAGGCCAGACTGCAGTTCGCCTGGTGGACGGGGCTCGAGCCGTCCGCCGCGCTGCTGACCGAGGCGGCCGAGCGGCGCCTGGCGGCGCTCGGCCGCGACCTTCGACCGGAGTGCACCCGATGAGGCAGACCACGTTCGCGGAATTCGTCGACCTGGCCCGGCGTGGGACCTTCGTGCCGGTCTGGAAGGAGATCATGGCGGACTTGCTCACGCCGGTCTCCGCGTTCATGAAGATCGCCGAGCACTCCGACTACGCCTTCCTGCTGGAGAGCGTGGAAGGCGGCGAACGTGTGGCCCGCTATTCGTTCCTCGGCAAGGACCCGTTTCTGGTGGCGCGGGTGCGCGACGGCCGTACCATTCTCGACCGCTCGGGCGTGACCACCGAGAGCGACGCGCCGTTCGTCGAAACGGTCCGCGGGCTGATGGCGGACTTCCGATCGCCCTTCGTGCCGGAGCTGCCGCGTTTCACCGGCGGCGCCGTGGGGTACCTGGGCTACGACGCCACGCCGTGGTTCGAGCCGACGCTCACCGACGTCTGGGCCCGCGGGTTCGGCGGGTCGAAGGCAGAACGCGACGCGGACGAGGCGGGATTCATGCTGTTCGACACCGTGCTCGCGTTCGATCACGTGAAGCACCGGATTTTGATTATCGCCAACGCCCGGATCACCGCGGACGAGGATCTCGAGGCGCTGTACCAGTTCGCCTGCGCCAAGATCCAGTTTCTCGAGCGCGAGCTCGAGCGCGGGTTGTCGCATCCGGAGCCGTCGCGGACCGAGCCGCCGGCGGTCCGCTCGAACGTCACGCGGGAGGCGTTCGAGCAGCGGGTCCGGACGATCCAGGAGCACATCGCCGCGGGTGACATCTACCAGGCCGTGTTGTCGCAGCGGTTCGAGACCGACGTCACGGTGGATCCCTTCACCGTGTACCGCGCGCTGCGTTACGTGAATCCGTCGCCGTACATGTACTTCATCCGCATGGGCCCCCAGGCGATCGTCGGCTCGTCGCCGGAGATGCTGCTGCGGGTGGAAGGACGGCGTGTCGAGACGCATCCGATCGCGGGCACCCGGCCGAGGGGCCGTACCGACGAGGAGGACCTGCGACTGGCGGACGAGCTGAAACGCAACGAAAAGGAGCGAGCCGAGCACGTCATGCTCGTCGATCTGGGGCGCAACGACATCGGGCGAGTGTCCGAGTACGGCTCGGTCCGCGTACCGCAGTTCATGGTGATCGAGCGCTACTCGCACGTCATGCACCTCGTGTCCAGGGTCGAAGGACGGCTGGCGGAGGACAAGGATCGCCTCGACGCGCTGGTGGCCTGTTTCCCGGCGGGTACCGTGTCCGGCGCCCCCAAGATCCGGGCGATGGAGATCCTGGCGGGCCTCGAGCCCACGCCCCGCGGCATCTACGCGGGCGCGATCGGCTACCTCGACTTCGCGGGCAACCTCGACTTCTGCATCGCCATCCGGACGATTACCATGCGCGACGGGTGCGCGTACATCCAGGCCGGCGCGGGTGTGGTGGCCGACTCGAACGCCGCGGCGGAGTTCGAAGAGACGCGCGACAAGGCGCAGGCGCTCCTGCAGGCCATCCAGATGGCCCAGACGGAGCTGTGAGCGATCGCCGGGCCATGCTGCTGTTGATCGACAACTACGACTCGTTCACCTACAACCTCGCTCAGTACCTGGGAGAGCTGGGTGCGCTGCCCATGGTGCGGCGCAACGACGAGATCGCGCTCCGCGACGTGGAGGCACTCGCGCCGACGCGGATCGTGATCTCGCCAGGGCCCGGGCGACCCGAGGATGCCGGCGTGTCGGTCGACGTGATCCGGCGATTCGGCAGCCGGATTCCGATCCTCGGCGTCTGCCTGGGTCACCAGGCCATCGGCGTCGCGTTCGGCGCGGCGGTCGTCAGGGCCCCGGTGCTCATGCACGGCAAGACCTCGCTCGTGGAACACGACGGACGGGGCCTGTTCCGGGGCCTGTCCGGTCCCTTCGACGCGGGCCGTTACCACTCGCTGGTCGTGACCGAGGAGAGCTGGCCCGGCGATCTCGAAGTGGCCGCCCGGGTGGTGAACGAAGGCACGGTCATGGCGCTCCGCCACCGGGAGCAGCCGATCCATGGCCTGCAGTTCCATCCCGAATCGGTGCTGACGGGCGAAGGCCGGCGGCTCCTGCGCGCGTTCCTGGAGAACCCCGATGTTCGTTGAGCTGCTGGAAAAACTCCACCGCCGCATGGACCTCACCGCCGAGGAAGCGGCGGCCGCCATGACGGAGATCATGGAAGGCCGCGCGCTGCCCACCCAGATTGCCGGGCTGCTCGTCGGCCTGAGGATGAAAGGGGAGCGGCCGGCGGAGATCGTCGGCCTCGCGCGTGCGATGCGCGCGCGCGCCGTCAGGCTCTCCCGCGACGTCGGCCAGGTCGTGGACACCTGCGGCACCGGCGGCGACGGCGCCGGCACGTTCAACGTTTCGACGGCCGCGGCGCTGGCGCTCGCCGCCTGCGGCGTCCGCGTCGCGAAGCACGGCAATCGGTCGGTGTCCAGCCGGTGCGGCAGCGCCGACGTGCTGGAGGCGCTCGGCGTCAATGTCGCGGCCCAGCCCGCCGCCGTCGAGCGGTGTCTGGACGAAGCCGGGATCGCGTTCATGTTCGCGCCGACGTTCCATCCCTCGATGCGGCATGCTGCGGCGCCGCGCCGCGAGCTGGGCATCAGAACCGCGTTCAACCTGCTTGGCCCGCTCACCAACCCGGCGGCCGCGTCGGTGCAGCTCGTCGGCGTGCCGCGACCCGAGCTGACCGAACTGGTCGCACGCGCGCTCGCGCGGCTGGGGTCGCAGCGGGCGTGGGTCGTTCACGGCGCGGACGGTCTCGACGAGATCTCGACGACGGGACACACGAAGGTGTCCGAGTGCCGCGACGGCGCCGTGAACACGTTCTACGTGCACCCGGCTGACTTCGGTCTGGCGAAAACGCACGTCTCGGCCCTGGCCGGCGGCAGCGCGGCCGAGAACGCGGCGATCGTGCGGGCGCTCGTCGGCGGTGACGATGGCCCCGCGCGGGACATCGTCGTCCTGAACGCCGGCGCCGCGCTGTTCCTCGCCGGCAGAGCCGCGACGGTTCGCGAGGGCGTGCACCTCGCGAGCGAGGCGCTCGATAACGGCGCCGCGGCGCAGACCCTCGACGCGCTGGTCCGGGTGTCGAACGCGGAGGCGGGATGATGTGTTCGTACCCTGCCGCCGATGTGCTGGCGACGATCGTCGGTGCCGCCCGGCGGATCGTGGAGGTGAGGCAGAAGCGCCGGCCGTTGCGGGAACTCGAAGTTGCCGCGCAGGATCGGCATCCCCGCGGCGATGCGTTTCGCTCGGCGTTGACCACCGGTCCCGGACCGCGGATCATTGCGGAGTGCAAGCGTCGCTCGCCGTCCCGGGGCGTGCTGCGGCACGCGTACGACCCTGCCGACGTGGCGGCCGGCTACGAGCGCGCCGGCGCCGCGGCGGTATCGGTACTCACGGAGCCGACCTTTTTCGACGGCGAACTGGAGCACCTGCGCGAGGTCCGCGCCCGGGTGGCGCTGCCGCTGCTGCGGAAGGATTTTGTGGTGACGCCCTACCAGGTGCTGGAAGCGCGCGAAGCCGGTGCCGACGCCGTGCTGCTCATCGTTGCTGCGCTCTCGGCCGCGTCGCTCGGCGAGCTGTCCGAACTCGCGGCCCAGCAGGGACTGGCGGCACTGATCGAAGTCCACGACGAGGACGAGCTCGACCGCGCGCTGGCGGCCGGCGCGACCCTTGTCGGCGTGAACAGTCGGAGTCTCCGGACGCTCGACGTCGATCTCGACGTGCCGCGGCGACTGGCGCCACGGCTGCCGGCACATGTGATCGCGATCGCGGAGAGCGGGCTGAAGACGAGAGACGACCTGGACGCGCTCGCCGGGCTCGGCTACCGCGCGTTCCTCATCGGCGAGCGGTTCATGACCGAAGCCGATCCCGGCGCGGCGCTGGGCGCCTTCAGGCGGGCGCTTGGAGACGCGCCGGCGATCGAGGGAGTCCGGTCATGACGCGGGTGAAGATCTGCGGCATCACGCGGGAACAGGACGCGGACGCCGCGGTCCGGCTCGGCGCCGCCGCGATCGGGATCGTCTGCTGGCCGCCGAGCCCTCGGTTCGTCGAGATTGGTCGCGCGCGCGCGATCGTCGCCAGCCTGCCGCCGTTCGTGACGGCCGTTGGCGTGTTCGCCAATCAGCCGGTGGACGAGGTCCGGCGCATCGCCGAGGCAGTAGGCGTGGGCGCAGTACAACTGCACGGCCAGGAGCGCCAAGCCGACTACTCGTCGCTGCGGCAGGCCCTCATCAAGGCGATCGCGGTTTCGGCGGAGACGCCACCCGATGACGCGTTGGCCGTGCCCGCGAACGTGACGGTGCTCCTCGACGCACACGACCCCGAGCGGCTGGGTGGCACGGGACGCACGATCGACTGGCGGACGGCCGCGGCCGTGGCCCGGCGGCGCCGCGTGATCCTGTCCGGCGGCCTTCGGGCGGAGAACGTCCGCGACGCCATCGGCCTCGTCCGGCCGTATGCGGTCGACGTATCGTCCGGCGTCGAGGTCAGTCCGGGTGTCAAGGACACGGCGAAGCTCGAAGCGTTCTTCGACGCGGTGATGGGATCCTCATGAAGCACTCGTCGACGACATCCGACGGCGTCGGGCCGGTCTTCGCCCGTCGCGACCCTGATGCCCGGGGCTACTACGGCGAGTACGGCGGCCGCTTCGTGCCCGAGACCCTGGTCGCGGCGATCGAGGCACTGGAGGCCGGATACGTGGCTGCGCGTCGCGATCCCGAGTTCCAGCGCCACCTCGTCCGGTTGCTGGTGGACTACGTCGGGCGACCGACTCCCGTGTACGAGGCGCGACGCCTGTCGCAGGCGAGCGGAGGGGCGCGCCTTTTCCTCAAGCGCGAGGACCTCGCGCACACTGGCGCGCACAAGATCAACAACGCCCTCGGACAGGCGTTGCTGGCCGCGCGGATGGGCAAGCGCCGGATCGTGGCGGAGACCGGCGCCGGGCAGCACGGCGTCGCGACCGCCACCGTCTGTGCGCTGCTCGACCTGGACTGCGACGTCTACATGGGTACCGACGACATGGCGCGGCAGGCGCTCAACGTCCACCGCATGCGCCTGCTCGGCGCGTCGGTGCGAGGCGTCGACGCCGGAAGCCGCACGCTGAAGGATGCGATCAACGAGGCGATGCGTGACTGGGTGACCAACGTCACGAACACGTACTACCTGCTGGGCTCGGTGCTCGGCCCGCATCCGTACCCGCTGATGGTCCGCGAGTTCCAGTCCTGCATCGGCAGGGAGGCCCGGCGTCAGATCCTCGAGGCGGCCGGCCGGCTTCCCGATGCCGTCGTGGCGTGCGTCGGCGGCGGCAGCAACGCGATGGGGATCTTCGACGCGTTCCTCGACGATGCGTCGGTGCGGCTGATCGGTGTCGAGGCGGGGGGAGACGCGATCGTGCCAGGCCGACACGCCGCGCGGTTCGCGGGCGGGCTGGCGGGCATCTTCCAGGGCACGCGAACGTACGTGCTCCAGGACGCGCACGGCAACATCGAGCCGACCCACTCGGTATCGGCCGGGCTCGATTACGCCGCGGTCGGACCGGAACACGCGTGGCTCCACGATCTCGGCCGGGCGGAGTACACGTGGGTGTCCGACGCCGCCGCGATCGAGGCATTCCAGTCGCTCGCGCGGCTCGAGGGCATTCTGCCAGCCCTGGAGTCGGCTCACGCGCTGGCGCACGCCGCCGATCTGGCGCGCAGCATGGGACCCGACGCGGTGATCCTGGTCAACCTGTCGGGACGAGGCGACAAGGACGTGCACGCCGTCCGGTCGGCCACCGAAGCGGGGCCGTCATGACGAGGCGCGCCGGCGCGCGGTCCCGCATCGACACGGTGTTCGACCGGCTGCGCGCCGAGCGGCGTACGGGCCTCGTGACGTTCGTCTCGGCCGGGGACCCGAGCCTCGCGCGCTCGGCCGACGTGCTGCTGGCGCTCGACGAGGCGGGGGCCGACGTCCTCGAGGTCGGCGTGCCGTTCTCCGACCCGCTGGCGGACGGCCCGGTGATCCAGCGGGCCTCCGAGCGCGCCCTCGCGGCCGGCGCAACGCTCGACGCCGTGCTTTACATGATTGCCGGCGTCCGCGGCCGCGTGGCGGCCCCGATCGTGCTGTTCACCTACGCGAATCCGGTGGTGCGCATGGGGCTCGAGCCGTTCGCGCGCCGGGCGGCGGCGGCGGGCGTCGACGGCGTCCTGGCGCTGGATCTGCCGATCGAGGAAGCCGACGCGCTCCGGACGTCGCTGGCGGCGTGCGGCCTCGACATGATCTTCCTGTTGAGCCCGACGACGAGCCGGGAACGAATCGAGCGGGCGGCGACGCTCGGCCGGGGTTTCCTCTACGGGATCTCCCGGCTGGGCGTCACGGGCGTACGCGACCGGATTGCCGACGACGCCCAGGCGCTCGTCGCGCGTATCCGCGACGTCACGACGATGCCGATCGCGCTGGGCTTCGGGATATCCCGCCCGGATCACGTGGCCGACGTGGGCCGGTGGGCCGATGCCGCGGTGGTTGGCAGCGGACTGGTGCAGGTGATCGCGGAGCACGGCCAGAGCCCGGACCTTCCGGCGCGGGTCGCGGGCTACGTGCGGTGGCTGAAAGGGGCCGCGGCGTCGCCGGACGAAAGGACCCAGCCCCGATGACCTCGGGCGACGTCCGTTTGGCCGAGATGGAGGCGCTCCGGCGCCGCATCGACGAGCTCGATGACGCGCTGGTGCGCCTGCTCAACGAACGATCGCGGTGCGCGCTCGCCGTCGGGAAACTGAAGCACGCGCTCGGTCTCGAGATCTACCAGCCCGACCGCGAGCGTGACGTGCTCGGCCACGTCCGGGGGGTGAACACGGGTCCGCTGGATGCCGACGCGATCGCGCGGCTCTTCGAGCGGATCATCGACGAAGCCCGCCGCCTCGAGCGGCTGGCCGCCGCCGGGACGGACCGGCGCGCTACAATAGAGACACCGGCAACACGGACGACGGACGAGGGCGGTCCCGACCTCGAATCCCGGCTCGAGAGCGACTGAGGATCGCGGATATGGTCGTAGTGATGGAAGAACG
>Ga0326597_10005826_pt1 | contig 17011 bp, 11 predicted proteins | sample RVTome_12_FD_203789 | JGI IMG/M metagenome (GOLD analysis project Ga0326597, IMG submission 203789) | Soil microbial communities from uranium-contaminated site in the Upper Colorado River Basin, Wyoming, United States - RVT100D185 | ecosystem: Environmental > Terrestrial > Soil > Contaminated >...
TCTGCGTGGATGAAACCACGTGCACTTGCTTGAAAACGCGCTCATAAAGCCTTCGGGCTTTTTCCGTACTGGAGGAATTTACCCCCCCCACGATCTTGGGAATCTCAGCCAGTGCGAACTGAATGTTTCCCGGGTCTATTCGCTCGGGGGAATAGGCAAGGTAGAAATCGCCAGCAGCCTGTTGTGATTCCGTGTCCTTTGGACACCGGAGCCCGCTCTCCTCCAGAATGGGGAGAACGACCTCTTCGGTTGTTCCCGGGTAGGTCGTGCTTTCCAGAACAATCAGTTGTCCGCGCCTCAGGTGGCAAGCAATAGCCCGAGAGGTCGACACTACGTATTGCAGATCAGGCTCCCAAGCCTCAGTGACCGGTGTAGGCACACAGATGATGACGGCCTCAGCGACACGAAGCTTCCCAAAATCTGTCGTCGGCTGAAATAGATTCGATTGAATCAAGGCAGGCAAGTCCTCCGCTGGCACATGCTTCAGGTAGCAACGACCCGCCCTGAGCAATTCGGTCTTGGCCGGGTCAATATCGAGACCGATAACGGTGCAGCCCTTTCGGGCAAACTCCAGCGCCAAGGGCAAGCCCACGTAGCCGAGGCCAACCACTGCGAGGGCAGGACTATCCGAATTCTCCGGGAGCGACAATATCCCTTCCTCCGAATTCAGTGTGCCGAGACACTTTTGGCCAGCCGTCCTCATTTGTCAACTGTCCCACCGCTCCGTCCACCAAAGCGATCACACGGCATTTCACTGTCGCAGCGCGCTTGATTTCCAGATCTTCGTCGACTCAGACACACCTAGGTATACCGCCAAGAGCATCGGTCCTTGGAGTAAGGCGGCCGAGGGAGGAGAGTGATAGCATCCCCTGCGAATTGTCGACACCGAGCTCTTAGGCCCGACGCGCCTTCATTGCACTTCACCGCAAACGCGATTATCATCCTCCCCGCTGGTGCCTGGCGAACCTGCGTTGACACACCGACGAGAGGCGAACCACTTCAGGCCGCACGCGACATCCTTCTTACTACTACTCGCCACGTCCGTATTCTTTCTAGCTACAGTTGCTAGAGCCCAGAGCGGCGAGCAGGACCGAGCTGCGTCCATCCAGCAGGCCCTCAGCCGCATAGAAGCGAAGCGGTATGAGGATGCGCTGGTCATCTTCCGACGCCTGTCAGAGCAAAACCCGGAGGACCTTGAAGCGCGCATCTGGGTAGCCCGGATTCTCAGTTGGCAAGGTGAGTATGTTCATGCCGAGGAGTCCTATCAGCAGATTCTTGCCCGTGTCCCTGAAAATCTAGAGGCGGAGTTGGGACTGATAGATCTGTGGTCCTGGCAAGGGCAATATGACAGAGCGACGGAAGGACTTCTCCGACTGCGAGCGCGAGACTCTAAGAACACCGAGGTGCTGCTTCGATTAGGAAAGCTTGCGCGCTGGCAGCACCGGCGGGCAGAAGCCCTGGTCTATTATCGGGAAGTGCTCGCCCTCGACCCGGATCACCAGGAAGCCCGGGAAGCGATTGAAGCGCTGCTTGCGGTCAAGGCCTATCGGATAGAGTCCGGATATTTCTTGGAAGAGTTTGACCTCCTCAGCAATACGAACGGTTTTTTCATTGAGTTTCTGCATCGGAATCGTGAGCGTCTTACTCTCTTGGCTCGCTTCCAATGGCAGATCAAATTTGATGAGAACAACGCTCGCTTCGTTGGGGGGCTGACCTACCGCGTCTTGGATCGCACATGGATCCGGGGAGAGATTGCATGGGCGCCCACGGGAGACAGGGTCATCGCAAATCAGGACTATACAGGCGAGGTAACGCAAGGTCTTGGTCCCAAGGTGGCGGTGGGAGTCGGATATCGTTTCCTCAACTTTCGCGACGCCAAGGTCCAGGTCATTACCGGACTATTGGACTGCCATCCGCGGGACAATCTCCACCTTTATTTTCGTTACACTCCGGCTCGGACCCGGTTTGACCTCTTGGACCAGGCGGTGTGGAACCAAGGTGGCTGGGTCCGACTGGTGTGGGACGCGAACCAGCGCCTAAGTCCCTATGTCTATTTTGCCGTGGGGGCGGAAAACTTTGCCGGACTGTCGGCCGAAAAGCTCGGGCGGTTCGCCGGCAAGACTTACGGGGGAGGGGCGGAGATTCGCCTGCCCCGACATCAAGGCATTCGCTTGGGATACTACTATCAGAATCGTACCCAGGCTCGCCATGAGCAAGGTCTGGGGGCTTCGTACTTCGTTGAGTTCTGAGGGATTTGGAGTAGTTCCCACCGGAAGGCTACACCGCGCTCCCCAAAGGCCTCATCCTCCGCGGCCGTCATCCGATCGTCAATGAAGACCAGCGCATGGGGAGAAGAAATGACTGCCACTCGTCGAACCGACGGGTGCTACCCAATCGGTTCACTGAACGCCAGCTATTGGCCGCCGGGAAGACACTGCCTCTTCAACTTGCCCTACAACAGCGGCGAGGTCCATCCCACGCTGGTAGCTAGCGCTGGCCATCGTCACCGCTAGAGGCCGCCCCAGCTGTCGTTGGAGCGTCTCGTTCTCCCGCAGCCGCTGTTGCACACGCCGCTCCACCACCGCGGTCCCTTCGGGTGGCGTTTCTGGAAGAACCAGCATGAACTCATCCCCGCCAAACCGAAACACGTAGTCACAAGTACGAACAGCCGTTTGCAGAACGTTCGCAACCGTCCTCAACAACTCATCCGCGATCAGGTGGCCGAGCTCGTCGTTAATCTTCTTGAAGTCGCAGAGCTCGATCAATAGGAAGGAGAGAGGACGCCCCAACCGATCGCAGCGTCGTGCTTCATGGGGAATCACTTCGTCGAAAAAGCGCCTGCAGTAAACCTGGGTGAGTGGATCACGCGCGCGCTGTACTCGCGCCTCTTCTTCTAGATCCACGCGCCGCAGATGATCTCCCAACTGTTTGAGATGCTTTCGTTTACTGTTTATGAGGTAGAGATTGGCCAACACCACCAGCGCGACCAGCCCGAGGAGAACCCACCAGTTGAACTGGGTTACTGACCACTGCACGGACGCTGGCGCAAACCGGCCGGCATAGTAGAAAAAGAGGAATCCGGCGGCGAACAGGCTGCTGAGAATCACGACAATCGACCACAGCTCCCAGTCGCGCCGCTGCAGCTCCTGAAACATCCGATTCATGTCTTTCAATTCCGAAGCTATCTCGCCTCCTTTTCTATCGCTCATGACGCTCACCTCGGCTGTCCGACGGGGGCGGGGTGGCGAAATCCGGATCGAACTTGCTCGCCCCATCCCCGTTTCTTCCGGAAATAATCAAGAATTCCCTCCAGCCTCCACCACAGCACCATCTGGTGATAGCCAAGGTGCTCAAACAGTGCGAAAAAGAGCAGGCGGAAAAGGTCGCGCCAGGAAGTGTAGCGGCGGTAAGTAAACTCCTCGATCACCACGGCCCAGAGAGCAAACAGAACGCCCAGTAAGAACGCCAGCACCAGGTAGAGGAGGGTGTAGTTCCAGTCGAGAAGACCCAGTGCCCACGCCACAGGCACCAGGATGAATCCGGAAATCTCCATCACCGGTGCCAAAAACTCCAGCACGAAGTAGGGGAAGGCTAAACACCCCACCACCCCCATCGCAGGCCGAAAGAAAAGACTGCGGTGTTTGGCCAGCACCTCGGCCAGCCCGCGCTGCCAGCGGCGCCGCTGCCGGCGCAGTGTGGAGAAATCCGAAGGGACCTGAGTCCAGCAGACCGGGTCGGGCACAAAGACCACTCGATAGGGTTCCCGGATTTGCCGGAAGTGGCGGTGAATCCTGAACACGATTTCCATGTCCTCGCCCACCGTTTCGCGGGAGTACCCCCCGATGGTTCGAAGCACGTCGGTGCGAAAGATGCCGAAGGCCCCCGAGATGATGACCAGGCCATTCAGCCAACTCCAGCCCAGCCGGCCGCCCAAGAAGCCTCGAAGGTATTCGACCACTTGAAGGACAACCAGCCGGCTGCGGGGGAGCGCCACCCGCAGGACGCGGCCGGCAGCCACGCGGCACCCGTTGGCGACACGCACAATGCCGCAGGTGGCTGCAACCCGCTGGTCTTCAATCGCCGGCCGTATCCCGCGCAGCAGCGCATCCTCTTCCAAGATGGAGTCCGCATCAAGGGAACAGACCCAGGGACTGTTGGAGAGATTGATCCCCGCATTGAGAGCATCGCTCTTTCCGCCCCCGACTTTGTCAATCACGGTCAAGCGCGGCTCCAGCAGGGAGACGTAAATGCCACGGATCGGCTGGGTGGGAAGCAAGGGATGGTAGACGATCTCAGCCCGTCGCAGAGAAAAAGACTGGATCAATTCGGCAAGGGTTCCGTCTGTGCTGCCGTCGTTAATTACAATGACTTCAAAGCGGGGATAATTGAGACCCAGGAGGGCCTGGACGCTCTCCCGGATGGTGGCCTCCTCGTTGTGGGCAGGGACAAGTATCGAGATGGGCGGAGTAACAGGGGATTGGACAAGTTGCTGCGGGAGGTAGAGTTTCTTCAGGCGGGATTGAGCCCAGGCGCCGTAAAAGGACGCGAGAAGCAGTAAACAGTAGAAAGCTTGCAGCAGGACATAAAAGACAAAAATGGCTACGGTGGATGCAAAAAGGAGAATCTCGAGATACTTCACGACCCTTCCCCCAGCCTGGTCAGGAGGGCTTGAACTTCTTGCCGGGTTTGCTGGTCGAGATGCGAGGAGGCCAGCAGATTGGCCAGCGGCAATCCTGCCAACGACGGGCTGCATTCGGCGATCAGGCGCACAATTTCTCGACGCACATCTGGGTCCGGATGAGCTTCGAGGGCATAGAGAACGGAGCTGAGGGCGCCCGACCGCAGCATTTCTCGGATCAGGCCCTGGCTTGTTTCCCGTAGTTCAGGCTGCGGAGCGTGGAGCTGGCCAATCGCATTCCATACGGTACCCTTTCGTTCGTACAGCGAGAGGAGGGCTGCCAGCGCGTAGCGATCTTTCACCTCTTCCCGCATCCTCTTCAACAAGCCTGCCGGATCACTGGATGATTCGCAAAGCGCAGCTACAGCTCTCTGTCGAACGCGCCAGTGCCGATCCCGCGCGGCCTCCCAGATCGGCTCTGCTGTGCCGGGTTGTCTGCTGGACGCCAGTCCACCGACGGCTTGTAAGCGGACGTACCAGGTCGGATCTCGTCCCAGGGCTTTCAGAGAGTCAAGGGCCTGTGGGTTATTGGTTCGGCCCAGCGCACGCGCCGCCTTGGCCCGCACTTCTGGATCCGGATCGGAGGCTGCCAGCAGGAGGCAATCCGTCTCGTCCTCCGTGGCCACCTCCGCCAATGCCGCCGCGACAATCCTCCGAACGTGTGCCTCCGGGTGCTTCAGGTGCGGCCGGAGTCGCACGGGATGCTGGGAAGCGCATCGGATCAGAGCCGACAGGACGGGCCGCACATGATTGATTCCTCTCTTGGCATAGAAGCTGATCAGAGCGTCGACGGCCGCAGGTTCCCCCATCATTTCAATGGCGTTGACGATCGCGACACGGGTGTTCCTCGGCGCCACCTCAAGCAAGCGGAGCAGCTCCGGCAGCGCTTCCGTGCGGCCCAGGCGGGCGAGAATCAGAGCCGACCGCGCTGGTTCGGACGCTCCCCAATGGCGCAGGCGGGCGCGCCGCCAAGCCAGAAGGCCCCATTGCTCGAATAGCGCAGCCAGCACTTGGCGTTGAGGAGGCGTGCCCATACCCCAGCGGGCAAGGAGCACCTCCTCGGCCGCCTCTCGGTGCCAGCCTGTCGGCAACGGCAGCTTCCTTGTTGAAGGCTTGCCCTGCTGGAGGCTTTCCTCAACCATGGCCGCACAGCGCAGACGGTACGCATCTCTGAGTGCGAAGAGTTCTTGTTTGAGCAGTCGGCGGAGAAAAACTCCCGCTAGGACTACCAGGTTTAGACTTGCTAGGACTAGAAGAAGATTGCGCGTGGTAACTCTCCCTGCAGAAGCTCGCGAAACCCAGGGCATTATACGCGGTCTCGCTGTAAAATCAATGGCTTATAAGGGGTTCGGCGCAACCTGTCCCAAGTACAGGTATGCGGGATAGGTCTGTAAGTGGTCATTCGCTGCTTGAGAATGGATCGAAAGACCCTCAGACAGTATCTCGAGAGGATACCCAGGGTTGTCCCTGAAAGAGGCGACTGAGAAAAACAAGAGTTGATTCAGACGCACCGGGATGGCGGCATCATCTAGCCCCCGAGGTGCAATGATGAGCCCGATCTGTGCAAGTTCTGACGATGGAGATGAGGAAGAACTCACAGCGCCTCGCTGTGTGGAGGCGCCCGGCGGCCTGGGCGGTCCCAACCCTGTTCGGGGAATCCGGTGGCCATCGTTTTCGCTAGAGGTTAGTTTTCTCAACTTCTGCGGTTGGCCGGAATAACCCCGGCGAACCCGACAGTTGTAAGCCGACTGGATAGTGTCAGTTGCGGTACCTGTCCTTGGTACAACTTGCTCCTTCGGACATCTTCGAGACACCATACTGGCCAAATCCAAACTCTCTGTCCTTGGAGGTTGCGACCATGGACCAAACCCATCATGTCTTGGTACAAGCCCACGAGTTGATCCAACAGCTGGATGCCTCTCGCAAGGCCATCAAGAAGCTCGGTGTCGGAGTGCTCTTCCCGCCTAACCAGGAGCGCTCTGGTAGCTACATAAGTTGTTGGGTTGAAATCGAGCGCATGGTTGAGGTGAGCGACGAGCTGGCGAGCTTGTTTGGCCTCAGGGCGCCGGACTAACGCCCGAGGAGACGGTTTCCCTGTGAGCGGCTACCCGTAGGTCACATCATCCCTGCGCTTCTACGGGTGTGCGCCAGACTCTCGATCTGCCCCGGCTGTACTGAACATGGGGCCCGTCCCGGGATCACTCCGAAGGCAAATAGGAAATTAGGGGCCGATGCAGTTCTGTTTCAGGTAGAATTCCCCCGATGCAAATGAGCGTCAGGATGGGCGGCTAAGGAAAAGGCTTCTGCGGGGGGTGAGAGGTGATCTTCAGGCCTAAACTTCTGGTGGTGGATGACGAGCTCCCCTTCCTGGAGTTATTGGGCGAGGTGCTGAAGGGTCGGGGAGCGACTCCCCGCTGCGTTCCATCCAGCCGCCAGGCCGCCGAGCTCGCCGATCGGGAGAAGTTCGACGGGGTCTTTTCGGATTGGAAGATGCCGGAGATGGACGGCCTGGAGCTGGCGCGGCACATCCGCTGGTCGAAGTCGAACTCCCGCTGCCCCATCGCCATGCTGACGGGCGCCGCCGAGACAGAAGCTCTCCGCCAGTGTTTTCGCGCGGGAGTGACTTTTTTCCTTCAGAAGCCCGCCACGGTGGCTCAAATCGAGCGGTTGTTCAATGCGGCCAGAGACGCCATGTTTCAGGAACACTTGCGCTATTGGCGGCTCCCGCTTCAAATGCGGGTTTCCGCCGCCTGGGCGATTCAAGATTACCAGCAGAGCTCCAAAGGACAGAGCATCAACTTGAGCACGACAGGGATGCTGGCGAAGCTGGAGACCAGCCCGACACCGGGGACCAGTGTAGACCTCCGCTTCAACCTGCCGCAAGATCCGGTCCCGCTGGAGCTGCAGTCTTATGCGGTTCGCGCCACCCCGGACCAGATGACAGGGCTGCGTTTTGTAAATCTCGATCGGGAGCAGTGGGGGCGCCTGCTGCATTTTGCGCAACACAGGTTTGAATCGGTTTCTGGCTAGGGATCAAAGTGCTACGGGGAGCGCGAATTCCCGGATCCACTTTCAACCTTCTGCGAGGCTAGTTCTGCGCAACCTCCACCGGAATCTTGGCTGCGATTCTACTTGCGCTCAACGGGCATCCGCTGCTTGGATGACTCAGGTCCTCAGGACCAACTCGCTGACTGCGGCCTGCAGGGCGGTCGCAAGCTCCGCCACCTCTAGAGAACTGGCTGGGTCGAAGTCGTATTCACCCCTTGAATGATTGCCTGTTGCGGATGACAGTTCGGTTTGGAGCAAGTCTGGCATCGCCGAGCAATGCTTCGGGCTGGAAACCTGCGGACAGAAGTCCTAGATTGAATTGAGGGACTCCGGGACGGAATGCGAGATGCCCAGAGGAAACCCTTAAAGGCATTAATCGCGATGGATAATCAACAGCAGCATACGATGGTCTGCCAGAAATGCGGCCATTGGACCGTCCGAGACCCGAAGGCCACGATGTGTCTGCGCTGTGGCAGCGGCCGGCTCCTTCATTCCTGCCCGAAATGCGGCAAGGCATTCCGGCAAAAGGAGGGGGAATCCTGCCCGTGCGGGGAGTTGCTTGTACGGCCCTCGTTGTCTTGAAGGACAGGCCGGCATGACACTGAACAACGTGTGGAGCTGCCCCGGCTCTCTGAGCCTGGGAGCAAAAGCTGCAATCCTTCGCCTCCCTCTGTGTATAATTCGTCCCAATGCCGTTCCGCGACTACCTCAGGGAATTGCAACGGAACCTGAAGGGCCGCGCCACCGAGCGCACCCACTACCCCGCCCTGAAATCTCTCCTCGAAGCCCTTGACCCCAAAATCGAGGTCTTCATCGAGGCCGGCCATGTCACCGCCGTCGGCAACCTCGATTTCGAAGTCCGCCGCAAAATGAAAGGCCCCGACTTCCCCCTGGGCTGGATCGAGGCCAAGGAGCCCGGCGCCGATCTTGACGCCATCGAAAAATCCGACCAGCTCAAGCGCTATCGCAAGCTGCACAATCTTATCCTCACCGACTTCGTCGAGCTCCGGCTCTACCAGGACGGCAAACGAGTCCTTACCGCGCGCCTGGGCGCGGTGCTGGACGGCAAGTTGCGCCCCGACGCTGCCGCCGAAGCCGAAGTCCGCCAGCTTCTGTCGCAGTTCCTGCGCGCGCCCTTCGCCCCTCCCCGCAACCCGGCGGAGCTCGCAAAGCGGATGGCGGCGCTGGCCCACATCATCCGCGACATCACCCTCAACACCTTCAAAACCGAGCCGGAAACCGGCGACCTCCACGCCCAGTACGAAGCCTTCAAGCAGACCCTCATTCCCGACCTCAGCCCGGACCAGTTTGCCGACATGTACGCCCAAACCGTCGCCTACGGGCTTTTCGCCGCCGCCTGCCAGCCCCGCCCCGCCACCGAGCCTTTTACGCGAGAGCGTGCTGCTTATCTCATCCCAAAGACCAATCCGTTCCTGCGAAAGCTCTTCAACCGCATCGCCGGGCCGGAGCTGGCCGAGCCTCTGCAACCCTTCGTCAAGAACCTCGCCGCCCTGCTCGACCGCACCGATTTCAACTCCATCCTCGCCGACTTCGGCAAGCGCACTGGCAAGGAAGACCCCGTCGTCCACTTCTACGAGGACTTTCTGCAGGCCTACGACCCCAAAGTCCGCGAAATGCGCGGCGTTTACTACACCCCCGAGCCCGTCGTCCTTTACATCGTCCGCTCCATTGACCACCTGCTCAAAACCCGCTTCAACAAACCCGACGGCCTCGCCGACCCCAGCGTCCTCATCCTCGACCCCGCCTGCGGGACCGGTACTTTCCTCTACTACGTCATCCGCCACATCTACGACCACCTCTGCGCCAAAGGCCAGCAGGGTGCCTGGAATTCCTACGTCTCTCAAAACCTTCTCAAGCGTGTCTTCGGCTTCGAGTTGCTGATGGCCCCCTATGCCATCGCCCATCTCAAACTCGGCCTGCTTCTCCAAGAGCTCGGCTACGACTTCCACTCCGACGAGCGCCTCGGCATTTACCTCACCAACACCCTGGAAGAAGCCATCAAGCGCTCCGAAGTCATGTTCGCCCAGTGGATCGCCGACGAAGCCAACGCCGCCGCCGAAATCAAGAAAGAAAAACCCATCATGGTCGTCCTGGGCAACCCGCCGTACTCAGGGCACTCCGCGAACAAAGGGCCCTGGATTACTGCCTTGATGGAGGATTACAAGAAGGAATGCCCAGAGCTTTACAAGCCCGCCCAAGCCAAATGGCTGCAAGACGACTATGTCAAGTTCATTAGGTTTGCCCAGTGGCGTATCGACAAGACCGGCGAGGGGATTTTGGGGTTCATCACCAACCACGCCTATGTTGACAATCCGACCTTCAGGTGCATGCGCTCCCAGCTTAGGAAATCCTTCAGTGACATATATGTGCTTGACCTGCACGGAAGCTCTAAGCGTCACGAGCGCGCACCGGATGGCGGCCTGGACGAAAACGTATTCGACATCCAGCAAGGTGTCGCGATCGGGTTGTTTGTGAAGCAACCCCAGGCTGCTGGCCTTGGTTCCGTTCGGCACTCTAATGTTTGGGGCGACCGAACTGCCAAGAATGGACGACTGACCAAGCTGGCTTTTTCGGAAGTCGAGTGGCGAGAGGTTACCCCCGACCCCCACTTTCATCTTTTTTGTCCACAAGATCAGGACTTGCTGGCCGAATACAACCAGTGGCCAAAGTTGAATGAGGTTATGGACCAAAACGGAGATGCTGCCCCGGGCATCGTTACAACTCAGGATCAGTTCGCCATCTCGTTCACTCCGGACGAATCAAAGCGAAAGGTCGAAACACTTCTAAGGACGGAAACGGAAGACGAGGCCCGCCGGCACTTCAGGCTCTGCACGCAGTCGCAGTGGAACTACGAACGCGCTAGACGAGAACTGTCCAAGGGGAAGTGGAAAGCCGCAATTCACCCGATTCTCTACCGCCCGTTCGATACTCGTTGGACTGTATTCGACCCCAACGTTGCTGTCCATCGCCGCGAACGTGTAATGAATCACATGTTGGCCGGCAAGAATCTCGGCATTTCGACCACGCGATCCGTTGAGATTGGCCGGGGATTTGAGCATGTTCTCTGCTCGCGGAATCTCATCCAGCACCACACGGTGTCTCTAAAGGAAGTTAACTACTTGTTTCCCTTGTACCTCTATCGTTCCCCTCAAATATTGACTTCTACAGCCTCAAGTGCCGACTCAACCCCCCAGCTCAATTACAACCCGCACTTCTTGGTGAGTTTCAAAAACCGCCTCGGGCTTGGTGCAGAAGCAACGCTTTCTGGCGAAGATGTGTTCTTTTTCATGTATGCGGTGCTTCACTCTGTCGGTTATCGCCGTCGGTATGCGGAGTTTCTGAAGATTGACTTTCCGCGGGTGCCACTGACGAGGGACAAGGGGTTGTTCCGGGCGCTGGTGGAGAAGGGGCGGGAGCTGGTGTCGCTGCACTTGATGGAGTCACCGAAGCTCTCCAACTTCATCACCCACTTCCCGGTCTCCGGCTCCAACACCGTCGAAAAAGTCCGCTTCGAGGAGAGCCGTCAGGGCACGGCTTCAGCCGTGCCGAAACCCGCCGGAAAGAAGAAAGCGGCTTTAGCCGCTGAGGGTGCCACGGGCCGCGCCTACATCAACAAGGAGCAATACTTCGACGGCGTCCCCAAAAACGTGTGGGAATTCCACATCGGCGGCTACCAAGTCTGCGAAAAATGGCTCAAAGACCGCAAAGGGCGGCAGCTTTCCAATGACGACCTGAACCATTACCAGAAAATCGTCGTCGCCCTGAACGAAACCATCCGCCTCATGCGCGAGATTGACGACGTCATCCCCGCCTGGCCACTGCCGTAGGAAGTACCGCCTTCAGCAGTCAGCCTTCAGTCCTCAGCGCCCGGTTTGCAAGCCTTCCGTTCTCCCTCAATCCATGTCCATCCGTGTTCATTCGTGGTTCCATCCCCTCCCCGTTTAGCTTCGCTTGTCATCCCGACCGAAGCCGAGGCATCTGCTTCCCTCCTTTCTCACCCACCACGGAACGCGAGTCACGGGTCACGAGCCACGAGCCTCCCAGCAGTGCCTGTACTTCTCCCGCAGCAGCGGGATCAGAGCAGGGGTGAAAAATCCCCCTGGGGCCTGGGGCCGAAGGGACCCGCATCCCGTCCGAAAGAGGCCTTGACGCGCTGGGCCGCTACTGTGTACTGTACCGAGGACAGGTAGGGCGGTGGGGTCGGGTTTGTGCTGGCGTTGAGCCTCTTGTTTGCGACCGTTTCGCCACCTTTCGTCTCATTCAGCAAGCATGATGCCTGACCTGGGTGCCAATTTGGGAGCGAGGTCGAAGGCGGTCTCTGATAGCAGGTTCCCGTTCCTCGCCGCAAGGCATGCGGGGAAATAAACCAATTCCTGGAAGAGGAAACAACTTGAACGCGAACCGGTTACCTAATGACGGCACTCGGGCTCGAGACCTAACCGTCCTGGTGGCGGACGACGAGCCGGAGGTATTGGAAGTCGTCGTCGAGTTCCTGCGCTTGAAAGGATTTCAGACAATCCAGGCCAAAGACGGGGCTGAAGCCCTGCGCCTGGCCGGGGAGTTCCCAGACCCGATCCACCTGCTCGTAACTGACGTGCAGATGCCGGGAATGAACGGGCGTGAGCTGGCCGAGCGCTTGCGGCTGCAACGGCCTGCCATCAAAGTTTTGTTTATGTCCGGCTACACTTGTGATGAGCTTTCGCTGCAGGGTGTCCGCGACGCAGAAGTGGCCCTGCTGCTCAAACCGTTTAGTTCCTCCGAGCTCATCGGCAAGATGCGTGAGTCTTTCCCTTCCCTCAATCTCCCTGAGCCAACCTCGCAAAAATAGGAAAGATCAATTCAGATTCACCTGGGACGGACCTGTGCGGCCCGGTCGGGGTATCTCGTCAGGAATGAGGGTCGCGGCGAGAATCCGTGCAGGAAACCGTTTTACCAAACCAAATTGCTGACGGCCTGGGGCCCGGTAGGGAAGCTCCACCACCGTGACCACCAGGCCGTCAACACCGCAGAGCGCTAGCTGCCACTCTTCGGGGCTGCTCGTATCATGTGTGGGTCCCTAAAGTCAATCCTGGAGTGGCGCTCCGGGTCGAAGTGCCAGTAGAGGTGCGCGCAACGCCTTGTCAAGCCGGGTCTAATTTTCAGGCTTCCTGCCAAGCAAGATGGAGGACAGCCGCCACCCCAGCCGCGGTGGCGGAAGAGTCATTCCGGAGAGCAGCAGCGACAAACGGGTGTTTTTACCCCCCACCGTGGGGTAAAAATAACCATAATTTGTGGTAAAAATCCCCCTAATTGTCGGCAAAGTGTTCAACTGGCAACCGCACGCCTCATCCTCTCTTTTCCCTGTACGCAGGACAGGTGGCGGCTAGCACGCTCACATTGCGGTGGTTGTTCGGGCACCGAGCACCCCTCCAAAAAGCTTGTCGTCCGGTCGGTCTCCCGGCTCTCCTGGCGACCAAATTGCTAGCTATGGGCTAGTGAGACGGGAAGTGTGTCTTGCGCGTTCACCATGTCTATGTCCTTTGGTACTCTTGGTACTCTGGTACCACACCGCCCCACTTTCGAGATATTTACAGGGAAACCGGCCGAGTTCACCTTAGGAATGCGGTGCGGAGCTGCCAACCCATAGCCCTATGGAAAAGCGCATCCTGGTCGCCGATGACAACGACTCCCTGCGCGCACTCCTGGCGGAACTGCTGGGGGCGAAAGGCTATGCCGTATTCACCGCTCCTGACGGGAAGCTGGCGATGGAGGAGTTCGCCCGCTGCCAACCGGATTTGGTTTTGCTGGATGTGCAAATGCCCGGCCTGGACGGTTTCGAGGTCTGTCGCCAGATCAAGAGCAACCCGGAAACCCGATTGATACCAGTGATCCTGGTGACGGGGCTTTCGGCGACCCAAGACCGGGTGCGGGGCATCGAAGCGGGTGCTGACGATTTCTTGACCAAGCCTGTTGACCGCAATGAGCTCTTCGCCCGGGTGCGCTCTTTGCTGAGCATTAAGGCCTACACCGACGAGCTGGAACGGGCGGAGTTGGTGCTGTTCGCCCTGGCGCGGAGCATTGAAGGCAAAGACCCCTACACCGAAGGCCACTGCGAGCGGTTGTCGGACTATTCGGCCCGGTTGGGCCAGCGCCTGGGACTGCCCGAGGAACAGATTACGGCCCTGCGGCGGGCCGGCATCGTGCACGACATCGGTAAGGTAGCGGTACCCGATTCGATTCTTCTCAAACCGGGGCCGCTCACCGGCGAAGAGCGCAAGACCATGCAGGAGCATCCCGTCGTGGGCGAGCGCATCTGCGCTCCGCTGAAATCCTTTCGGCTGCTGCTGCCGATCATCCGGCATCATCACGAGAAGTACGACGGGTCAGGTTATCCGGACGGATTGCAGGGAGAGGAGATTCCTCTGGGCGCGCGGGTCTTGCAGATTGTGGACGTATATGACGCCCTGACCACCGAGAGGCCTTACAAACGCGCCCTGGCACGCACCCAAGCGCTCGACACGATGCGAGAAGAAGTGCAGAAGAGGTGGTGGGATCCAGAGCTCTTCACCGAATGGCGGAACCTGCTGATGGAAGAAGGTACGGGCAAAGACGGCAGCGATGAGGGCTCGACCGCGAGCAGGGACAGCTTCACCGCCTGCTGAGGGAGCTATGGCCGCATCAACTCGATTGGTACGGTTCAACCTCGATCAGCAGGGCTATGCCCTTTACCTTTCGGCGGTGGAGAGAGTTGTGCCCGCCGCCGAGGTGACTTCGCTGCCCAAGGCTCCGGAAATCGTTCTCGGGGTGCTCAACGTGGGCGGGCGGATAATTCCTGTGGTCAACATTCGCCGGCGTTTCCGTCTGCCCGAGCGGGAACTCAGAGTCCAAGACCAGCTCATCCTTGCGCATACGGGCAAGCGGCCCGTGGCGCTGGTGGTGGATTCCGTCACGGGTATCCCCGAGGTTGCCGACGAGCAGGTGACCGCGGCCGGCAAGATCCTTCCCGGCCTGGAGCAAGTGGAGGGAGTGGTGAGACTCGAGGACGGGCTCATACTCGTTCACGACCTGGGCAAGTTTCTTTCCCTGGACGAAGAGCAGGAACTGGGCGCGGCTCTGAAGACTCTCGGGAGCGAGAAATGACTGTAACTGTTTCAGAAGCGCGCTGGTCCCAGTTGAGCCGGTACATCGCTGGACACATGGGCTTGCATTTCCCCCCCGAACGCTGGCGCGATTTGGAGCGGGGCCTGGCTGCCGTTGCCCGGGATCGTCAGTTTGCCAGCGTGGAAGCCTGCGTTGACTGGCTGCTGTCCTCGCCGTTGAGCAAGAGCCAGGTCGAGATTCTGGCCAGCCAGCTTACGGTGGGGGAAACCTATTTTTTCCGGGAGAGGCAAACCTTTCAGGCCCTGGAGGAGCACATCCTCCCCGAACTGATACGCTCCCGCCGGGGGGCTGGCCGGCGGCTGCGGCTCTGGAGCGCCGGCTGCGCCACGGGCGAGGAGCCCTACTCCGTCGCCATCGCTCTCAGCCGGGCGCTGCCCGAATGGCAAGACTGGCAGATCACCATCCTGGCCACGGACATTAACCCCGGTTTTCTGGACAAAGCCTCCCGGGGCGTCTACAAAGACTGGTCGTTCCGCGATCCGCCCGCCGGGATCCAGGAGCGCTATTTCCGCCGGTCGAACGATGGTTGCCGGGCGATTCTTCCCGCCATCAAAGACAGGGTAACCTTTTCCTACCTCAATCTGGCCGAAGACGTCTACCCTGCGCTCCTCAACAACAGCATCGCCATGGACGTCATCTTCTGCCGCAACGTCCTGATGTATTTTGCCCCCGAGCAGGCGAGACAGGTGGTGCGCAATTTCTACCGCGCATTGGTGGAGGGCGGCTGGCTGGTGGTGGGTTCGGCCGAGACTTCTCAGGTCCTTTATCCGGAATTCGAAACCGTCAATTTTCCGGGGGCCACCCTCTACCGGAAAGCCAGCGAACAAGGGCACGCGAAAACTGTTTTTCCCAGCCTGCTGCCAGAGAAAGCACCGGAGGTCTTCCCGCTGGCGGATGACTGGCTTTCTTCTTCTGCCCCGAGCGGTCCTTTTCCACCAGGCTGCCAGGAAAGTCCTCTCCTGCCGGAGGAAGAGCCCCAGCCCAGCTCCCCTCCACCGCTCGGCTATGCTGAGGCCCTGGTGCAGTATGAGCAAGGTCGTTATGCGGAAGCGGCGGAGATATTGGCGCAGTTTTTGGCTGCCAGCCCTGGGGAGGCAGCGGCGATGGCCCTGCTGGCGCGCACTCACGCCAACCGGGGCCAACTCACCGAGGCGCTGCAGTGGTGTGAGAGCGCGATTGCCGCTGACAAGCTCAACGCCGGCTGGCACTACCTCCGCGCCATGATCCTGCAGGAACAGGGTTCGCTCCTGGAGGCGACGCGCTCTCTCAACCGCGCTCTCTATCTTGAGCCGGGCTTTGTCCTGGCCCACTTTGCTCTCGGGCACTTCGCCCTTCGCCAGAAGCAGGTCAGTCAGGCGATGAAGCACTTCGATAACGCCCACGCCCTGTTGCGTTCCTGTCCGCCCGAGGATGTTCTGCCCGAATCCGAGGGCACGACCGCGGGACGATTGATGGAAATCATTCAATCCGTCCGTACCCCGGGAGAGACGGCATGAAGGAGAACCGGACAACCAGAAAACAGCCCGCGAAAGCGGTTATTGATTGGGACGAACTCCGTCGCCGGCTGGAGAGGAACCGCGCCGCACTGGAGCATGGGGCGGCACCGGCAGCGGAGAAGGCAAAACAGATTCTGCGCGACCGGGCCAAGGAGTTGGCCCGGGAAGCCCCCGAAGCACCCGCCCCGGATGCGTTCCTCGAAGTGGTGGCGTTCCAGCTGGCTTCTGAAACCTATGCCCTGGAGACCTCCTGGGTTGGCGAAGTCTATCCCCTCAAGGAATTCACGCCGCTGCCGGGCACACGACCGTTTGTTCTGGGACTTCTCAACGTGCGCGGGCGGCTTCTGCTGGTGATCGATATCAAGAAGTTCTTCGATCTCCCTGAGAAGGGGCTGACGGACCTCAACAAGGTCATCATCGTCCACAGGAACGGGCTGGAACTCGGCATCCTGGCTGATGCGATTCTGGGCGTTCGTTTGGTCCCACTGGCGGAGATGCAACCCTCGCTTCCCACACTGACGGGAATCCGGGTGGACTATCTCCGCGGGGTGACGAAGGAGCGGCTGGTGGTGCTGAATGCCGAAAAGATCCTTTCCGACAAAAAGCTTGTGGTCCAGGACCAAGCTGA
>Ga0326597_10005827_pt1 | contig 17011 bp, 15 predicted proteins | sample RVTome_12_FD_203789 | JGI IMG/M metagenome (GOLD analysis project Ga0326597, IMG submission 203789) | Soil microbial communities from uranium-contaminated site in the Upper Colorado River Basin, Wyoming, United States - RVT100D185 | ecosystem: Environmental > Terrestrial > Soil > Contaminated >...
AGCGAGTGTAACGGATACGGCTATACCCACGACCATACCGTCTACGTAATCGAGGTTCCATGAAACAGGCACCGCCCACCAATCGTAGGGTCCGCCGTGCGGACCATGCGGGTTGTCCACCAATAGGTTTCAGTAGTTGTGTAGGCTGGGCAGGGCCCGCCATTTTCCTGATCCGCGGGCGTCAGCCTTCGCGACCACACGACGGCGCGGATTGATACCATGATAACCCTAAACATCGACCATCTCTTCAAGGCGCAGTTCGGCGAAGACCGCATTCTCTGGCAGGTCTTTCGACAACGCCCTACGGGTTACTTCATCGAAGTGGGGGCGTACGACGGCGTGCACCTCTCGAACACTTTTTTCCTCGAACAAATGGGCTGGCACGGTCTGTTGATCGAACCGATTCTTCCGTTGTGCGAAAAGGCCGTCGCCGCTCGGTCCCGCAGTAGAGTGATTCATGGTGCATGCAGCAAGCGGGGCAGTCGTGGAACCACAAAATTCACCGTCGCTCAAAACGTCCCCGTGCTCTCGTTTCTTCATGCCGACCAGGAGCATCGCGATCGTTGCCTCCGCGAGGGGGCGGAACTCGTTGAGATCGAAGTGCCGCTGGTGACGCTGGATGACGTAATCCTCAACGAACGGATGAACCTCGGCCCGCTCGGCGCCCCGTGGATGGCCAACGCCGGTTGGCAGATTGATTTGGTCTCGATCGACACCGAAGGCTGCGAGCTGGACGTGCTCGATGGCTTTAGCCTGGAGCGCTTCAAACCGCGCATTCTGGTCATAGAGAATGACCGGACGGTGGGCGAGGCCATCGAACCGTATCTGAATGAACGCGGGTACGGAAAGTTCCACCGCCAGAAGATCAACGACTTCTACGTCCGCAACGACGACCCCGCCAACGACCTTCTCCTTGACGGCTTTTTACAACAGGAATAGACCTGCTCACGTTACCCCTTTCGAGCATGGGCACCTCTCGCCTTTTGCCCAAGCACCTTGAAGTCGATATGATCTACCGACCTCGAAAAGGCGGCGCTTGATCGAAGTTCGATCCCGTGCATACACCGTCTGTCTGGGAGTCATTGGATTATGCTGTTTCAACCTCCACTACCCGACAAATACTCGGCCCTGACGGACGAGGAACTGGCCGATGCCATTGTGCAGCGTAAGCAGACCCTCGGCTCTCGTCTCGTCATACTCGGCCATCACTACCAACAGGACGACGTTATTGGTTTCGCCGACTTCACCGGCGACAGCCTCAAGCTTTCGCAAATCGGCGGCAAGCAAGAACAGGCCGAGTTTATCGTTTTCTGCGGCGTTCATTTCATGGCGGAGTCCGCCGACATTCTTACCGGCGACGACGTAGCGGTTATTCTGCCCGACCTTTCCGCCGGTTGCAGCATGGCCGATATGGCGGACATCGACCAGCTCGAAGAGGCGTGGGAGTTTCTCGCTGAGTCATGCCCATCACCTGTCATTCCCATCACTTATGTAAACTCCGCCGCTTCCATCAAGGCCTTCTGCGGCGGGCACGATGGCGCCTGCTGCACGAGCAGCAACGCCCGCGCGGTCTTGGAATGGGCGTTCGACCGAGGTGACAAGGTCATGTTCCTTCCCGATCAACATCTGGGGAGAAACACGGCCTACGCCATGGGAATCCCGCTCGATGAAATGGTGGTGTACGATCCGCACGTCGCCCAGGGCGGACTCACACGGGAGCAGGTTGAACGCGGCAAGGTGCTTCTTTGGAAGGGTCATTGCAGCGTTCACGGTCTGTTCACGCCGGCGCAGTGCGATGAGATTCGACGCGAAGATCCGAATTGCAAGATTCTCGTTCACCCGGAATGCGCCTGGGAAGTCGTGCAGAGGGCCGACCTTGCTGGGAGTACGGAATTCATCATCAAGACCGTAGGCGAATCTGCGGCGGGCACTAAATGGGCGATCGGAACAGAAATTCACCTTATCCATCGCCTGGCCCAACGGCACCCCGACAAATCCATTCGATCCTTGGCGGGCATTCAGTGCCTTTGTACGACGATGTATCGCATTGATCCGAAGCACTTGCTTTGGGCGTTGGATGAACTAGTCGAAGGTCGGATCGTCAATCAAATCAAGGTTGATGAAAAAACCAAGCGGTTGGCCATCATCGCACTCGAACGCATGCTGGCCAATGTCTCCGCGCAGCCCGTAGCCATCAAATAGCTCCGGTCTTGGTGCCGGAATCACATCAGCCGGTCGGGTGGCCCTTGGCCGTAGCCGAGCGGGTGCCCATTCTTCGCTTTTTGCGAAGGGTGGGGGATCGAAATAAACATTAACGCCCGGCGGCCGATAGCTTGAGCGTTGCGGGACACGATTGCGGCATGCGATTCGTCCCCCCCCCCTCTCAAGAAATGGGCCACCCGACAGAAGAAAACTCGATTCCAAGGCCGGTTGAAAACCGGCACTACACTCGATCGAAACCGGCTCTACACTGCCGATGCGAGTTTGCGAAGTACCGTTGGAAGAATTCCGTCGTTGCGGTAGTACTCAACCTCAACGGCCGTATCGATGCGTGAAAGAAGCATAATCGAATGAGACGACCCAGACGCAAGATCAGTCACGCGCACTTCGATCTCCTGGCGAGGTGCCAAGCTGTCGGTCAGGCCTACAAAATCGAAGCTCTCATGGCCCGTCAAGCCCAGTGATTCACGACTCTCGCCCGCTTTGAACTGCAACGGCAAGATGCCCATGCCGACCAAGTTGCTGCGGTGGATACGCTCGAAACTCTCCGCGATCACCGCCCGCACACCGAGTAACAACGTCCCCTTAGCGGCCCAGTCGCGCGACGATCCCGTGCCATATTCCTTGCCGGCCAGCACCACGAGCGGGATACCTTCGGCCTTGTATCGCTCGGCCGCGTCGAACACGGACATCTGCTCACCGGTGGGCAGGTGTAGGGTAACGCCGCCTTCAGTACCGGGCGCGAGCTGGTTGCGCAAGCGAATGTTGGCAAACGTCCCTCGTGTCATCACTCGGTCATTGCCGCGCCGCGAACCGTAGGTGTTGAAGTCCGCCGGGGCCACACCGCGCTCCTGCAAGTACAATCCGGCGGGCGAATCCGCCTGAATGGCTCCGGCGGGTGATATGTGGTCGGTGGTCACGGAGTCTCCCACCATCACCAAGACACGGGCACCGATGATCGGCTGAATGCCCCGTACGTCGCGTGTCATATTGGCGAAGAACGGCGGATTCTGGACATAGGTGCTCGTTTCATCCCAGCGATACGTATCACCTTCCGAGCCGGCGATGCGATTCCAAGCCTCGTTGCCATCGAATACGGCCCCATATTGCTTGCGGAACTTATCCGGTGTCACGGACTGGGCCACGGCATCGTTGATTTCCGCCTGCGATGGCCAGATGTCCTTGAGGTAAACGGGTTTACCATCGGCCCCCATACCAAGCGGCTCCGCAGTCAGGTCGATATCCGCCCGTCCGGCAATCGCGAACGCCACCACCAGCGGCGGCGACGCCAGATAGTTCGCCTTGACGGACCCATGCACACGCCCCTCGAAATTACGATTTCCGCTCAACACGGACGAGGCCACCAGATCACCCTCCGCGATCGCGCCGGCCACGAGTTCCGGCAGCGGGCCGCTGTTGCCGATACAGGTCGTGCAACCATAACCCACGGTGTAAAAGCCGAGTTGCTCTAGATACGGCGTCACACCGGCTGCATCGAGATAATCCGTCACAACGCGCGAGCCGGGTGCCAAACTCGTCTTGACGTAGGGTTTGGCCTTCAGCCCTTTTTCAACGGCGTGCTTAGCAACGAGCCCAGCGGCCAGCATGACCGACGGATTTGACGTGTTCGTGCAACTGGTGATGGCCGCGATCACCACGGAACCGTGCCGAATTGTTTGGGGATCACCGCGGAGCGTGATGTCAACTTTGCGCTCCAATGCCTCCCCCTCCAGGGCAAACCCGCGTTCCCGGACCGCGGCGCGAAGCGACTTGCCAAACGCCGATTTCATGTCACTAAGCAGAATACGGTCTTGCGGACGCTTCGGGCCGGCGAGACTCGGCTGCACGGTGGACATATCGAGCGAAAGCGTATCCGTAAACTCCGGCTCCACCCCGCCGTCGACGCGGAACAAACCCTGCTCTTTGGTATAGCGATCGACGAGACCGACCAGATCGTCGGAGCGTGCCGTTTGACGAAGGTAGTTGAGCGTTTCGCCGTCGACCGGGAAGAAGCCCATGGTGGCGCCGTATTCCGGACTCATGTTGGCCACCGTCGCCCGGTCGGCCAGGGTCATACCGCTAAGCCCATCGCCGAAGAACTCAACGAACTTCCCAACGACGCCCTTCGCACGAAGCATTTCGACAACCGTCAGCACCAAGTCAGTCGCCGTCGCCCCTTCCGGCAACCGACCCGTCAAACGAAACCCCACTACCTGCGGAATCAGCATGTAAATCGGTTGACCCAACATGACCGCCTCAGCCTCAATGCCGCCAACGCCCCACCCGACCACGCCCAGACCGTTGATCATCGTTGTGTGGCTGTCGGTGCCGACGAGGCTATCGGGCATGGCCACCGTCGTCCCGTTCACGTTGCGCGTAGCCACCACAGACGCCAGGTATTCCAGGTTAACCTGGTGAACAATGCCCGTGGCCGGCGGCACCACTCGGAAACCGTCAAAAGCCTGCTGCCCCCAGCGAAGGAATTGATAGCGTTCTCGATTCCGCAGGAACTCACGATCGGCGTTGATCCCCAGCGATTCCGATGAACCGAAAGCGTCGACCTGAACCGAATGATCGATAACCAAATCTACCGGAACCAACGGGTTGATTTGTGTGGCGTCGCCGCCGAGTCGAACCATCGCGTCACGCATAGCCGCCAGATCAACGACGGCCGGTACACCCGTGAAATCTTGAAGCAACACGCGCGAGGGTATAAACGGGATCTCTTTCTTGGCTACGTTCTTGGCATCCCAACCCGCCAACGCTTGGACGTGCTCTTCCGTGACGGTGAAACCGTCCACGTTTCTCAGGACGCTCTCCAGCAATACCTTGATGCTGAGTGGCAGCCGCTCGACATGCCCGATTCCGGCATCACTGAGCGCGGATAACCTGGAAACCTGGACTTCGCCCTGGGCGGTGGAAATTGTGCCTTGGGCACCAAACGCATTTGATTTCGTAGCCGCTGACATCGCTCGTGTTCTTCCTTGTTTAGATAGAACTTCCGTGATTGATTCGAAGCCCCATCACTATAATCCTAGCACCCATTAGGGTCAAAACGCGGTACGGAGTCGCCGGCAACGGCCAAGTCCTCGACCGAAATACCAAGATTTGCCCTACGATCCCGAGACGGGTGAATTGACTGTCTTTTCGAGACGCAACCGAGAGAGGCGGATGATTGAAAGTCCCTCACGCTCAAGAAAAACCGCTCCCTGGCGCGGCTCAGTTGCGTTTGCCCGTCGAATGAGATGGACCGAACTACTCACTTCGCGACCCGCCCAAAACCATCTATTTTGTCTTTGATCGGGCAAATTCGGCCTGTGACGGGTCCTTGCGGGCTGGTTGCATTTCGACAGAAAGAGGCTATATTGTGCGGTTTGGTGTGAGCCACGGTCTGGGACCGTGATACCACGGACGACGGCGACGATGGACGAGCGACTACTGGAAATCATGGAATGCCCGGTTGGGCATGCATCGCTTGTGCGGGTCGGCGACTGGCTGTATTCGACCGATCGGGAAACGCGACGCAAGTATCCTATTCGCGACGGGATCCCAGTCATGCTGGTTGAGGAGAGTCAGGAAGTCGATACCGAGGAATTCGATCAGGCCATGGCCAGCGCCGGCCGGAAAAGTACAGACAGCAACGACTAGATTCGTAATTGGAGAACGCATGGCATACGAGGAAGGCGACAACAACGCCCGAACCAATAATACCTTTCGCAGCAAACAACGGTTCGCTGAGCGCACAGGATCTGATTGGATTGGTCCAATCGTTGACTACAAAGAGGTGGAACTGCTGCGAAAGTTTATGACCTCCAGCAGCAAGCTCATGTCGCGTAAGCGCGCCGGCACAACGGCCCAAGAGCAAAACTCGCTCAAAGAGGCCGTCAAACGCGCCCGGTTCATGGCACTCATCCCCTACTCAGGTTCATAGCAACGTGTGACCTTGCCGCCCGTTTGGCGGTACTTTCAGGATGCTACCACACCTACAATCTCGACTTGAGCCGAGTCGAATCCCGAGCGCCAGCCACGTAGCAGTGGCAGAATACGTGCTGAATCGCCGAATCTGAGACCAAAACCCACCTTGTGCTGACTATTGATGTTTGTTAACATTGAGTCGGTTCTGATGTCGGCGGTTCGATTCCTCATCGAGTACCCGTCTATGTTTATCTACTGCGAACGCAATGGCTCTTACCTCAAGGTCTTGCGATAAGCGCCACCGTCAAGGTTGTGCTGGCCACGATGATCTCCGGCACCTTCTGCGGCTTGGGCACATACGTTTTCACCCACAAAACGCTCACCAGACAATTGGCTACCGCCGTGCAAGAACGAGCCGATGCCAAGAATGCGGCGGATTCCTGCGCGTTAGACGCCGAAGCAACGAAAGTCGCTCAGAATGAGGCCACCGCAGCGCCTGACCTTGGCGGCGAACGTTGACAACGAGTGTGCTACAATCTCATTCACGACTTGAAATGCGATGGGCTTGATTGTTACTCGCAACGAAACTGTCCGTCACATCTGCTCGACGGTTTCGATGCCGATCAATCCCAGCCCGACGCTCAGGGTACGGGCTGTCAGATCGCAGAGCTTGAGGCGTGAGAGACGAACGGCCTCGGGCGAAGCGTCGATCACGCGCACACCCAGCTTCTTGTCGTAGAACCGACTAAAGCATTTCGCTAATTCGAACAAATAGTCGGTCAAGACATTGGGCCGCAAGTCGCGCGCCAGCACACCAACCAGTTCTTGGAATTGGAGAATCTTGAGCCCTAGATTAACCTCCGTCGGATGCTCCAGCACCATCGGCGTATCCACCGGGATGGCCGCAAAATCTATGCCCGCTTTGCGACCAATCGACCGAACACGCGCGTAAGCATACATCAAATAGGGCGCCGTATTGCCCTCCATGTTGAGCATGGTGGCCACGTCGAATCGATAGTCACCACTGAGCGAATGCGACAGATCAAAGTACTTCACCGCCGCGAGGCCGACCCGTTCGGCGATTTCCCCAGCCTGGTCATCCGTATAAGTTCGCCTCTCCCCACCCCCGCCGTTTTCGGCGCTATCAACCGTCGCTCGAGCGCGTGCCACGGCTTCGTCCAGCACATCTTTGAGCTTGACCGCGCCGCCTTCGCGCGTTTTGAACGGTCTCCCCGTGGCCGAAAGAACGCTACCGAACCCCAAATGTTCGAGTGAAACATCGTCTGAAACGAACCCCGCCTGCCGCACACCAGCGAATAACATTTCGAAGTGGTGTTTCTGTGGAAGACCGACCACATAAATGATGCGTTTCGCCCCGAGCTTTTCAACGCGATGCATGATGGTGGCGATGTCGGAAGTCGCATAGTTGAATCCACCGTCCGACTTGCGCACGATCATGGGTAAAGGATCGCCGTCGCGTGACGTAAACCCTTCCATGAAGAGGCACAGTGCCCCGTCGCTCACGCGGACCAGGTCGCTGCCATCCGCGATCATTCTCTCAAACCGAGCAACCACTTCCCCCATCAATTCCGTATAAAAACTCTCACCGCGATCGACCAGCTTCACGCCCAATCGATCGTATATCTCATGGCAATGCCGCAGCGATTCAGCGCAAAACGCCTTCCAAATCAGCCGCGTCGCCGTATCCCCACCCTGCAACGCCACAACCGTGTCCCTCGACTCCTTCTTGAACGCCTCATCCTGATCGAAACGAGACTTCGCATCCACATAGAAAGACTCGAGATCACCAATCACCAGCTCATCCGGCCGCTCAACGATTTCAGGATGAATCGAGCGCAGGTGGGCGAGCAGCATGCCAAACTGCGTACCCCAATCGCCGACATGATTTTCGCGATGAACCGTATGCCCAACGAATTCCAAAACGCGGGCGACGCAATCGCCGATGACCGTGCTCCGCAAGTGCCCGATGTGCATCTCTTTCGCCAGATTCGGGCTCGACAAATCAACGACGACCGTTTGTGGTTCCGGCACCTGAGCGATGCCAAGCCGATCCACCGCCGAATCACCACACGGCTCAATGGCCGCTAGGCACGCCGCCAGGAAGCTGGGTCGTAGACGCATATTGATGAACCCGGGGCCGGCAATGGTAGCCGGCTCGCACAGATCGTCGATATCAAGATGGTCGATAATCGCCTGGGCAATGTCCCGAGGTTTCTTTCCCGCCTTCTTGGCAAGCCCCATAGCGCAGTTGGATTGATAGTCGCCGAACTTTGCATCCTGGCTGATGCGCACGAGTGGATCGCCCTCGACACCGACGCGTGCCATGGCCTGGCGCAGCCTGCTGGACAGTTGTTCGTGGATGGACTTCAACGCTGATGGCTCAAGCGGGTGCGTGACACTTTCGGCGGCTGGGACAGGGATTTCGAAGTCGATTGACGATCTCCACGTGCGGGCACTTCGCTTAGCCCGATGCGCTGCGTATTCTCTCTGCCCTGAAAGGGGACACTACAACAGCCCAGGGCAACGCCCTGGGATCGATCGCCCGACTCAGCGCAAGCCCTGAAAGAGCGGCATAGCATTTATTCCTCCCTTTCAGGGCTTACACGCCAAGGCGTCACCTGTTCCCAGGGCGTTGCCCTGGGCTGGTCTATGACACCCCTTTGGGGTTGTTCGATGATGCTGCTGATCATACCTACCAAAGACCACGCCTGCCCACCGATTCTGTCACACACCGGCCTATGCGGATTCAGACCGCGCCCATTCGATACGCGGCGCATCGCCCCAGAGCAGCTCCAGGTCGTAATATTGCCGGAACGGGTCGGCAAAGACGTGAAACACGACTTCGACAAAATCGATCAAGACCCAAGACGCCGTGTCATACCCGGCCACGCCATAAGGCCGCTCGCCGATCTTCTTGCCATATTCGATCGCTCGATCCGCCACGCTTCGAATCTGCCGATCCGAAGATCCCGTAGCGATGACGACGAAATCGGTCACCGGGCTGATTCCACGCAAATCAAGCACAACGACCTTCTCACACTTATTTTCGTTGGCTATTCCAGCCAGTTCGACGCTGAATTGACGGGCGCTTCTATTGCTCACCGCCCCATTATACACAAACCGTATCGGACTTCCAACCACGTTTTTCGCCCCTACGTGAGATGAAATCAATGAACAGGGTCCATGGCAGGATCGATGGGTTGGAGTAGGCTGTCGCAGATTTGATCCGCGAGAACATCGAACGACCTCCCTCAATCCCCCCCCTTGGTTTGGGGAAAGAAGTATAGGTGCCCTTTTCGATACGAGCTTAACTTCCACCCCGACACATCGGCTTGATGGCTTTGAAGAGCTTCTTGCAGGGGCGGGATTCAGGATCGAACGGGTCGCAGAGAAACAATTCTCCGTTCCGGCCCGAGTTGCCACGGATGCGTTTGAGCAGTTTCTGAATACGCTTGACGCAATCGGCACTGTCCGGACCATCCGCCCCCATACCGGGATTGACGATGATCACATCGCTCTCCACCAAGCCGTGGAACGGCTGCCGCAATTGGATACGTGTCGCCAACTCGTCACCCAATGGCGAGTAAAGAAACCCGCGCATCTGTGAATCGGAAAGATCGAGGCGCGGCTCCGACGGATCTACTTCGTCCTGCCCCGGCTGATCAAAGAGGCCGTAAATCTCCGAGGCGAAAGCGGCCGTATCGTCGAGCACACGCTTGAGTTCCTCGGCGGCGCGTCTCGGATCACGGAAGACATCCTTCGCGGCCTGGGGCATGGGCATGATGAAGATGCGATGGTCATACGGATAGGCATGGCGAAGATTGGGGTCGGCGTCGGCTTCGATGACGACCGCACCATAGCGGTCACGGCGGTGGATGGCCGCCAACGCGTCGGGCAGGATCTCGAAAATCTGATCGGCACGGTATTCCAACCATCGAGCGCTGGCGACGCCGCACTCCGGAACCGGCTTGCCACTCGACTTGGGAGGAAGTTTGTCCGATCCGGCAAGCACCAACCGCAGGTAATGTGGTTTGATGGGGAATAGGTGGTCGATCATGCGACGAATAAGGGTGCTCTTCCCCGAAGAGCGCGGACCGCTCACAAAAGTGACTGCAAGACCCATCCGCGGACTATCTCCCTGCCCCGATCGACGAAACAAGACGGCGCTCCCCACACCGTCCACACACTCCGATCATATTAGGCCCGAAAAAACCCGTTGACCACTTCCATATTAGGACTTCAATTGGCCTTACCGCGTGATTATTCTGCGTGCATCCCAGCCGGCGAACCGGCTCCGCCCTCGATCCGCGTCTTGTGCAGCGCTACGATGAGTTCGACCTCGCCGGGGGTTTTCCCGACCTGTCGCGCAATGTCCAAGACCGATCGATTGGCTGCTGCCAAGCGAAGTACGGTCTGCTGAGTTGCATCGCCGGGGTGTTCGTCGCCGGCAACCGAATCGCTGGGTTCCTCTTGATCAAGCATAACCTCCAAATGCGATCCTCGCTCCGGAGATCTGGCGACTGACTCTGTCAAAACGGCGATTCGTTGGTCGGCGTCGCGGAGTAGTTTTTCGAGCCGGGCAAGTTTGGTGTCGATGCGCCCATGGATTTGACGCGACAACGAATCGAGTTCTTGCATGACGCGTTCGACGTCGCGCGTGGTCCGAGAAAGGCCGCCCAACCGAGCAAACTGTTCGCGCGGGGTCTCAGCGGGTTCCCGCTTCCCATTCATGACTCGGCGCCGAGTCGAAAGCAGCAAAAACGCCAAACCGGCAACGCCAACGACGAGCATCACAAGCTGCACGGTGTTCGTCCCACCCTCGGCGAGTATCTCGAATGAAGTGTTTCGCATGTTCATCGTCCGCCCCTCCATGCGCGACCGTCGCAAACCGTCTCAATCGGCTTGACTACGCCTTACCCAGCTTTGACCAGGCCAGGTTCGCTGCGGCCATTACGTCGCGAACCGCCGCGCCGTGCTTTCGCGCCGCAGCCTTGCAGTCCTCGAACTCAGGACTGGTGGTAGTGACGCCGCTTCGCTCACCAACTTTCACCCGAATGGTGCCAAACGGCGTTTCGACGGACTCATGGCGGCGTCGAAGCTTGACCCGCGATACGTCGTGGCGACGAATTCCGAAGGTTCCCGTCTCTTCGAAGATAATCCGCTCCAACGACGAAACCCGAACAAAATCACACATTACGGTCAGCAAAATGCCGTTGCGCGACTTCTTCATGTATATCGGCAGGGCGTAAACATCCAATGCACCCTCTTCCAGTAGACGGTCCATCGCATGGGCCACCAACTCCGGGGGAACATCGTCCAGATTGGTTTCCAAGACGGCGATCGCGTCCGCCTCCCCTTCGGCCTCCGCCCGACCAATCATAACGCGGAGCAAGTTGGGCCTGTGCTGCCCGTCTCGGGTTCCGGCACCGTATCCAAGCGCGTCGATCGTCATTGCGGGAAGAGCGGAAAACTCATCGGCCAAGGTGGTCAAGACAGCGGCGGCGGTCGGCGTAAGCAGCTCACCAACCTCGTCCGTCTTGGCCAAAGGAACACCCTTGAGCAGTTCCGCCGTCGCCGGAGCAGGAACCGGCATCACGCCGTGATCGCACATGATAGTTCCGGACCCGGTGGGCAAAGGCGAACAAATCACACGCCGAACGCCCAGTAGGTGCAATGACAAGACCGCTCCCACCACATCAAGAATCGCGTCAACAGCGCCCACTTCGTGAAAGTGAACTTTTTCAATACTTGTTCCGTGGACCTTGGCCTCAGCCTCCGCGAGATTCTCAAAAATTCGCGCCGCACGATCCGCTACCGACACGGGCAGTGAAGCGGCAGCGATGATCGCAAGAATATCCTTCAGGTGCCGATGAGGCTGGCTCGCTGATTCATCGAGCGCTACCGCAAACCGCGTAGCCGCGAAGCCCTGCTTGGTGACACGTTCCATCGAAAGCTCGTAGCCGTCCACATTCAGAACAGACAGCCCGGCACGCAGTTCGTCGGGGTCGACACCGGCATCAAGCAGTGACGCGACGATCATATCCCCACCCGCGCCGTTGAAACAATCAAAGTATGCCATGTTCATGATTAAGAGCTTGTTGATCCTGTTTTTAATGATCGCATCAACTCGATCGCTACGCTCGCGAGTTTCTCGATTGAGCTTCGCAATTGAAAAACGAGATATTGACTTCTAGGCTTTGCCCCAAAACTCCGTGCGCGACCTTGTGTGACGAAATGAAAGGCTCAGTTTTCCGAGATTCTTGCATGCAAGCAACCCGTCGCGGTAGGTCAAAATGAGTTTTGGGACAAAGCCTAGTATTTGTAACATCTTGTCTGCCCCCTCTTGAAGTTAATTCCAAGCCGTTAAACTTACCACTGCGTGCTGTTCACGCCAAGCCGGGCAGTTGGGCTTTGTTCCGGCTGTGTCGCCGATCGTTGATGCGATTGACGGTCGATCAGGGTCTGTTCAGGGAGAACGGATTGCGGCATTTATTGTTTCAGGCCCGGGGTTCTTATTTTTGAAAGGAGTTACCGGTATGGGTTTTGATATCATTAGATGGGTGTTTGATAGCGTACTTATTTGGATCTTCGGCTAAATACCGCCGAGTTCCAGGACCGAAGATGAGCCGACGCGCGTAAGCTATCATTTCGTGCGAAGGACAGAATCCTAAAACGAGCGATTCGCCCGCCGAGGGACTTGGTTCCCTCGGCGGGATTCGCTCTGACAGGGCGCGTCACCCGATCGCGTGGCTCGCCAGGAGTCTCGCCCTCCCGCAGGCCCCGCCGAAACTGTCACGCACCCGTTATTCGGTGGGCAAGGCAACTTGAGCAGCGCTGATAGGTATCTCTCTCCTAACTGCTCCCAACGCCGTAGGAATCTCGAGCGTGAAATGACCGTCCTGTTCGATCTTTCCGAAGACTCGCTGCAACATTCCGATCAGGTCAGCCAGACGCTCCATGGCCAGCACACCCGATTCATAGAGGCGATCGTCTCGGGCCAGAAGCCCCAGGGTCCCCCTCCCTTCCGACGCGTCATGCATCACTCGTGCCAGTCCTGTAGCAGCGTCGTCCAAATGGTCAAGCAGGTCATTCAACTTCGCAAAAGAGCGCTCCAAGTTCTCCTCGGTGCGATCAATCCCGGCGTTGGCATTGTCGCTGATGCGCCGGCTCTCGCGCTGCCACAATGCCATCATATCGCGAAGCTCTCCGCCCGCTTTCTTAAGATCACCAACGACCGCTTTGATGTCCCCTTGCACGTCCTCGTCGCCGAGCACGGCGTTGACATTGGCGATCAGTTGATCGATGCGCTCAACGACCGTCGATAAATTGGGGTCTTTTCCACCCGGCGCGCGCGTTGATGCGATGTTCCGTTGCTCGACAAGTAGTGCCAAATTCGTGGCGACCGGTGCCGCCGCCGCCGAGAGATCGCCAATCTGCCTGATGGTGCGCTCGACGGAATTCACCATTTCCTTATTGATCAATTCTCCGATAACACTGCGCATTTCCCCCCGAATCTGGGCAGACTCCTTATCGAGTGGCTCGAACGTCGAATCTGGTGGCACGACAATATCGATGTGCCCGGAGCCCAACCCAAACGTTGAGCCATAAACCTTGGCCATCGCCCCCCCAGGAACCGTATACTCTTTCCGGATGCGGACGATGATCACCACACCCTGTCCGGGGCGCTCAGCATTCTCAAACTCCAGATCGGTGACACGGCCAATGTCCACGCCGTTGAGCTTGACGGAGCATCCTGCACTGATCCCACTCAGCTCACTCACATCCGTGATTCTAAGCTCCCACTCGCTGCTCGGCAGCCAACTCGGCGTCTCACCAAACCATACCATCAACAACCCCAAGACACTCAATGACGCCAAGACAAACAAACCGACCATGAAATTGCGCGTGTTTTCGTTCATTCGTTTAACCTTTAACTTGAAGACTTCTGAGGTCCTCTTCGTCGCAACGACCTTGCACAAAGCACCGAACGCGCGGGTCGTCGCAGCGCACAATTTCATCGGGCGTCCCGTCGAAAATAAACCGCCCCTTGAAGAGCATGACAATTCGATCGGCGACCTTGCCCGCGCTGGCCATATCATGCGTGACCACGACACTGGTAACGCCGAGTTCACGCTGCAACTTGATAATCAGCTCGTTGATCACATCCGCGCGCGGCGGATCCAATCCCGTCGTCGGTTCGTCGTAAAGAATAATCTCAGGATCGAAAGCGATCGCCCGAGCGAGTGCTACCCGTTTTTTCTGACCGCCCGAAAGCTCGGCGGGCCATTGATCCTGAATACCATCCAAACCGACCATCGCCAACTTCTTCCTTACGATCTCGTCGATCTCGGCTCGCCCCTTCCGTGAATGTTCACGCACCGGGAAGGCCACGTTGTCGGCGACGGTCATGGAATCAAATAAGGCACTAAGCTGAAACAAGAAGCCAAAGCGCGGGCGAATGACGGACAACTCACGTTCGGTCATCGAATCGATGCGCTGATCGTGGAAATACACGGCACCCCGATCCGGACGAAGCAACCGAACGATGTGCTTGAGGATCACGCTCTTGCCTGAGCCGGATTCCCCGATGATCACCGTCGTCTCGCCGACACGCAGATCAATACTGGCGCCGTCTAGCACAACCAAGTCGCCAAAAGACTTATAGACGTCGACCAGACGCACGCTAGCCTCACGATTCGTAGCGGTGTTGTGTGAGATCGAATCAATCATGATCAAACCAACGACTTAAACCCATAGAGGCCGCGATACAAGCCCGATAGGAATGTACCAATAAAGAAATCCGCCACCAGGATCACAATGAAACTCATCACAAAAGACTCTGTACACGCCCGCCCAACGCCTTCCGCCCCCGTACGACAGTGGAACCCCTTGTAGCAGGCAATCAATGCCAGCGAACCCCCAAACGCCACGCTCTTGATGAACCCAACCGAGACATCCCAAACTTGAATCGCGTCCGCGATGTAATACCAGTATTGCGACGAGGGAATCCCCTTGAGCACGACGGCTACGAACCAACCGGCCAGCGATCCGCACAAATCGCAGAAAAATGTCAGGAGTGGTGTCAATAGGAGGCACGCCAGAAACCGGGGAACGACGAGCTGCCGAATCGGATCGGTCCCCATCACGCTCAGGGCGCTGATTTGCTCGGTCACCCGCATAGTCCCGAGTTCCGCCGTCAACGCGCCACCCACACGCCCCGCTACCATGATCCCCGCCAATACCGGTCCCAACTCTTGGACCAAACTGAGCGTAACCAACACACCCATTCGATTCTCGAATCCGGCAGCATGGAGTTGATCGTAACTCTGAATGGCCAAAACCAAACCCACGAACGTCCCCGTCACAACGATCACCGGTAGCGTTCGGTTGCCCACCTCGTAAAAAAGCGGCATAGCCCGGCGCCAGGTCCGCCCTTGCACCAACCCCGGCACCAACCAACGCATCATCTGCCATGCGAATTGTCCCAGACTGCCCAACGCCGTGAGCGAGATGATTGTCTTGTTACCGATCGCGGAAATCATGAGTGTTGCCTAAGCGTGCCTCCATTCAAACCCCTTCAACCATGCCCGAGCACCGCGCGGATGCGATCCATCCAATCTGCAAGCAGACCGGCGCGGTTGTCGAATATGGTCCGACCATTATCATCTATTCTATGTCTACTTTATTATCGGCCGTGTCAATTATTGTCCCCACTTTCCGTGAAGCGCCGAACCTCAAACCGCTCGTCGAACGGACGTTTGCCGCCCTCGCCGAGTCGAATCGAACCGCCGAGCTCATTATCGTGGATGACAATTCGCAAGACGGAACCGACGCCGTCGTCGAGGAATTGCAAACGCGATTTCCGGTGCGGTTGATCGTTCGAGAAGCAGAACGAGGCCTATCCAGCGCCGTCCTAACAGGATTTTGTGCCGCCGAAAACGACATTTTCGTGGTCATGGACGCCGACCTGCAGCATCCACCGGAGATGATCCCCGCATTGCTCGAACGAATGGAGGTTGATGCCTGTGATTTTGTTCTAGGGACGCGCTATTCAACCGAGGCCACCGTCGCCGACGATTGGCCATGGATTCGGCGACTCGCCAGCCGCGTCGCCACATGGCTTGCGAGGCCGCTGGTGCCTATGAGCGATCCGATGTCCGGGTTCTTCGCCCTACGGCGGGCCACTTGGCAGGGGGCAAAGCGTATAAACCCGATCGGATACAAGATCGCCCTGGAACTCGTCGTCAAAAGTCGATGCCGCAAACCGGGCGAAGTGCCCATTGAGTTCGAGACGCGGGTAGCCGGTTCGAGCAAATTGAGCGCCGGCGTGCAATTCGGGTACTTGGCGCAACTGATGAATCTATACTGGTTTCGGTTTCCGGTTTTGACGGCTATCCTCTTGCTCATCGGGCTTGCCGGGGTGGTCGGGCTGGCATTCCGGCTCGCACGAGCCGTGCAAGTGATATAACATTCAGTTTTCCGAACACGCGAAATGGAGACCAATAACGATATGAGTGCTAATCCCCTGCCCGCGGTAAGCGAAGCCGCCATCCGCGTCGTGATGATGCCGCGCGACACCAACGCCGACGGTACCATTTTTGGCGGCGTCATCCTGTCACTGATGGACCAGGCCGCCTACATCGAGGCCATGCGACAGGCTCATCATCAATACGTGACGGTATCATTCAAGGAAGTGATATTTAAGAAACCCGTATTCGTCGGCGACGTACTCAGCCTGTATGCCGATACACGGAGAATAGGCAGAACATCAATCGACATTTCCTTGCGCGTTTGCGCCAACCGCCGTACCACACCGGGGAAGACCGTCGAGGTCACACAGGGCGAAGTGGTCTTT
>Ga0326597_10005828_pt1 | contig 17010 bp, 9 predicted proteins | sample RVTome_12_FD_203789 | JGI IMG/M metagenome (GOLD analysis project Ga0326597, IMG submission 203789) | Soil microbial communities from uranium-contaminated site in the Upper Colorado River Basin, Wyoming, United States - RVT100D185 | ecosystem: Environmental > Terrestrial > Soil > Contaminated >...
CGATGGTCATTCGGGTAGATCACCGCCCGAAATCCATCGAATCGGAGAACCGTCGGCATGGCTATTCTATCACATATCCTAAGCGTTTGGGTTTGTGGCGTGGCTACCGCGCTTTGTATCTAGTCCGGAATCGGGCGCAGCATCCTGCCGATGGGTTTGCCGACGGGCTCGCCGTCGCGCATCTGGACGTGGCCGCGCACAATCGTGCAGACGGGGACGCCCTTCACTTTCCAGCCGTGCCACGGGGTGGGCTTGTTGCGGCTGTGCAGGCGGGCGGCGTCCAGGACGGCCTCTTTCTCCATGTCGACGATCACGAGATCGGCGTCGGAGCCGAGGCGAATGGCGCCCTTCCTCGGGAAGACCTGCCAGACACGGGCCGGATTTTCGCTCGCAACCTTGACGTACTGTGCGAGCGTCATGCGGCCGCGATTGACCTCGGTGAGCAGCAGCGGGACGGCGGTTTCGACGCCGACGAAGCCGGAAATGCAGTCCCAGATGGCGGGCTTCAGCATCTTGCCGGTCGGGTCGGTTCCCTTCTCGTCCATGGTGTGGGGCGAATGGTCCGTGGCGATGGTGTCCACGTAGCCATTGAGGAGGCCGTCCCAGAGGACTTCGGCGTGGTCGGCGGAGCGCACGGGAGGATTCATCTTGAGCAGCGGGCCGAGCTCGGCCATCTCCCGTGCTTCGCGGAGCAGGTAGTGAGGACTGGTTTCGGCGGTGACGCGCAGGCCGCGCGCCTTGGCGTCGCGCACGAGCCAGGCGCCTTGCTTGGAGCTCATGTGCAGGACGTGGAGCTTGGCGCCGAAGGTTTCGGCAAAGAACAGCGCGTGGGCGACGGACTCGGCTTCGCAGAGCGCCGGGCGGGAGGCTTCCCAATAGACGGGGCTGTTCTTTCCCTCGGCCTTCAGGCGGCTGGTGTAGTGATTCATGATGGCGCGGCTCTCGGCGTGGACGCCCACGGGAAGCCGCGACTGAGCGATGAGCGGAAACGCCTCCAGGCACATGCCGTCATCGGGGCACGGGAGGCTGCCGACGGTGTCGCCGAAAAAAATCTTGTACCCGATGACGCCAGCCTCGGCCATGGGAAGAATCTGGCCGGTGTTGGTCTGCAGGATGACGCCGAGCAGGCCGAAATCGACGAGCGATTTCGCTTCCGCCAGGAGCTGCTTCTCGCGGACTTTTTCGGCGTCGGCGGTGGGCGGGACGACGTTCGGCATGTCGATGACGGTGGTGACGCCGCCGCAGACGGCGGCCGCCGAGCCGGTGCCAAAATCCTCCTTGTAAGTCAGTCCCGGCTCGCGGAAGTGGACGTGGCCGTCCATGACGCCGGGAAGGATGTGCTTGCCCCCGGCGTCGATCACCTCTTCGGCGGCGGGCAGCGCGTCATCGCTTCCGATGGCGGAAAACTTTCCGTCGGCGATGGCAACGCCGCCGCGGAAGGTCACTTTGGGCGTCACGACCCAGCCGTTGCGGATGACCAGGTCCGCTTTCGTTGCACCGGGGTGGGAATTTTCAGGAGGCATGACGCGACAGGGTATTCTCTTGCAGCGAACCGATAAGACCGAAGTGCAGGCGAAACGCCATCCATATGGCGTTTCGCGTCGCTGCGCTCCTCAGGATGACCCTATTTTGAATGAGGGCGCTGCTAGTTGTCCCAGGCGCTAGAAGATCTCGGGAAAATAAAACGTCAGCACCGAGTTCAGGCGCATGTCGCTGATGATGACTTCCTTGTGCGCCGGGTCGAGGACCACGCCGCGCGGCTTGAGCAGGCCGCTCTTGGGACCGTTGATCTTCCAGCGCGGGGCGACGTCGCCGGTGTCGGTGATGTTCCAGATGCCGACGAAGACGCCCTCGGGCTCGCGCTGGTCCTGGCGTCCGGGCATGGTGGCGATGACCCAGCTCTTCTGCGGGTGAATGTCCATCTGGTTGATGCGGACGATGCCGGCCTTCGGCCCGCGGACCACGGTCTTGGGCTTGACGTTCCCGTTATCCGTGCGGTTGTAGGACATGAGCGCGCCGCCGCCGAGCGTGCCGCGGCGGTCCTGCGTGCCGGTGAAGATCAGGTTGTGCACGGGGTCGACCACCACCGATTCGGCATAGGAAAGCAGGGTATCCGGCCCCTGGATGACGCGAATCGGGGCGACATCGCCCTCGGCGGTCCGGGGGAAAACCAGAATCTTGTCGCCCTCGGGAACGAAAATCTCGTTGTTGATGGGATCGACCTCGAGACGGTCGGCGCCGCCGATCATCGTCTTGGGGCCTTGAATGATGCGGATGGGGGCCTCTTCGCCGTTGGCCCCGCCGCGGAACACGAGGACGGCGAGCGCGAAGGGATTGGTCACCAGAAATTCGTCGTGCACGGCGTCGTAGCGGATGTCGTGCATGGTGCGGCTCATGAGAGTCTTCTGGCCGTAAATCACGCGCGCGGGCTGAGAATTTTCCCCCGCCAGCCTGGCGAAGGTCGCAATCTGCGGGTGAGCCACTCAGTTCGGAACCAGAATCTCTTCGCGCTTGGAATCATAGGCAATCGCGCCGGGGTTGCCGATCGAGAGGGCCAGCTTCCCGAGGGGTGCGCTGCGAAGAGTGCGCAAGGGAGCTGCATCGCCATCCGCGTCGCGGCGGTAGGCCGTGGCCGAGTGGTTGCCCATGTTGGCGACGATCAACTCGTCGTTCACGAGGTCGACCAGGAGGCCGGTGGGGTTCTTGATGCCGGTCTGGGGGCCTTTGAGAACGCGAATGGGAGCGGCGTTGCCGCTGGCGTCCCCGGCGAAAACGAGGATCGAATCGTCGGCGTCGTTGGCGACAAACAGCTCCTGGTGCTCGGAATCAAAATAGGCGTGCGCGGGCCAGTTGAGGCGCGTGAGCGGCCCCTCGATGATCCGGGCCGGGGCGACATCCCCGTTGCCGTCCAAGGGATAGGCGGTGATCGAGGGAGGCTCGAACCATCCGCCGACGTCGGTGTCGTCCGCGGTGTCCTCGCGCCAGGGGGCGGAGGCGATGCGGCCGCCGGCGCCGCCGGAGCCGACACCCTGGGGATCGCGCGCATGGCCGTGGTTGGTGACGTACAGCAGGTTGTTCTTCGTATCGAGAGCGATTCCGTGCGGGTCTTCGAGCTGCGTGGCGGGGCCTTTGATGTAGCGCAGCGGCTCCTCCGTGCCCTCAGCCATCTTGCGGTAGGTGACGATGGCGTTGGTGTGCTGCACGGTCAGGTAGAGCTCCTGGCGCTGCTCGCTGACGGCGATGCCGAACGTGCCGTGGGGCGTGCGCAGCTCGCGCGTGGGAGGCTGATTGCCGCGGACCTCGCGGGAAAAGATCGTCATGGTGTCCACGGTGTCGTTGGTCACCGAGTAGATGTCGCCCGACTCGGGGTCGACGTAGAGGCCGCAGTTGAATTCAATCTTGGTCTCGTGGCCGCCGATGATGCGCTTCGGCTCGGTCATGGTAGCCGTGGGAGGCGTGTTCGCCGTGCGGTCGTAGACCATGATCTGAAAGAGATTCTCGTCCTGCAGAACCATCTCGTTGTTCTTGAGGTCGACCGCCACGGCGCTGAACGTCGCGTAGGTGTCCCGAATGGAGCGGACCGGCTCGCGGTCCATGCTATTTCCGCCTGCCGCGCGCTCTCTCTGGATTTCTTCCTGAAACGCCGCCAGGAAGGAGCCGCCGGCGCTGGCGGGCATCCACGCGCACATCGTTCCATCCATTTGGCCGTCCATGCTGAAGCCGGGAAGCGGCTCGACGGAAACCAGTTGCGCCGAGCCGGTGGGTCTTCGCAGGCCGGCGCTTTCTCCGCCGCCGAATCCGGGGGCGAGACTTCGTCCGGCAACCAGCAGGCCGGCAGCGGCCGCCAGCAGGAGCAGGGCGCTCAATCGATTGCGGCAGAATACGGGTTTGGACATCGAAAACCTCCTCCCGAGGCGGGTGGACTTATTCGCACAAGCGACGAGAGGGTCCAATTCCACGGAACCTCTTCTCAAAGAAGCATACCCCGACGGCGCAGGGGTTTCAAGACGGTTTGGCTGGTCAAAGGGTAGACATGAGCCGACGAGAACATTCGGTTCGGCAGAACTGCCGAACTCCTAAATCGTGCTATCATACGTACGGTCTTATTCTACCTCTCGAAAAATGAAGAGAGGGGCCGCGCGGGCCCCTCCGGAATGAATTGAATGACGGGGCTCGGCTTGGCTCATTGCCCCGAGACGTCTGCCCAGACATCCCAGATCAACCGCATGGCGGGTTGCCTAGGTTTCGTGGTCTGGACACGAAACGTGCCCTTTTGAAAGAGCGCTCTTTCACAGTAGCTCAAGGAGGGAGACTTTATGTGGTCCGGACGCAAGGGGATACTGCGCGTGTGCTGGTTGCTGGGAGTGGTGCTGGGACTTTCCGTGAGTTTGCCGTTGTCGGCCCAGGTAAACCTAACGGGAGCCTGGAGCGGGACGCAGGTGGATACGCCGCAAACAGAACCGCCTGTTCCGATTGACGCAAGCTTTACCCAGAACGGGGCCTTTCTGACGGGACGGTTAACCTTTCCGGATTTCGGCGGCTTCAACCTCAGTGGAGCCATCAGCGGAACCTCTATCTTTTTTGACGTGCGGCTCACGGGAGGCGGAGAAACAATCACCATAAACTATAGAGGCACGATCACTTCGGCCAATACGATCACCGGAACATGGACAATATCCGATCTGGACATAGAGGGGACGTTTCGGCTGGATCGCGCAGGTGCGCCTCCGCCTCCCCCTCCGCCGCCTGTTCCCTCGATCAATTCGGGCGGGGTCGTGAACAACGCCAGCTATGCTCTTGCGGGAACTAGTGTGGCCCCGGGGACCATCGCGGCGGTCTTTGGGACTAACTTGACAGATGGCACCTCGTGTACTCCGCCGTCCTGTTTTCCCGGTTTCGAGGACGGGCGGCTCAAGACTACGATGGCGGGGGCCAGCGTAGCGATCAATGGAATCCCATCGCCGTTGTTCTATGCGACACCCAATCAGATTGGTGTGCAGATACCTACGGAGCTGACGGGGCCTTCGGCCTCGGTGGTCGTAACGGTCGGGGGACAATCCAGCGCGCCACAAACCGTTGCCTTGGAGCCGTTCTCACCCGGCATTTTCACCTTCAGTCAGGATGGGAGAGGCGCTGGCGCGATCGCTCATGCGGATGGTACGCCAGTAAGCTCGCAGAACCCGGCGCTACCGAATGAAGTAGTAATCATCTATGCCACGGGGCTTGGTCAGGTGACACCGGCTGTGCCGACAGGAGCGCTTCCGAGTGGCCTGACGCAAACGCTAACCACTCCCACGGTAACGGTGGTGGATGGGCTTCCGGCGGAGGTGCAATTCTCCGGGCTGTCAGGCTGCTGCGTGGGTCTGAATCAGATCAACGTGAAAATACCGGGAAATACCCGCTCGGGCAACGGGATTCCCGTGGTGCTGACGATTGGCGGCAAGCAAAGCAACCCGGTAACGATCGCAATCGGAGTCACCGGTACAAGTCGTTGGCCTATTACCTCGATCGCGATTGATCCCACAAGTCCCCGTACCATCTATGCATCGCCGGCAGGTACCAATGTATTTGTTTTCAAAAGTACTAATGGGGGCGAGAGTTGGTCCCCTATCTTCCTCGATCCGGGAATCTGTTGCGCCACAACTCTGGTCATTGATCCAGTCAACACTGCTACTCTCTATGCTACCGGTACTTTTGATGCTACCGGTACTTTTTACAGGGGTGTCTTCAAAAGCACCACCGGAGGACAAAGCTGGACCGCCGTCAATCCAGCCCTCCCGAACGTCATTGCCCTGGCAATAGATGCGGTCAATACTTCGACGGTCTATGCGGCCACGGAACGCGGGCTATATCTAAGCACCGACGGCGGCCAAACATGGCCGCAATCCGAGGTTGATTTCGATGATCGGCGCATCGGTGCAGTAGTTACCGATCCGGCAGCCCCTGGGGTTTACTATTTCGCGGCGGGGGCGGTGGGAGTGAATGCGGCCTTCGTTGCCCGGTGCCAAGGTTTCCAAGGTTCGAGCTGTGCAAACGCCGGTTTAAGCGACCGGGCCGCGGAGCAAACTCGCGCCTTGGTGATCGATCCAGCCAACACCACAACCCTCTACGCGGGAACGGCCATGGGCATCTTTAAGGGCACGATGGTGGGTGCAATAAAAAACTGGAGTGCCGCGAACGTCGGCCTAACGAACACTGACGTTCGCGCGATAGTGATTGATCCCACCAACTCAGCCACCATCTATGCCGCTACTTCGGGTGGTGGCGTGTTTAAGAGCACCGACGGGGCTGAGACTTGGAGCGCCGTGAGCACAGGCTTGAGCAATACAGACATCCGTGCCTTAGCTATAGATCCGCTCAACCCTGTAACGATCTATGCCGGAACCGATGCTGGTGTTTACAAGAGCACCAATGGGGGGGGCAGTTGGAGTGCGGCCCGTACCGGCCTCGGCATCACCGTTTTATCCGCTCTGCCGATCGCTCCTAGCAGCCCTGCGACGCCCTAAGCTGGGACCGATCAGGGTGGGCTTTCAAGAGCACCAACGGAGGCCAGCGTTGGTAGATAGGTTTCTTGAGAACTTGTTCTATGGGATAAAGCGGAAGAGCAGGTCCCTCGTCACTGCGTTCCTCGGGATGACAAGCGAAGCTTACCCGAAGCAGTAAAGGACGCCGTCGTGGGCGCCGATGACGACGCGGGCTTGGGCGATGGCGGGCGAGGCCGTGATGGACGCGCCGGTGTCGAACTCCCAGAGCTTGCTGCCGGAAGCGAGGTCGAGGACGTAGAAGCGGTTGTCGGAGGAGCCGATATAGACGCGGCCGGCGGCGATGGCGGGCGAGGAATCGACGCGGGCGCGGGTGGCAAAAGTCCAGGCGGGCTGTCCGGTCGCGGCGTCGATGGCGTGCACGAGCTTGTCGCGGCCGCCGATCACAACCCTCCCGCCGCTCAATGCTGGAGACGAGTAAAACGGGAACTGCCCTTCGGGATCGCTGTAGCGCCAAACGATCTCATGGGCCTTCAGGTCGACGGCGAGCACTTCGAAGTTGAACGTACCGAAGTAGGCCCGGTCGCCGTCGAGCACGGGAGAGGCGGCGGTGTAGGCCCCGGCGACCACCTGGTAGGCCTCGGTGCCGTCGGCGACGCGGATGGCCCGGAACGTCTCGTCGCAGCCCGCCACGAAGGTGAGGCCGCCGTGAACGGCGGGCGTGGCGTGCACGGGGCCGTCGGTCTGGAACTTCCAGCGCAGCTTCCCGGTGCGCGCTTCGAGCGCGTAGAGATGCGTGTCATAGGAGCCGATCAGCACCAGGTCGTCTGCCAGAACCGGCGACGACTTGATCTCCGCCTCGGTCTGGAAGGTCCAGAGCGGCTTGCCGTCGCGGATGGAGACGGCATGGAGCGTGCCGTCGAGATCGCCGACATAGACGGCGCCGGAGCCGACGGCGGGCGAAGATTCGCCGATGTAGCTCCCGGTTGCATACTTCCAGCGCAGCGAGCCGGAGTCGAGGTCCAAGGCAACGAGATCGCCGTTGCCGGCGCCGACATAGACGACGCCGTCCGCGATGGCGGCCGAGGATTCGATCCTGTCCCCGGCCTCGTAGGTCCAGAGCAGCTTCAGATTCACGGGAGGGGTGCTTTGGGCGGCGCCCGTCAGGGTGTGGTTGGCGCGAAACTGGGGCCAGGCATCCGCCTCAGCGGACGGGGGCGTCTGGCCGGCCAGCGGGATAGCCAGAGCGACGGAGAGCAGGAATAAGAGAAGTCGTTTCATGCGAGGGCGGCCTTCACGACGTCCAGCGAACCAATGAAAAGCGAGCCACCGGTCGCTTACGCTCCCGGCTCTGATTTGGAACGACCCCACGGCACAACAATCGTGCCGTGGCTACTTCACGGCGAGCGCGAAGAGCTCATTGCGGTTGTTGATGAACAGCGCGCCGTGGGCCGGGACCGGCGTCGAGTAGACGGCGCTGCCCATGTTCATTTCCGCGAGCACTTTCTTTACCTTGCCCTGCTGGAGCACGACGACGTCTCCGTCCTCATCGCCGAGATAGACCTTGCCGTCGGCGACGAACGGCGAAGCCCAGATGGAGGCAAGCGTATCGTGGACCCAATAGGACTCGCCGGTCTCGGCATCGAGGCAGTACAGGAATCCGCTGAAATCGGAGATGTAGACCAGGCCGTCGGCGATGGCGGCGGTCGAGATCGTGCGATGAATCTCGCCGAAGTGCCAGATGCGGCCGGTCTCGGTAATGTCGCCGCGCTTGGTGGCGTCAATGGCGTAAAAATGCCCGACGCCCTCGCCGTGCTCGGGGTCCTGGCCGTTGCCGATATAGACGCGGTTGTCGTAGACAACCGGGGTCGCGATCACCTCATTGCGGGTTCTGGGCCATACGGAATCCTTGGGATTCGCGTCGAACTCCCACAGCTTCTCGCCATCGAGCGAGTAGCCGCGGATCCAGCCGTCGCCTTGGGCGGAGACGACCTGCAGGACGCCGCCGATCTCGCCGACGGACGGAGTGGACCACTGGCCGTGCAGGATGCGGCCTTCGACGGAATTGTCCTCCCAGACCAGCTCGCCCGTGTTCTTGTTGAGCGCGATGATGGAAGGGGCGCGGGGCGAGGGGACATGGACGTGGCTCTCGTCCTGGCCGTTCGACGTGCTGACATAAATCAGATCGCCCCAGACGACGGGAGAGGAGTTCGACAGATTGTGCGGATAGGAGCCGACCTCCTCCATCATGTCGAAGGACCAGATGACGTCAGCGTCGAACTGGCCGGTGAGTTCCTCCTCCTGGAAAGGACCGTCATTCTCATTGTCGCGGAAGCCCTTGATATCGACGCAGAAAACCACGCCGCGGTTGCTGACGTAATAGAGGTGCTCGCCCTGGACCAAGGGCGATGAGGCCACGCCCTGATAGGGCCAGTCGTTGGCGCGCCCGGCCTCAACTTTCTTATGAGTCTGCTGCCACAGGAACTCGCCGTCGGATTCGCGGAACGCCATCAGCACGCCGCGGTCGCCGCCCTGCTTGGGGTCGCGCTGCAGCTCGTTGTTGGTGCCGACAAAAACCATGCCGCCGGCCACAACCGGGTTGCCGTAACTCTGCGAGCCGAGCTTGGCTGTCCACTTGACGTTCTTCTTCGTTTTCACGTCCCATTCGGCGGGCAGGCCTTTCATGTCGGAAACCATGTTGCGGTCGGCCGTGCCGCCCCACATGGGCCAGTCGCCGGTGCCCGACTCGGAGGCCAGGAAGCGCGCGGGACGCAGGCACGCGATCAAAAGCGCCAGAAGTAATCCCAGCAGTAAACGCTTGCTCATGATGTCAGGTAATCCTTTCGTTTCATTCCCATCGCAACAACGAACCTAAGAACAAACCCACAGCACAAAAAGCGTGCCGCGGCTACCGCCTTACTGGTTGGCGGCCAAATGAAAATTGTCGAGATAAACGCCGAACTGGGCGTCCACAAACATGCCGGGCGCGCCTTCCCGGTTGCCGATCGGGTCGACTTTCTCAATCATCCAGGCGGCCGGCTCGGCTTCTCCAACGGGCCAGGCCTTTCCCTGCACGCGGACCTGGCCGTCGGGCAGATTCTCCGCGCGGACCTTGAGCCGGTACCACGTATCGGGTTTCCAGGAGAACGGGACGGTGACGGTGCGCTGGATTTCCGGCTCCCACGGCTCGATCTTCAGCTGCTGCGTATTGCCGTAGAGGACGAGCGAATAGCGCTGCGCAGTGATGCCGATATCGCCCATCTGGCGGCGCCCCTCCCCGGAACGGACATCGGCCTCAAAGGTGTAGTTGGACCAATCTGTGGGACCAATGAAAACGCGGCCCCTCTTGAAAATAGTGTTGTCGGGCGGCTTGAACAGAGATTTCTGGCCATCGAGCGTGGCCACGCGAAATCTTGCTCCAACCGCGTTGACCCATCCGGGGGGAACCGCCTCCTCGGCGTAGGATTCGAAATCTTCCTCCCACGGGAGCGGACGGACCACGCGCACCCGCGCGTCGCCGGTGAGGCCGGCGGCGGTCGCTTTGATGAGACCGGCCTGCTCGACCGGATCGCTCGATACAGTGACCGAGCTGCCGCTGACAGTCCCCTGGAGACCGTCCAGCGCAAAGGTGGCCGGCTCCTCGCGCAGGAAGCGCCCCTGATCGTCGAACAGGCGCGCGCGCAGGCTCACTGCGTGCCCTGGCTCCACGACCACCTCGGCGGGAACCACCTGCAGATGCGCGGGAGCGCCTTGGCCTCTTTGAGGGGGCTCGTCTACGGCCCAGCCGGTGAGGGATTTCGGCTGCCGCGAGCCGACGGCGTAGACGGCATCGCTCGAAACAAAGAAAATGCGGCCGCGGGAAACAGCGGCCCCGGCGAGAACCTGCTCGGGGGTGCCTTCCGACCCGCAGCAACTGTTGGTGCTTTCCGGCAGCTCCACGTTGCTCAAGATCTCCCCGCGGTTGCGCTCCGCACGAATGATAAAGAAGTGCCCGCCATCCGTGCCGACGTAAATCTTGCCGTCCGCGAGGACAGCAGGAGCCTTCTGGGCGTTGCCGAGATGTTCCGTCCACAACTCCGCGCCTCTCTCGATGTCGTAAGCATGCAGCGTCGACCCGCCGTCAATCTGGTAGACGGTCGTGCCGTCGGTTACGGGAGAGGAAAAGCCGAACTCCGTGCCTTTGACGGCCCATTGGGGCTCTTTGATGTCGCCGATCTTGGAGCCGTCAATGGCCGCGATCATCCCCAATTCAATGCTGTCGAAATTCTCGTCCCCGTGCGACACAATCACGCTGTTGCCTTGGACGACGACTCCCGTGTTGATGGCGCGCTTGGCGGCAAGGAAGCCCCAGATTTTCCGGCCGGTCTGCGGCTCGATGGCATACACGCCCCCGTCGCCGAGACCCGTAATGAGCTGGCGAACGCCGTCAATGGTTGCAATGAGGGGCTGCGGGTAGGCCGTGTCGTAGGGGCGGCCGCCGGGGTTCGAGACGTAGACGATCTCGCCAGTGCGCTTGTCCATGGCAATCAACCGAAAGGTGCGGTTGGCGTTGCTGCCCCAGTTCGCCACCGGACTGTTGATGATGACCAGATCGCCGTCGATGGTCGGCGAAACCGTGCGACCGCCGTGTGTTGTGAAGGCGGCATACTCCTCGCCAAAGGAGCGGTCCCAGAGGTATTTCCCGTCCTTGTCGAGCGCGATCACCTGGGCGCCGCCGCTGAAGGCGTAGAGGTTGCCGGTCTCCGGATCGACGGCCGGCGAGGCCCACGCAACGCGGTGCGCCGGAACGTCGCTCTGAAACAGATTGAACTTGTATTCCCAGACGACCCGGCCGGTGTCGGCGTCGAGCGCCATGACCCGCTCCTGCAGCTCGGTGCCGCGGCCCGAAGGGTTCTGGACGTAGACGCGGTTGCCCATCACGACGGGAGAGGAGCGGCCGCCGTACGGGGCGCGCCACAGGAAATTCTCGCCGTTCAGGGCCCAGGTGTCGATCAGGCCCGTCTCTTTGGAGATACCGTCGCGGCTGGGTCCGCGCATTTCCGGCCAGTCGCCGAGCGCGACGCGGCGCGGGCCTTGGGCGCCGGCGGAGCCGCTTAACGCAAACAGGATGGCAAGGAAAAACGTCATCTTTTTCAGCATTAGAACTCCGTCTCGGAACGAATTTTCCTCTAGCCCAGGCGCTCACGCCTGGGAACACGGAATCAAATTGTAGTTCTCAGCCCCCTTCAGGGGGCTTCGGCTGGGGCTGGCATGGAAGCCCCCTGGAAGGGGGCTACAGGTCGTGCAGGCCCTCTCGAACCCAGGCGTAAACGCCTGGGCTACGGAAAAACGGGGGCTTGCGATGTTTTCGATTCCAAGTGTCATGAACAACCCATGTCCAGATCTCACAGAACAGCCTTTCTCGATCCTGGCCTCTATCGCGCGCGGATGTCGTAGCTTGCGAGCGTGCCCTGGTTCCGGATATAGAGCCTGCCGCCGCTGACGACCGGGTGCGCCCAACTGGGCAAACCCTGATCCGCAATCAGGAACCGGCCTCGTTCCCTGTACCCGGCCGGGGTCGCCTCGGCCAGCCCGACGACGTTGTCTTCGCCCAGGATGTACAGGTTGCCGTCCGCATAGGTGAGCGAGCCTTTGCCGACGCTGCGGTCGCGCCACATGACTTTGCCGGTGGCAAACTCCAGGCACGTCAGAATGGAGTTGTGGAAGCCGTAGAGGTAGCCGTCGATGAGCAGCACGCCGCCGTGATGGTTCATCAGGTCCTTGGTGAAATAGACTTCCTGGGCGCGGACTTCCCCACCCTGGGGCCCGCCCTGGGCCGTCAAAGCGAGCAGCACGCCGCCGGTTCCGTAGTCGGAGGTATAGAAAACCTTGTTTTCATGGAAAATGGGCGTCGCAATGTTGGCGGTGCCGTTGGCCACGCGGGGGTACTTCCACATCAGCTTGCCGTCGGAGGCGCGAAGACCCACCCCGGCTTCGGACGTGAGCGTCATGAGGGTCCGCACCCCGCCGACATCGGCGGCAATCACGGAGGCATAGCCGGCCTGATCGCTCAAATCCTGGCTGGTCCAGACGGTTCGTCCGGTCATCTTGTCGAGGGCCACCACGCCCGCGCCCCGTCCGCCGGGGGTCACGATCACGTGGTCGCCTTCGATGAGCGGGGATTCGCTGATCAGCCAGCCGATGTTCCGGCCGTTGAAGTCCCGAAGAATGTTGCGCTGCCAGAGAATGGAGCCGTCCGCAAAGGCCAGCGCCGCCAGGTCGCCGTTCTCGGTGAGGACGTAAACGCGGTCGCCGTCAATCGTGGGAGTGCCGCGCGGCCCGGGGCCCATATAGTTGTCCCCGCCCGAGCCCAATGCCACCGACCAGACCAGGGCTCCGTCGGCGCTGTTCAGACTGGCCACCGTGCTCCGCCCGCCGATTTGAGACTGCACGAAGATGCGGTCGCCCTGGACTGAAAGGGAGCCGAAGCCACTGCCGAGATTCGAGATCATCCATTCCCGCGGCGGCCCGGAGGCCGGCCACTGCTGCAGGAGGCCCGATTCTTTCGACAGCCCGGTACGGTCGGGTCCCCGCCACTGCGGCCAGTCATTGGAAGAGGGGCCGGAAGCCGACTGGCTTGCCGCCAGCGTCACTCTCGCAAGAACGAAGAGAACCAGAACAGAAAGACGGGTTTTCACTCCGCGATACTCCTTGTAGGGAAAGCTTGGAGGGCGGTTTCGAACTGCCCACGCCTGCAGCGCCCCTCCGGCCCGCGAAGGGGGAAATCGTTGTCCGCAATCATTGTCCGCAATCAGGTGCCTAGTATAACATGGGAGTCCTGACACGAAGGAGCGCTTCGGGTATGTCCAAACGGTTCATCTTGCCAGCGGCCGGCTTTCCCGCCGCTGCTGTCTTCATTACGGTCCGGGCCTCGGGCCGGACAATGATTTTGGCTGCCATTTTTCTCGCCGCTGTTGCCGCCCCGGCGCAGACGCACCGCGCGACGATCCGCGGGGTTGTCAGTGACCCGAGCGGCGCCCCCGTGGCCCAGGTCGGGGTGCGCGTCACGCGGGAGGCGACCGGCGAGGCGAGAACAGCCGTCACCGAGGCGGACGGACGGTTTTCCGCGGCGACCCTTCCCCCCGGCGGCTACCGGATCGAGGTCGAGCGGCTCGGCTTCAAGAAATATGTATCGCGGACCGAGCTGCAGATCAATCAGGAACTCTGGCTCGCCGTCAGCCTTGAGCTCGGCGATGTGACCGAAGAGGTTCTCGTGACGGCCCCCGTGGTGCCGCTCGAAACTGAGTCGGCGGCGCTCGGCGCGGTGATCGACGCCCGGCAGGTGGCGGGGCTTCCGCTCGACGGACGCAACTTCCTGGAACTCTCTCTGCTCGCTCCCGGCGCAGCGCCCGCGCCGCAAGGCTCGGCAAGCTCCCTGCGCGGCGACTTCGCCTTCACGGTCAACGGCGCGCGCGAGGATGCCCACAGCTTCCTGCTCGACGGCCTCTACAACATCGACCCGAAGCTCAACACGCCCGGCGTGCGGCCGCCGGTGGATGCGATCCGCGAGTTCGAGGTTCTGACGAGCACTTACGACGCCTCGTTCGGACGCAACGCCGCCGGGCAGGTCAACGTCGTGACGCACTCCGGAACCAACGCGGTCCACGGCACGGCCTACGGCTTCTTCCGGACCCGCGCGCTCGATGCGCGCAACTTCTTTGCGCCGCGGAGCGAGCCGGCCCCCGATTACAACCGGCAGCAGTTCGGGGCCTCGCTGGGCGGCCCCATCGCGCGCAACCGGACGTTTTTTTTCGGCGACTACGAGCGCACCCACCTGCGCGAAGGGATCACGCGCATCGCGACGGTCCCGACGATCACGGAACGCAACGGGGACTTTTCTCACCTCCTGATGACCGATCCCGTTACCAATAGAACGACAGGGCAGATTTACAACCCCTATGACCCGATCCTGGACCCTAATACAGGACAGCCTGTCCTGAACCCTGCCACAGGAGGACCCACGTTTCGGCCCTTCGTGGGAAACCGCATCCCGGCTCCATTCATCCATCCCATCGGCCGGGCGATTGCCGGTCTTTACCCGGAACCTAACCGCCCGGCGGCGAGAGCCAACTTTGTCTCCTCGCCGACGCTGCGCGACGACGTGGACCACTTCGACGTGCGCCTGGACCACGGCTTCGGCGAAGCCTCGACGCTGTCGGCGCGCTACAGCTTCAACGACCGCCGTTTCTTCGAGCCGTTCGCCTCGACCGTGAGCGTGCCCGGGTTCGGCACCGATGTGCCGCGAAGGGGCCAGAACCTGGGCGTCAGCCTGACGCAGGCGCTCAGTCCCGCGCTGGTCAACGAAGCCCGGTTTGGGTATAACCGCGTCGCGATCGGCGTCTTTCAGGAACAGCAAGGCCGGAGCCTGAACCAAACAGTGGGGCTGCCCGAGATTTCATCGAACGCGCGCGATTTCGGCCTGAGCCAGATCACCATCACCGGCTTTACGCCGCTCGGCGACGAGTTCACCACGCCGCAGGAGAGCGCCGCCGACATGATCCAGCTCTACGACACCCTCACCTGGACGCGCGGCGCGCACATGGTCAAGGCAGGGGGCGATTTCCGCTGGGTGCGGCAGGAGGCGTACCGCGACGTGCTGTCGCGCGGGTTCCTGAACTTTGTCGGCTGCGTATTTTTTGTTCAAACGCCGGACGGGAACTCCGTGTGCGCCCAGACGTACGTGACCGGCAACGCGCTCGCCGACCTTCTTCTGGGGGTCCCGTTCGTAACGGGCGGAGCGGCACTCGACAATCCGCAGCGGCTGCGCGCGCCGGCCTGGAGCGGCTTCGTGCAGGACAACTGGCGCGTCCGATCCAACGTGAGTCTCACCGTCGGCCTGCGGTATGAATACATTTCCCCGGCCGTGGACGCCGACGACCGGGCGAATCTCTACGATCCGGCGACCGGGCAGTTAGTCCAGGTGGGCACAGCGGGCATCCCGCGCGGGGGCTACGAGCCGGACCGCAACAACTGGGCCGGGCGCATCGGCATCGCGTGGACGCCCGACGCGGCGGGACAAACGGTTGTGCGCGGCGGCTACGGCCTCTACTACAACCAGGGCGCGCTGGCGACCGGCGAGGGCCTCTACTTCAACGCGCCGTACTTCGACTTCCGTCTCTACGCGCTGCATCTGGACCCGCGCACCGGCGTGCCTCCGGTGACGCTCCAGGACCCGTTCCCGCAATCGTATCCCTTCACACTTCCGGCGTCGGCGACGGGCTATCAGCGGGACCTCCAGACCGCCTGGCTCGAGCACTGGAGCGTGAGCGTGCAGCGGCAACTCGGCGGACAGCGCACAATCGAAGCAGCCTACGTCGGCTCGCGCGGCCACGACCTGATCGCAGCGCGCGACCTGAATCAGCCGCGCCCCAGCCCGATTCCCGGCAACCTGCGGCCGAATCCGGCGTTTGATGACATCACGTTCATCGAGTCGCGCGGCACGTCGCACTACAACGCCCTGCAGCTCAAGTTCCAGCAGCGGTTCGACCGCGGCCTGTCGCTGCTCTCGGCCTACACGTTCGGCAAGTCCACCGACGACGCTTCCGGATTCTTCGCGAGCACGGGCGATCCGAACTTTCCACAGGACAGCGACAATGTCGCGGCGGAAAAAGGCCGGTCGAGCTTTGATCTGCGCCACCGCTTCTCGCTGGGCTTTTCCTGGGAGCTGCCGGGCGGCTCGGCCATTTCGTTGCTGCGCGACATGGAGCTGCAAGGGATCGTCACGTTCCAGAGCGGCCCGCCGTTTACGGTGGCGCTGCTGCCCGAGTTCGACAACAGCAACACCGGGCGCTCGACGCTCGGCTTTGGCGCGAACGACCGGCCCGATCTTGTGAGTGACGCCTCGCTCGATGACCGCTCGCCCGAGCGCTGGTTCAACACGGGAGCCTTTGCGATCCCCGGCACCGGGAGCTTCGGCAACGCCGGGCGGAACATCCTGGACGGCCCCGGCCGCCAGAACCTGAACCTGGGGATCATCAAACACGTGCCGCTCGGCAGCAGCGAGTGGCGGCTGCAGCTTCGCGCCGAGGCGTTCAACCTGCTCAACCGCGCCAACTTCAACCTGCCGGACGCCTTCGTCGGCTCGCCCACGTTTGGGCAGGTGGTCTCCGCCGACAGTCCCCGGCGCTGTCAGTTCGGGGTGCGGCTGATTTTCTGAGTAGATGTCGCCTGACGAAGCTGGGAACCGCGACTGCATTATAATGGGGGCTTGTGGATCGCAGAGAGCTTCAGGAGCTTTCGAACGTTCGACTCAGAGAGGCGAAAGCCTTGCTGGACCTGGGCTTCTTCGATGGGGCGTATTACTTGTCTGGCTACGCAGTCGAATGCGCGATCAAGGCTTGTATCGCAAAGGGAACGAGGCGTTATGAATTCCCGGAAAGGAGAGGGTGGAGTCCAGTCATTCCCATAATTTGCGGGACTTGATAAGGGTCGCGAATCTGGAGGACGCCCTGAGTGAGAAGGCAAGCCGTGATCCGGAGTTTCGGAAGAA
>Ga0326597_10005829_pt1 | contig 17009 bp, 20 predicted proteins | sample RVTome_12_FD_203789 | JGI IMG/M metagenome (GOLD analysis project Ga0326597, IMG submission 203789) | Soil microbial communities from uranium-contaminated site in the Upper Colorado River Basin, Wyoming, United States - RVT100D185 | ecosystem: Environmental > Terrestrial > Soil > Contaminated >...
CCGGCGTCTTTGTTGACGGTCGTGGCGATCACCCTGGCGACGACGGGCGTGCTCCTGCTCTCGCCGGGCGTGCCCGGCAACCGGCTGCGCAGCGTCCTCCAGGGCTGGACGGACCGGAGCGCCCTGCTCGGCGTGATCTCCGGGGCGGGCTTCGCGCTCGCCGCCGTCGGCTACCGCGGCGCCGCCTTGGCGCTGGATGAGGCGCCGTTCGCGCTCGCCGCCGCCCTCACGCTCGTCTGGGCGCAGTCGATCCAGGTCGTCGTCCTCGGCGGCTGGCTCCTGCTGCGGGACGTGCGCGTTGTGCTGGCTCTGTTCCGGCTCTGGCGCTACTCGCTGGTCGCGGGCTTCATGGGCGCGGCGGCTTCGGCCGGCTGGTTCACGGCGATGGCGATCGAGCCGGTGGCGCACGTCCGCACTTTGGGCCTTGTCGAGCTTCTCTTTAGCCTCGCGGCGGCGCAGCGCTTCTTTCGCGAGCGCCTCGGCCGGGTGGAGCTGGCCGGTGTCGTCTTGCTGACGCTGAGCCTCATCCTGATCGCCGCCGGCAGCTAGAGGGCTCGCGCCGCGGTCCAGTCACGCCAGAAATCAGAAGAGCCCGCAGCTGCGGGCTCTTCTTAGCTAGCGGTTGGGTAGGTCTACAGCCAGACGCCACAGGCGCTGCCGCAGCCGGTGCCGGCCGGCGTCCGGTAGCAGGGCTCGTAGGTGATGACCTCCATGCGCTCCATGGACGTGCCCGCCATGGCGCCGGCGACCGTTACCCAGTTCAGGGTCTCGGTCGTCGCCGACTGGAGGCGGTGCCGCGGCAGCGAGGTGAGGATCTCGCCGTTGGCCTCGGAGAGGCCCTTGAGGGCGATGCGGTCGAGGTCTTCGTCGACGACGAAGTGGCTGAGGCCGCCGGAGCAGGCGATGGCGACCGTCTTGTCGCTGTCCCACTCCTCGATGGCGTGACGGACGGCCTGGCCGAGGGCGTAGGCGCGGCGGGCGTTGATCCAGTTCGGCGGGTAGCAGGTGTTGATCGAGATCGGCACGATCGGCGGCGACTTGCCGTCGAACCAGCGGGCGATCGGGAAGCCGAAGGCGTGGGGCAGGCCGAAGGGCCGCGGCTCCGTGCCGCGCTTCATGTCCAGGTACCAGGTCGCCGGCCCGATGGTGCCGCCGTAGGCCTCCTTCTGGTAGTGGCTGTGGGAGACGTCGAACTCCTGCTCCATCAGCGACTCGATGAGGTGGAGGCCGAGGGCGGAGTCGACCGGGTAGTCGCGCTCCTCCGTGCCGTAGGCGAGAGCCGAGATCTTGTTCGCCTCGTTCATCTCCGGCCGGATCACGCGCGGTATGAGCCTGACCTTGTCGCCCCAGTAGACGTTGATTGACGGCATGTTGTCGTCGAAGAACCACTCGCTCTGGTCGTCGCCGATCATGACGACGACGTCGGCGTTGACCTGGCTGAAGCGCCGCTGCACCTCGTCCAGGCCCTTCTGGATGTTGTTGGCCCGCTGGATGAAGGTCTCTTCGTTGACGACGTCCTTGATCCGCGGGTCGGCGGCGGCGAGGAGCTCATCGTAGGTCGCGCGCTCGCCGCTCGGCACGAGGATCAGCTCGCGGTTGCGGGGGTCGTTCTGGGCGTAGGTCTCCCAGAGGTTGCCGGGGATGCTCATGAGGGGTGTGTGTGAAGTACCGAAGCCACCGACTATTTTTGCCATCGCCTATCTCCTGATCGATATCGATTTGGCGCGACGTTAGCACCGTAAAGCCAACTCGTCAATCACCCGATTCGGCGGCGGCGCGAAAAAGCGTCCGGCCGCTCTCCGGCCGCGGCACCCGAGTGCGGCGACTGTTAAGGATTTCGCAAGCTTTTTAAGGCGAAGGTAATGTCGCCGCTTCAGAGTCGAGCACATCACGAAGGAAAAGGGAGGAAGTGAAGCGATGAGGAAAGCCTTGATCGTAAGCATGCTCGGAGTAGTGGCCGTGATCGCCGCGGGAGCCGTGTCGCTCGGCGTCGCTAACGCGGAGACGCCGGACAAGCCGCTGCCCAGGGTCGTGGTCTATGTCGAGAGCCAGGGGCTCTGCTACGACTCGATCGTCACGGCCCAGAACCTGCCGGCCCACGGCCCGTTCCAGGATCTGGAGATGGACTCGGCCGATCACTGCGGCTCCGGCCTGAAGACGGCGTTTGGACCGGGTGACCAGGGCTACGTCGGCGGCCGCTGGCTGGCGCAGGACGGCTCCCGCTTCCTCTGTCCGCTGCTCGGGCCGGGCTACGCGCCGGCGGAGTGAGTCGGCCTCGACGGCGGCCGGGTGGGAGGCGAGACGGTACTCGCCCGGCCCGGTGCGGCCGCGGCTTCGCCCTGCGTCCGGGCCGATGGGTCTGTCGTTAGCAGCGCCGGCGGCGGCGGCTTACTGGCCCTGGGCCGCGATCGAGGCGAGGATCGGGTCCTCGCGAAAGTAGTGCTCGTAGGTCCGCCTGCCGATGAGGACCCTGAGCTCGCCGCGCAGCGAGCCGTCGGCGGCGCGGGCCTCGATCCTGACCTTCGAGAGATCGCCGCTCGGCGCCGTCTGGGCGACGTGGTACCAGCCGTCGCTGCCCGTGTGGATGTCGGCCATGCCGTCGTCGAGGAGCGAGACCTTGAGCTTCCGCTCCGCGTCGGGACGCAACGTCCGCACCGGCTTGCCGGCGACGATCTGGCTCAGCTCGAGGATGGCGTAGCCGTTGAAGGTCTCCATGACGTCCATAAGGCTGAACCGCTCGCTGCCGGAGCGAACGGCCCGTCGCGGCGTAAACCGCCTTCCGAGAAGGGCCAGGCTATCGATCAGGTCCATGCGAGCCTCCAGCGGCGTCTTTAGCGGCCTAAAGCGGCCTAATCCTATTCGAAACCTGCGGTGATCGCTAGAGTCGGACCTTCGTCGCCGTGATCCGGCTTGCTTTGGCGACGGCCGCATGGGGTCTACAATCAGGGCGTGAGAGTAATAGCGCCCTGTCTCTTTTTCCTCTTTCTAGCCGTGGCCGCTTGCGGCGGCGAGGCGGCCGCCGTGCCCACCGCCACGCCGCCGGCAACAGTGGGGCCGGTGCCTACGGCGACGCCGGCGCCGCCGCCGGCGTTCGGCTCGACCGAGCCGATCGACGTGGCGGCGCGGCCCGACCCGCCGGCGGGGACCGCCGTCCTTACGGACGTGCGCATCGGCGCCCACACGGAGGAGGGCGGCTACGACCGCATCGTCTTCGAGTTCAGCGACTCGCTTCCGGCGGGGGTCGTCGCCTACGTCGACGTGGCGGTGCAGTGCGGCTCCGGCTTCACGACGGCGCTCGCGGGCGAGGCGGTTCTCCTCGTGCGGCTGATGCCGGCCCAGGCCCACGACGACGCCGGCCAGCCGACGACAGCCGCCCGCGAGCTGCCGGGGACCGGGCTGGCGCTTCTCGAGGCGAAGTCGGTCTGCGATTTCGAGGGGCAGGTCGCCTGGGCGCTGGGCGTTAGAGCGCGGCGGCCATTCCGGGTGCTAAGGCTCGCCGGCCCAACCCGCCTCGTCGTCGACCTCCAGCACTAGGACGCGGCCGGCCTTCAGGCCTGCCTGGGGCGTCGCCGGCTCGTCGTCGCTCGCAGAAGGGCCGTCAGCCGCCGCGGCTCATCGGCCTCGGTGCCGTCCGGCCAGGCTTTCGCGGCGGCCTCGTTGAGCTCATCGAAGGTGACGCCGTCCTCGGGGAAGGCGACGCAGACGACGGTGGGGGAGAACTCCGCCAGGTGCTCCTTGAGCCGGCCAGCGAGGATCTCGGCACCGGCTTTTGGCGTGTGGGGCAGGCAGATCGCGTAGTCGCCGTTGCCTAGCAGGCCGCCGAAGTCGAGGCGCCGCAGCTTCGATTCTACGAACCCGTGGAGCGCTCGCGCGCCCTGACGGCTGACGGACGCCGACCGGACGATCGCCAGGGAGCCGGGCAGGTCGTAGCGGCGGGCGCGGTAGATCTCCTCATCGACGCGCTCGATGAAGTAGCGCCTCTGATACCAGGGTGTCTTTACTTCTGCTGCCGCTGCGCTCATCTAAACCGCGTACCGTCCCTTAAGGGTCTTTGGGATCATCGGTTGCGCGCCGCTGCTTGAACAGCGTTGAATCGCGGTCGGGCTCATGGAAAGGGGCGCAGCGGTCGATATATCAGAAGATCATGTGGAACCCGCTTGGGAGACCCCTGCCGCTGCCGCCGCTCGTTCTCGGGCGCGTCGCGCTCGACATCGCCCTGATCTGCAGCTGGGCCTGGCTCGCGAGCGTCCACCTGCCGGCGCCCGTGGCCGCTTTCGGCGCTGCCGCCTTTGGCGCCGCCGCCGCCTGGTTCTGGTCCTCGATCCTGCGGAGCTCGGCTGAGACGGACCGCTGGTCCTCGGAGGGTCACAGGCAGGAGCAGATCGAGCGGCTGAGCCGGGCGACGACCCGGGTCGAACACGGGACGGCAGCCCTCAGCGGCGGCGTCTTCCTCGACCGGCCGGCGCTGGAGCGCCGCCTCGCGGCGGAGCTCGGCCGGAGCGGCGCCGGCGATTCCCTGGGCATCGTCTATCTACGCTTCAACGCCGGCGTTCTCGCCGACATGGCGACCGGCTCGCTGGAGGGGATGGTGCGCGAGCGCTTCGAGCGGCTGGTCGCGAGCTTCGCGCAGCCCTGCTTCGCGACGATCATGAGCTCGCGCGAGGCTGCCGTCGGCCTGCCGAGACGCAGCCGTCAGCGCGTTGCCGCCGAGCTCAGCCGCCTCGGCGCGCTGCCCGGCGGCGAGAGCTGGGACGTGGGCGTCGCCGTCTTTCCCGAGGACCAGGCCGAGGTCGCCGGGCTGATCGAGCTCGCGATCCTGAGAGCGCGGCCGCTAATCGAGGCGCAGGAGATGCGCCCGGTGGCTTAGAGGGCTCGGAAGAGCAACCGACGCTGGCGGGCCGGACGCGCCCGCCGCCGACCCCGAAGGCCCGCGACCCAATACTCAACCTGTCACAACGGCGGGCGTCGCTCTGGACTCCGAGAGCGGACGCGGCGCGGATTTCCCGACCCACGCCGCCCAAAAGATCGGCGTGCCGCTGATCGACGGCTCGCTGCTCAACGTCGAGTGTCGCATCGTCGGCAGGCAGACGCTCTTCAGCGGCGAGGCGGTCTGGGCGCGGTTTGATCCGGAGAAGAGGCCGCTCCTCTATCACGACGGCAAGTACCGGCACCCGGGCGGCCGGGTGGCGAAGGAGGGGGACGGGCGCGGGGCGCCGCCGCCAGGACGTGTGCGGAGCGCGCCGCCGGCGTCGATCCTCAGAACCGCAAACGCCCCCGAAGGGGCGCGTGCAGTACCATAGTTTTCAAGCGAAGGTTCTCATGAGCCGGAGGCTCATCCTGAGCGTTTTCAAGCGAAGGTTCTCATGAGCCGGAGGCTCATCCTGAGCGTTTTCAAGCGAAGGTTCTCATGAGCCGGAGGCTCATCCTGAGCGTTTTCAAGCGAAGGTTCTCATGAGCCGGAGGCTCATCCTGAGCGTTTTCAATCAATCAAAGGTAGCTGGGTTCTCCAACTCAGCCGGGACGGCGTCCAGCTGAAGCCAGGACACTAAAGGGGGCCGCGTGTACGTCGTCGTCGGGCTCCACAGGGTCTTGCCGAAGCATCTGGCCGAGTACCTCGAGAACGTGCGCGAGCACGCCCGCCGCAGCGCCGCCGAGCCGGGCTGCGTCCGCTACGAGGTGGTCCAGGACGTCGACGAGCCGGCGACCGTCTGTCTCTTCGAAGTGTTCCGCGACGAGGCTGCCTTCCAGGCGCACCAGGCGGCCGACCACTACGAACGCTGGATGACGCTCTCCCGCGATTGGCGCGACCGCGGCGCCCTACGCCGCCACGTCATGCGCTACGTGACGCCGGACCCGGAGTAGCGCGCCTGGGGCGCTGCGCCGTAGCGCTAACGGCGGCGGCGTAGACTTAGGGTCATGACGATCGAGGGCCCTGATCGAGGCGGGCGGCGTTTCGGTAGCGCCGACGGCGCCGGCCGGGGCGCCGGCGAAGGCTGCTGACCGCCCGTGCCGGATAACTTCGGCGCCATCTTCCAGCGGCCGCCGCCGCAACGGCGCAACCCGTTTCGGGCCGGCCTTCAGGCGGCGCTGCGGCTGCTCATCCTCGCCCTGCAGGCTCAGGTCGCGATCTTCATCGCGGTCGTCTTTGGCCTGCTGATCTTTGTGACCTATACGGCGCTGCGGTCTGGCTCGCCGCCGCCGCCGGACGTGCCCGACAGGCTGACTCTGGTCCACGGCCTGGGCGTGAACCCGCGGGACGGGACGCTCTACGCGGCGAGCCCGCGCGGCGTCTTCCGCATCGAGACGCCGGAGCGGGCGCTCCGCCTTTCGAACAGCTACCAGGACTCGACGGGCTTCATCGTCGTGGGACCGGACGAGTTCCTGGCGAGCGGTCGCGCCGATCTCCGCGATCGCCTTTCCGGCTTCGCACCAGAGGTAGCCGGCCTGATCCGGAGCGCGGACGCCGGCCATAACTGGAAGACGCTAGCGCTGGCGGACGAGGCGCTGTTCACGACCCTGAGCCTGGTCGACAGCGTTCTCTACGGCTACGACGAGCTGACGAATACGTTCCGGGTCAGCGACGACAGGGGCTTTAACTGGGAGGATCGCTCGCAGCTCGAGCCGCTGCTCGACTTCGTCGTCGCTCCGGCCGGCGCCGCCGAACTCCTCGCAGCGACGGAAGCCGGCGGCCTGATCGCCTCGGTCGACGGCGGCCGGAGCTGGCAGGCGGCGGCCGGCCCCGCCCTCGTGCGGCTGGAGTGGCGGGAGCGAGCGCTGCTCTGGGGCGCGGACGCGGCCGGCGGCGTCTACCTCAGTCGCGATGGCGGCGCCGTCTGGGAGATGCAGGGCGCGATCCCGGGCGCGCCGGGCGCCTTCCTCGCGAGTGAGGCAGGCCTCTTCGCGGCCCTAACGGACGATCGAATTCTCTTCTCGGCGGACGGCGGCCTGATCTGGGCGCCGGTCTACGAGAACCCAAGCCTGGAGCGAGCGCCGGACTGAGCCGTCGCCGCCGCGTGCGGCTGTCGTCGGCCGGCCGCTTCGCCTCTCGACGCCGGCGGTTGGCCCGACTCGCCGCTCGGATCGTCGTGCTATTGTCGGGACGAGCGATATGACGGAGGGCGTAGATGTTCAGGCGCAAGCAGGAGCCGAAGGGGGGCGTTTCGCGGCTGACGGACGCTCAGGTCCGGGCGGCGGCGGCCGAAGCCGCTTCGGAGCTGCTGACGGAGCTGACCCGGCAGGGCTTCGCGGCGCAGGCGGAGCGCCAGGCGGCGGCGGCCTACGCCCTGGAGATCATGGCCGTCAGCCGCTACAAGCAGCGGGCGAAGCAGCTCTGGGACGGCGGCGGGCGGCAACGGAACCAGTTCGAGGCGATCTCGGAGGACGTCAACCGCGTCCAGGCCGAGGTCGTGCGGCGCCTGGCGGAATCGGGGTTGAGCGTCGATCACGTAGCCAAGAGCTACGTCGCCGACGAGGTGGGCTGAGGCTCGCGGGTCGCTACCCGGCCGGCGGCCCGTCCTGATCCCAGGCGGTCAGCTGCTTGGCGCCGGTGAGATTTGCGAACTCGGCGAGCGAGCGGTCGCTGTTCTCGGCCAATTCCTGACGCTGCCTTCGGATCTGCTCCCCCAGGACCTCGATTCGGCCCACCACTTCTTCTTGCTTCTTGCTGCGTCCTTTGAACAAACCCATGGGTTTATATTCGGCAGGTCCGCGCCGAACTGTGGCCCCTGAAACGGTCCAAGGCCATAGATCAGTCAGCCGACCGCGGTTACTGTCGTGTGCTCGCGCGCTGTCGGGCCCACGAAGGCCGCCGGGCCTTGGCCGCCTCGGGGCCGAGTGACGATCCGATGGGCCGGGGCGCTACTCGGAGGGGACGAACTTCATCGAGAGCGAGTTCACGCAGTGGCGCGTGTCCTTGGCCGTGAGCCTCTCGCCGAGAAAGACGTGGCCGAGGTGACCGCCGCAGCCGGCGCACTCGATCTCGATGCGGCGGCCGTCCGGGTCCGGCAGGCGCCTGACGGCGCCCGGGACCTCGTCGTCGAAGGCGGGCCAGCCGCAGTGGGCGTCGAACTTGTCCTCGGAGCGATAGAGGTCGGCGTTGCAGCGGCGGCAGCGGTAGGTGCCGGCCGCGTAGAAGTTGTCGTACTCGCCGCTGAAGGGCGGCTCCGTGCCCTTCGCTTCGATGACCCGCTTCTCGGCTTGCGTGAGCTCGTTGTACTCGGTCCGTTCCATGGTCGGGCCTCCCAGAGTGCTCCTTGTAGTTTACAGGCTTTGCGCCTGCGGCGGCTCGAGGCCGAAGGCGTCGGCGAGGAGGGCGTAAGAGCGCCGCCGCGCCTCGTGGCCGTGGACGACGGTGACGAGCATGAGCTCGTCGAGGCCGAGGGCGTCCGCCATCGCGGCGAGGCGCTCGTGGACGGTCGCGACGTCGCCGCTGAAAAGCCGCGGCCACTCGCCCTCGTCGCGCGGCGGCTGAGCCGGCGTCTCGCCGAGGCGGGCGACGGCGTCCTCGGGCGTCGGGATCGGGCCGCGGTCGCCGCCCTGGTCGCGCAGGAGGCGGCGCAGGCGCTGGCTGGCGTAGAGGCGCTGGGCCTCGGCGTCGGTGTCGGCACAGATGACGCCGACGGCGGCGATCGCCTTCGGGGCATCGAGGTGGGCTGACGGCGTGAAGCCGGCGCGGTAGCGCTCGATCGAGGCGCGCGTCGAGGCCGGGTTGATGAAGTGGGCGGCGGCGTAGGGCAGGCCGAGCTGGGCGGCGGCGTCGGCGCTCCAGCCGCTGGAGCCGAGGAGCCAGAGCGCGAGGCCGCCGCTCGGCGCCGGCGAGACGTGGATGCGGCTGAAGGGGTGCTCGGCCGGGAAGTGGCCGCCGAGGAAGGCGAGGAGCTCGGCGAGCTGCTGGGGGAAGTCGTCGTGCATCGCCTCGCTCGGGCGCAGGCGCTGGAGGGCGTAGGCGTCGAGCTGGCTGCCGCCGGGCGCCCGGCCGATGCCGAGGTCGATGCGGCCGGGATAGAGCGCCTCGAGGACGCTGAAGGTCTCGACGACCTTGAGGGGGCTGTAGTGGGGCAGGAGAACGGCGCCGGAGCCGACGCGGATCGTCGCGGTCTCGGCGGCGACGCGGGCGATCATGATCTCCGGCGCCGGGCCGGCGAAGGCGGCGGTAGCGTGGTGCTCGGCGAGCCAGTAGCGGCTATAGCCGAGCGCCTCCGTGAAGCGGGCGAGGTCGATCGTGTTGGCGAGCGCGTCGGCGGCGCTGAAGCCGGCGGGGATCGGCGACTGGTCGACGACCGAGAGTTTCATACCGCATACCTCGGAGGACTGCACGACGTCCCTTTGCCGGGTCGGCCGGCCGCGTAACGATGATCGACGCTTACGTGAGCGTGCGGCCGCCGTCTATGGCGTAGGTCTGGCCGGTCACGTAGGCGGCGGCGCCGGAGGCGAGATAGACCGCCAGAAGCCCGACCTCGCGCGGGTGGCCGGCGCGGGCGAGAGGCACGCCCTCGATCGTCTGGTTGCGCCTCTCGAGCTGCTCCGGCGTCTGCACGTAGGCGTCCGGGAAGCTGCCGGGGGCGATCGCGTTGACGCGGACCTTGAAAGGCGCCCACTCCAGCGCGAGGGACTCCGTGAAGCGGCTGAGGCCGGCCTTGGCGGAGGCGTAAGCCACCATGCCGGCACCCGGTCGCAGCGCCGCGAAGGATGAGATGTTGATCACGCTGGCGGCGGCGCCTTTCTCCAGCAGGTGAGGCCCGAAGACGTGGCAGCCGACGAAGGCCTGGGTGAGGTTGACGTCGATGACCTTGTGCCAGCCCGCCTCATCCAGGACCGGCGCGTCGGAGTTCGGCAGCGCCGCGACGGAGCCGCGGATCGAGTCGCCGAGGCAGTTGACGAGCACGTCAACGCCGCCGAGCGCCGCGAAGGCCTGATCGCGCAGGGCCGTCGCCGCCTCGACCCTGGTGCCGTCCGACGCCCAGCCGAAGCCCTGGCGACCGAGGGCGCGGACCTCCGCCGCGACGGCGACGGCGCTATCGCCGCCGAGCGAGGTGACGCCGATGTCGGCGCCGGCCTCCGCCATCGCGAGGGCGATGCCGTGGCCGATGCCGCGGCCGCCGCCCGTGATCAGGACGCGCTTGCCGGTCAGGTCGAAGTCGTCGAGCATTTCTGAACCTTTCTACTCCAGTTGCTATCGGCAGGGCTGACGGGTGGGCGGGGGTCGACTACTAGGTAGCGCCACGCGGGCCTGAGGCGCAACCGCCGTGCCGACGATGCTGCCGTCGTGCGTCGACCGGAGACCGTCACGGCGCGAGCACGAGGAGGTCCATGAAGCCCTGCACTGGCATCGCTGCCAGCGCTTGCTGATCGAGGCCGACATCGAGGATCGACCGGCACCGCTCAGGGCCGAAGACCCGCGCGGTGCTGCGCTCGAGCTTCGCGAGGAGGACCGGCATCGCTTCCTCGCGGCGGCGGCGGTGGCCGAGGGGATAGAGCACCTCCGAGACGGCGCTGCTGCTGCCGTCCCGAAAGTGAACCTCGATCGAGTTCGAGTTCGTGCGCTTCGCCGGGTCGAGGTAGTCGCGGCTGTAGGACTCATCCTCTACGAGCTGCATCCGGCTCCGGAGGCGGTCGATGCGCGGGTCGGCGGCGGCGGCGTCGCTGTAGTCTTCGGCGCCCAGGCCGCCGAAGATCAGGCCGCGCCCGATCATGTACTGGAGGCAGTGGTCGCGGTCGGCGAAGTTGTACAGCGGCCCCGTCTTGTTGAGGATGATCATCGAGGAGCGGTGGCAGCGCACGGCGATGCTCTCGATCTCGTCGAGGCGGTCGCGGACCGCGGCGTGGAGGTTGACCGCCGCCTCCACCGCGCTCTGGGCGTGGAAGGCCGCCGGGTAGCCGATCTTGAAGAGGACGTTTTCGATCACCTCGCTGCCGAAGTCGTGCTGGAAGCGGAAGGGCTGGCCGTCCGTGAAGACGTCGTAGAAGCCCCAGCGCGGCGCCGTCAGGGCCGATGGCACGCCGTCCTCGCCCTTCTGGGCGAGCAGCGCCAGCCAGACGCCCCGAGCCGCGGCGTCGGCGGCCGCCCATGACTTGCGCGGCCCCGTGTTCGGGGCGCGGCGAAAGGTCGCGAGCGCCTGGCCGTCGACGAAGGCCTGCGAGACGGCGTTGACGATCGCGTCTCGGTCGCAGCCGAGGAGCTTGGCGGCGGCGGCGCAGGCGGAGATCTTGACCGTCATGGTGTGGTCGAGGCCCATCGCGTTGAAGTCGTTCTCGAGCGCGAGGCCACCCTGGATCTCGTAGGCCTTCGCGATCGTCACGAGCACGTCGCCCATCGTCAGGGGGTCGCCCTTCAGCGCCAGGTGGTCGGCGAGGGCGAGGATGGCGCCGATGTTGTCGGAAGGGTGGATCACGGTCGCGCCGTAGAAGGAGTCGTTGAAGTCGAGCCAGCGGATCAGCGTGCCGAGGTTGAAGGTCGCGGCCACGGGATCGAGCTCGTAATCCGTGCCGGGGACTCTCGACCCGAGCGGCACCTTCGTCCCGGCCACGGTCGGGCCCAGCAGCCGGCGGCACTCCTCGAAGCCGAGGGCGTCGAAGGCGCAGGCGAGGCTGTCGAGCAGGCAAAGGCGCGCCGTTTCCAGCGCCAGCGGGCTCTCCACCACGTAGCCGTCCATGTAGTCGGCGATCCGGCAGAGCACCTCGTCCGGCGGCGGCCGCAGGTTGGCGTTGGCAGATTCCATCGCCCGCCATTATAGGCGTCGTGCGGCTCGCTCAGGCTTCAGGCTCAATGAGGGGGCGGCGAAAACGCCAGGAGCCGCGCAGGTCGCCAGGGGGCCGTGGCCCGACGGGCCGGCGTCGCTGGCGCGGGCGCTGCGGCAGCGGCAGCTCCGAAGGCGTAAAGTGGCGCCAGTCGTTAACGCTCGACAAGGAACCAGGATACTCAGGAGTGAAAGGGTTAGTCGGTTGATCTACATCAGCGAGCCGGAGATGGAACAGCTCGTCACTCATCCAGAGAGCATCGAGGCTCTCGAAGGCCTCTTCCGTGCGGAGGCCGAAGGCCGCGCGGAGCAGAAGCCGACGGTCCAGCTCAATCCGCCCAAGAGCCGCTACCTGCTCAAGGCGGGCGGCACGTATTACCTCGACAGCTTTGGCTTCAAGGGCTACGGCGCCGGTGGCCGCCGCCTCGTCTTCCTCTTCGGCGTAGGCGAGGGACTGCAGGCGATCATGGACGCGGAAGCCCTGACCCAGAGCCGGACGGCGGCGGTGTCCGCCGTGGCGACGAAGTACCTGAGCAACCCGGACGCCGCCTCGCTGGGGATCATCGGCACGGGCTTCGAGGCCTACAGCGAGGTTGCGGCCGTGCACAGCGTCAGGCCGCTGCAATACGTCAAGTGCTACAGCCGCAACCCGGTGAACCGCGAGGCGTTTGCCAGGGAGTGCTCGAGCAAGCTCGGCGTTTCGGTAGAGCCCGTTTCCTCCGGCGAGGAGTGCGCCGCGGGCGTGGACATCGTCACCACGGTGACGAGCGCCGACGATCCGGTGCTCTTCGGCCCCTGGCTCCACGAAGGCCTGCACATCAACGCCGTCGGTGCCACCCGTCCCCACCGCCGCGAGCTCGACGACGACGCGATCGCGCGGTGCGACCTCATTGCCGTGGAATCCCTGGCAACGGCTCAGCTGGAGTGCGGCGAGCTCCTCTCCGCGGCGAGCAAAGGCAGGGTTCTTTGGACCATGGTCCGGGAGATGAAGGACATCGTGACCGGGGTGTACAGCCGCAAGAGCCCGCAGGATATCACGATGGTCACGACCATCGGCACGGGCGCCGAGGACGTAGCCTGCGCGGCCTACGTCTATAAGAAGGCGCTCGCCATGGGCCTAGGTACCGCCATGCCCAACTGGCCCGAACCGGGCTCCGGACGCGGCAGCAGTCTGACGCGGACCGCTGTGACGCGGCCCTAGAGGCGTCACGCGCGAATCGTTGACAGCCTTCATGGCTAGCGAGATGATCGCGGCAGCGTGGCGAGCGAGCGCTTTCGAAGGCCGCGTGCCCGCGGCCGCTGACCTGATATATCGCGGTACGCCGCTAGGGACGAGATAAAGATGCTTACTCAGAAGACTCTGACCCTGGATGAGGCGATGCGGGCCGTGAACGCGGCTATCGATTACGCGAAATCGAAGGACCACGTCGGCATCGCCGTGTTCGTCGTCGACAAGAACGGCAACGCGATCGTCTCGGCCAGGATGGACAACCGCTCGGACCGCTTCTACCGGTCCGCCCACCGCAAGGCCTACTCGGCGGCGATCTTCGAGCGCGACACCTCCGCGATCATCGACCTTCACGACCGCCTCGACGAGGAGGGTCACCGCGGCCCCATGGAGTGGAACGACCCGATGCTGACGACGCTCCCGGCCGGCTACGTCGTCATGGCGGGCGACGAGGTGCTCGGCGCGATCTCCGTGGCCGGCGGGTCAAGGGGCGACGTCTCCGACGTCGCGATCGCTGACGTCGCTTTCGCCGCGCTCGGCGAGGGGTACCACCACCAGCCGGGCCAGCGCGGCCACGCGTAGAAGGGCAAGGACGGAGATGCCGCTTGAGTTCAACGTTCTCGGCCTGGAAGAAGGCCAAAAGATGATCGAGGCCGCGATGAAGTATACGAAGGCCAACGACCTGCCGCCGATGGCGATCGTCGTGGCGGACAAGGCGGGCAAGATCATCGCCAGCGCCCGCATGAACGGCGCCTCTCCCCGCTACATCGACGCCGCCCATCGCAAGGCCTACACGGCCGCGATCTTCGAGCGGGACACCCTCGGCCTCATCGAGTTCTGGGGCAACCAGGAGCGTCAGGGCCATCGCGGTCCCCATGATTGGAACGACAGGATGTTCACCTCCCTGCCCGGCGGCCTCGTCGTCTGTCACGGCCAGCGTGGCGGCAACCTCGGCACGTGGGACGTCGTCGGCGGCATCGGCGTCGCCGGCGACGACGAGAAAGCCCACGAAGGCGCCGTTGCCAGCGCCGGCCTGGAAGCGCTCGGTGAGGGCTTCCGCCACAGGGGCGACTGGAGCTGAGGGTGCCGATCCTCGAGATCTTCGCCAATCAGGCCGTCGACCCGATCCCGATCGGCGTGAGGTCGGAGGAGCTCGTGCAGGGCTCGCGTATCCTCGCCACCGACCCCGAGACGGGCGACCTTCCGGACGGCATCGAGGCGCAGCTGAGGAACTGCTACCGGAACCTGCAGCAGTGCGTCGAGAGCGCCGGCGGGACGCTTCGTAACGTCGCCCACGTGAGCATGTTCTTTGCGAACCTCCAGCGGGACCGCGAGGCGATGAACCCGGCCTGGCTCGCGACGTTCCCGGACGAAACGGACCGGCCGACCTTTAAGTTCATGCCGGCGAAGCTCCCGGACGGCCACCTGGTCCACATGGAGTTCTACGCGGTTCTCGGCGAGACCCGCCAGGCGCTCGCCGTCCCGGGCGTCGCTCACACGAATCCGATACCGCTGGGCGTGAAGCTGGGGCCGTACGTCTTCTCCTCCCGCATGCTGCCCTACGATCCCAAGACGGGGAAGGCGGCCGATGGCGCTGAAGCGCAGGCCGCGTTTCTGTTCGAGAACTGCGACGCTCTCTTCAGGGCGGGCGGCGTCGACTGGCCGGACGTATGGCTGGCGCGGGCCTTCCTCGCCGATCCCGGCCATCGCGCCTTCTTCGACGAGCAATGGCAGGCGCGCTTCCCAAACGCCGCCGGGCGTCCGCCGCTGAGCTACGTCCGCTACGGCGGCGGCGCGCTCCAGATCATGGTAGAGGTTTTCGCAAAGAGGGCTTAGCAGCCAGCAGCGGAACGAGGCAGGTCCATGGCAACGAAGCTCCGGAGTTTCTACGAGGTCTATCCGACCGATGCGCGGGCGCCCGTACCCTACGGCATCCGGATCAACGACATGGTCTACGGCGGCGGCATCGACGGAGCGAACCCGGTCACCGGGGCGCTCGTCGCCGACACGGAGCAGCAGATGCGCGTCGCGCTCGAAAAAGTCAAAGTGCTCGTCGCAGGGGCGGGCGGGAGCCTCGCTAACGTCGCGCGCGCCACGGGCTTCTGCACGACCGAAGCGGACCGCCGCCGCATCGATGAAGTCTGGCTGTCGGTCTTCCCGAACGAGCAGGACAAGCCGGCCTTCAAGCAGATCCTCGCCGACCTGCCGGCGGGCCAGCTCGTCCGGCTCGAGTGCCAGGCGCTGATCGGCGAGCGCCGCAACCGGATCGACCTCCCGAAGGTCCGCGCCCACGACCCGACGATCAGGATCGGCGACTGGCTATTCAGCTCTCGCTGCCACGGCAACGACCAGGTCAGCGGCGAAGTCGTGGCGGGCGGCCTCGAGGCGGAGACGAAGCAGACGCTCGAGAACCTGGCGACCCTCGTGAAGCTGGCGGGCGGCTCGGAGTCGAACATCGTCTCGATGACGATGTTCGGCCGCAATCCCTCTTACATGCCGGAGGCGCGTCGCATCTTCGAGCAGCGTTTTCCCGACCCGGCCCAGCGGCCGGCGCTGAACCAACTGGTCAACGTAATCGCGCCGCGCTTCGACGTATCGATCGAGATGGCCGCTCTGCTCGAGCGCGGCCGCGACGAGGATCGGCGGCAGGCAGTGGGCGGCGGCGAGCGCTTTCAAGAGATATTCCTCTGCCCGCAGCACAGCTCCCTCCCGGCCGGCGTGAGGATCGGGCCGCTGGCCTTCGCCGCCGCCCTGACCGGCGCCGACTCCTGTACCAGGGCGCTGCCCGAAGGCGGCCTCGAGGCTCAGCTGCGCGGCGCTTTCGAGAACATGGACCGCTTCCTGGAGGCGGCCGGAGGCGGCCGCCAGGAGATCGCGCGAGTCACGGTCTTCCTGGCCGACCTTTCCGAGCGCCTGATCCTGAACCCGATTTGGTCGGAGCTCTTCCCCGACCCGAACGACCGGCCGCCCCACAAATACGTGCCCGCCGTCCTGCCGGACGGTTACCTCGCCGTCGTCCAGGTCATGGCCCTGATCGGGGCGCCGCGTCGCGTCCTCGAGATCGCCGGCGTCGTCCACAACGACCCGATGTCGATGGGGGCGCTGACCGGCAACCTCGTCACGTCCTCGCGCATCGTCACCGGCCAGCGCCTCGAGGACACCGACGAGCACACGCGGGTCGTCTTCGGGAACGCTGAGGCGCTGATGAAGGATGCCGGCGGCGATTTCCGGGGCGTCACCCAGATCACCGCCTTCGTCGGCGAGGCTCAGTACCGCCAGAACGTCGAGAAGGAGCTGAGGCGGCGGGTCGGCGAGGGCGACGATGGGCCGAAGCTCCACATCCTCGAGACGAACCTGGGCGGCGGCGGCGCACCCCGGCTCGAGATCCTCGGCCTCCTCTAAGCAGCTCCGACCGCAGGCAGTCCTCCTGGCAGCCGGCTTCTACGACGCATCGCGTCTGCCGGCCGCGGCGTTTGACACCCTACCTCGTTCGCGAAGATGATCGCATCACTCAAGAGCCGAGGGACCCGAGTTGGGCCCTCCGGTGATCGATTTCCTTCGGAGGCAGCGACGCTGAATCCTGGGCGAGTGCTGAAGCTGTTAAGCGCGGCCGCGGCGATTTTCGCGGCTCTTGCCGGGCTCATCCTTTTGCAGGACGCCGTGGCCCAGAGAAGCGAAGACCGGCGTGCCACGCGTGCGCGCGAAATCGAGACCGAGCGCGCCCACGCCGCCACCCTGCTGATGTACATCGACCGGCTGACAGAGCTAGCCGGGAGCGATCGCTCCGCCCAATCCGCCTCCGATGAAGGGCCGAGCATGGTTCTCCAGGCCTTGACTCGAACCGTTCTTCGACAGCTGGACGGCTCCCGCAACGGGATAGTGGTACGTTCCTCTCCGAAGCCAAGCTCTCAGAGGTTGTTCAGCCCGACCTGAGAGGCGTGGACTTGAGGAAGGCACGCCTTAGCCTGGTCGACCTCGACGGTCTCGACTTGTTCGGCGCCAATCTGAGCCACGCGGAGCTGCGCTTCGCCGGCCTGAGCTACTCC
>Ga0326597_10005830_pt1 | contig 17009 bp, 15 predicted proteins | sample RVTome_12_FD_203789 | JGI IMG/M metagenome (GOLD analysis project Ga0326597, IMG submission 203789) | Soil microbial communities from uranium-contaminated site in the Upper Colorado River Basin, Wyoming, United States - RVT100D185 | ecosystem: Environmental > Terrestrial > Soil > Contaminated >...
CAACAGTACTGCCCGGGCAACTGGGCCCCGGCCAGTGAGACTCTCTCATTAAGCAACAGTACTGCCCGGGCAACTGGGCCCCCGCCAGTGGATCGCAACTCGCCACCCAGCCGATCTGCGCGGGCGCGCGGGCGCGCGGGCAGCGCGGGCGGCTCAAGCCGTGTAGGATAAGTGGGCGCCGCTGCCCGATTGGCGCCTCCAACAGAGCCGCTCCCCCAGCGGTAAAGACCTAGTGGGATGTTTTTATGGCCAGAAAACGCAGCCGGACGGCGGTTCTCAAGCGACAGCGAGAAGTCAAGAAGTCGGAAAAGCAGGCGATGAAGCGCGAAAAACGCGAAATCCGCAAGGATGCGCCCGGTCACGAGTCGGTCGCCACGCGTGACGACCTCGCCGACTACGGATTCCCGGTCGACGATTCCGAAGGGCTCGACGAGTCGAAGTTGGGCTCAGCCAGATGATCGGACCATGGCCGACGAAAGACTGATCGCGGTATTCATCGACTACGAAAACCTCGCCATCGGCGTTCGCCAGATGCGCAAGGGAAACTTCAAGATCGACCTCGTGTTGCGACGCCTGCTCGAGAAGGGCCGGATCGTCTACAAGCGCGCCTATTGCGACTGGAGTGGCTACCGATCTGCGGTCCGTGAATTCCACGGGCATGGTGTAGAAATGCTCGACATCCCGCAGACCAAGGCGAGCGGGAAGAACAGCGCCGACATCCATATGGTCGTCGATGCGCTCGATCTCTGTTACCAGAAGCCGCACATCGATACCTTTGCGCTGATCTCAGGTGATAGTGACTTCTCCCCGCTAGCCGCCAAGCTCAAGGAAAATGACCGCCAGGTCATCGGGTGCGGAGTCAAGAGTTCCACGTCGGATCTGCTGATCGGGAGCAGTGACGAGTTCATCTACTACGACGACCTGATTCGGGTCGCCGAGAAGTTCGAAAAACCGAAGGCCTCTCCGAGCAAGAAAGCGTCGCCAGCTGCCACGAAGAGCCAGGATGCAACGGAAAAGATCGTCGAGATCGTCCGATCCCTGGAACGCGACTACGACACCGTCTGGGGTTCGATGGTGAAACAGACGATCCGGCGCGTGTTTCCGGGCTTCAACGAGGAGTACTTCGGCTATCAAAGCTTCGCGGAAGCGCTCGAAGCGGCCGAACGGTCGGGTGCGATCGATCTCGACTACGACGAGGAACGCGGCAATTTCGTCGTTCGAACGAAACGCTCCTGAGTCATCCGGCACTGACCCGACGCGATGACTGACGCCTGCGATCGATCGATGATTTGGTGATAGAGTCTAGAGTCGACGCCAGAGGCGCACTCCGAAAAACGCGGCGACGGTGAGGAAGATCAGGATCGGCCCCCACCCACCGATCGCTGGAGACATTGCTCCGCCGTACCCCAGTGATCGGGAGACTCCCGTCAACAGGATGTAACCGATTCCGACAACGGCGCTCAGCAGCAACGTCTGTGCGGGGCCGGGAAATGGCGGGCCTCCTACAGCAAAAAAGAGCAACAGTGCCGGAAGCACGATGCAGGCCATCGGCTGGGCGAGTTTGACGTGATAGTCGACCCGCAACGGCCTGGGATCCACATTGTCGTTCTCTGCCTCTTCGATCAATCCGAGCAAGTCCCCGACACTGAGATGCATCGTGTCGACCTCTGCGGGAAGCGCCTCGCCCAGGTTTACAAAATTGGGGGCGGGCAGCGCACGCACTATCCCATCGGTAACGCCGATGCGAACCGGATCTTTCAATAGCCACCAGCCGTTTCCGACGTGACGCGCCGCACTCGCGTCGATTCGCTGCATCGGTAGACGGTCTTGGCCAATTTCGTAGATCGAGAGTTCCAGAGCCGACCCACTATCGGGGTCGAAACGATCCGCTTCGAGAATCTTGTTTCCCAACCGATGCCAGACGGCGTTCTTGAGTCGGTCGTCTTGTTGTTGAGCGTACGAGCCCTTGATTTCGGAGCGCTTGAGTTCGTCTGCGAGAGCATTCGCGCGCGGCACGAGCACGTTGTTCAGGATCGCATCAACCGGAACGACCAGGGCCGAGATGATGAGCGCGGGGAGCAGTGCGCTCGGAGCGGGAATGCCGCACGCCCGCATGCCGATCAGCTCGCCTTCTACCGCGAGCAGACTGACGGTCAGTGCCGTTGCGACCAGAAGTGACATCGGAACCACGCGCGAAGCAAGCAATACCACCCGCGCGCTGTAGAAATGCAGGATCTCGAGCCAGGTTGCGCGGTATTGGCTGAACCACGCGAGCCGTTCCATGATGTCGATCAGCAGGTATGCGACCAACAGGATCGCGAAGGAGAGCATCGCCAGGCGGATGAAGCGGCCGGCGATGTAACGCGGCAGGGGATAGCTTCGCGGGCGGCGCTCGCGGAGCTTCGGATCCGTCGATCGCTTGTTTCGACACTGCGGCCGATCGAAGGAGCGGCCGAGCACACCTTCGCGCCGTGCCCGTACGATCAGCACGCCCGCGAGCAGCAACAGGATCGCATTGGGCAACCACACGGCTGCCACGACGCCGATCAGACCGCTCTGAGCCAATCCCTCCCCGAGTTGAATCAGGCCGTAGTAGGAAATCGTGCACAGCAGACCGAGCACGCCGCCCGCAGCTCTGGAGAAATTGGCTCGGAACAAGAAGATGGGGACGGCAAGAAAGCCGAATATCAGTGTCGCGAACGGCATCGAAAACCGGCGGTGAAATTCGATCGACGCCCTCGAAAGCTGTCGTTTGGAAACGGGCACGAAGGTGCGCGCGCGCTCCGCGAGTTCCTCGAGTGAAAGTCCGGGAAGTTTGTCCTCGACGGTGCGCAGGATTTCGCTGCTCTCTGGCAGGTGTGTCACCAACTCATCGAACGCGAGCATCTTCGGGCCATTTTTCGCAGACAGAACGACTCGCCCATCTTGAAGTGAGATCTCCGTGATGCCATCGTCTCGCGCTTCGATCCGACCGTGGCGGGCGAAGATCGTCTGACCGACATCGGGCAACCACAGCAAGATGCCGTTCAAACGATCGCCCCGCGCGTTGACCTCCCGCGCTTCGAGTCGCCAGTCACCAAAGCGGGTCACGACACCCTGCTGAATTTGAGACCAGGGCTTTTCGAGCGAAATCTCGACGAACACTTGATCGAGTGCGCGACTCGTCCACGGCGCCAACGACAGCGAGAGTGCTGCAGACACCAGGGTCATCGCGCTCGCGAACGCAACGAACGGCCACACCAACCGCGCGGCTGTCACACCCGAGGCCTCGAGTGCGAGAATCTCCAGATCGGCGCCCATGCGGCCGAGCGCCACCAGACAACCCATCAAGACCGAGAACGGAAGCATCAGTGCGGCCGTTGGAACCGCCTGGTAAAAAGCGATCAAGCTGACGGTTCCTCCGCTCAGCCCACGGTTGACGAACAGATCCGAGAGTCCGAGCAGATTCTGGGTAAGCACGACCGTCGTGAGGCCGATGAGCGCAAAGAGGGTGGGAGTCAGTGCTTCTTGGGTGATCAGGCGATATAGGGTCAAACCCGGGCGGCGGTGAACCGGCGGAGCGGACGCCACGCCGCGCTGGTTCCGCGATGTCACCCGCGGGGGACAACCGGCTTTTTCCGCCGACGGACCTGGACTACAATTCGGGCTCTCCCCCATATGAATGAAATCCTAGGCCTCCGGAGTGGCCGGAGGCAATGATCTGCTTTAAAGAGAGGGCAGCGAAAATCGTATGAGAGCGATCGTACTCAGTGCAGGACAGGGCAAGCGCCTGCTGCCGTTGACGGCATCGCGACCGAAATGCCTGCTGGAAGTCGTGGGCGATCAATCGGTATTGGACCTCCAACTCAGGGCTCTCGCCCGCTGCGGAATCGAGCACACCACCGTGCTCGTCGGTTTCGGAGCCGAACACGTGGCGCACGCCGTCGCGGAATCCCGCTTCGACGACATGCAGGTGACGACGCTCTACAACCCGTTCTTCGCGATCACCGACAACCTCGCGACCTGCTGGATTGCCCGGGTCGCGATGACGGATGATTTCGTCCTCTTGAACGGAGATACAATCTTCGAAGACAATTTATTGCGTCGGGTGCTCGAAAGCCCAAAGGCGCCGATTGCCGTCACCATCGACCGAAAATCAAGTTACGATTCGGACGACATGAAGGTCACGCTCGACACCGATGGCCGTCTGACTGCAATCGGCAAGCGGCTCCCGCTCCACACCGTAGATGGCGAGTCGATCGGGATGCTTCGATTTCAAGAAACCGGCGTGAAGACATACCGAGACGCACTGGATCTTGCGATGCGCCAACCGGAGTCGTTGAGCAACTGGTATCTCTCCGTCGTCAACGAACTCGCCCAGAAGATTTCGGTCCAGACCCTATCGATCGAAGGGCTCTGGTGGGCGGAAATCGATTCGCCCGAGGACCTCGCCGGCGTGCGCGAACACTTCTCGGAACAAGACAATTGCGCGGAGGCCGCGCGAGCAACCGGCTGACCGATCGGCTTCGAGTTCGGGTCTACGAGGAACGCTTCCCGCGCATACCCGATCTCATCGCATCTGGCGCGATCTTGGTGCGCGACCAGAGGGCGAATCGGATAGCACGAACGCCTCTCAACCCCGGGGGGAGGCCGCGCCCGCGAACTGCCGGGACGAATAAGCTATAGAGCCCTCCGTGAAAGTACTCCGCTACTTCGTCGGCCGATACTGCGCACAAACCGTGCTGGTGGTGTTCTGCATCGTGCTCGGCGGAGCGCTCGAGGGCGTCGGACTTACGGCGATGCTGCCCGTCGTCGATATTGCGCTGCGCGCAACGCCCGGTGTTTCGGGTTCGAACCCCACCGAAACCTCGACGCTCGGCGCGGCCGTCGACCATGCGCTCGAGACCGTCGGCCTCGAGCCGACGCTGCTCGTGCTACTCCCGATCATCGGACTCCTATACTGGCTGAAAGCTGGCGTCATCCTCTTCGCCAACCGCCAGGTCGGTTATACGGTGGCCCGGATCGCCACCGACTTGCGGCTCGAGATGCTTCAGGCCCTGATGGCCGCGCGCTGGAGCCACTTCACCCGACTGCGAACTGGAAGCGCCGCGAACGCCCTCGCGACCGAAGCCCAGCGTGCCTCTACCAGCTACGAGCACATGGCCCAGGTGTGTGGGCACCTGATCGAATGCGCCATCTATCTCGGGTTGGCGTTCATGATCTCGATACCGATCACGATCGGCGCAGCCATCGCCGCGCTCATCTCCCTGGGCGGATTACACCAATTGGTCCGCATGTCGGGCAAAGCTGGAACCAAGCAGACGAGGTATTTGAAGTCCCTGCTCACACAGGTGACCGACAATTTGCAGGCGGTCAAACTGCTCAAGGCGACCGGTCGCGAGTCGCTCGTCGAACCGCTGCTCGAAAGCGACGCGGTTCAACTCAACACCGCACTCCGGCGGCGCATCTTCAGCCGCGAGGCACTGCGCGCCGCGCAGGAGCCGGTTCTCATCACCTCGCTTTGCGTGATGCTCTACGTCCTCAATTTCCTCGGAACAGCGGCGGCCGAGATCCTGCTGCTCGCGGCGCTCTTCGCAAAAACGAACTCCAGCGCCAACAAGCTGCAACGCCGCTACCAGCAGTCGATCACGGAGGCGAGTGCGCTCTGGTCGATGCGCGAGATGATCGACGCTGCAGCCGCCGACGTCGAGACGATGCCGACCGGTTCATCGCCCACGCTCGAGCAGGGCGTCGACGTCCGGGACGTCCGGGTCGAATTGGACGGCACCCGCGTTCTCGACGGCGCTTCCTTTTCGATTCCGGCCGGAAAGATCACGGCCCTGCTGGGCGCGTCGGGCTCGGGCAAGACGACCTCGGCAGATCTCATCATGGGGCTCTTGCGGCCCGATGCTGGCGAGATCTACATCGACGGAGTTCCTCTCGGGGAGCTCGACCTCCACGGGTGGCGACAGCTGATCGGATATGTCCCACAGGAAATTCTCATGCTGCACGACAGCGTGGCGAAGAATGTGACCCTGGGTGACCCAAGTCTGACGCCAAAAGACGTCGAACGCGCACTCCGCGATGCCGGCGCGTGGGAATTCGTTTCGGAACTTCCGGGCGGAGTCGATTGTTCGGTGGGCGAGCGCGGCATGCGGCTGTCGGGCGGCCAGCGGCAGCGGATTGCGATCGCGCGCGCGCTCATCCACGGTGCAAAGCTGTTGGTCTTCGACGAGGCGACGACAGCCCTCGATCCGGAAAGCGAAGCCTTCGTGCTGGCCGCCATCGAGGCGCTGCGCGGACGCGCGACGGTGCTCGCGATCTCACACCAGCCAGCGCTGACGGGCGTCGCCGATCGGATCTACCGGATCACCAACGGAAAGTGCGTGGAGATCGAGGCCTCTGGTTGCTCCGATCGCGCCGCGTCCTGATTCCCGCAGAGCTTCACAGAGGCCGCCTCCATTGAACGGGTTCAACGCACTCGTACTCGCAGGGCGCCGCGGCTCCGAAAACCCATTCGCAGAAGTCCAGGGCGAAACCCACCGAGCCCTGCTCGACGTCGTCGGGGTACCGATGTTGCTTCGAGTCATTCGCGCCCTGCGCGCTTCGTCGAGCGTCGAGCGCATCGCAGTGAGTATCGACGATCCGGCTGCTTTCGAAGCCATCCCCGAGCTTCGCGAACTGGAGGTCCGCGGCGAGATCGCCCGCTACGCGAGCCTTCCGTCGCCAAGCCGCAGCGTGCAGGACGCCTTGAACGCTCGCATGCTCGGAGACCGCGTGTTCCTCACCACGGCGGATCACGCGCTGTTGACGCCCGAAATCATCGACCATTTCGCGGCGCGCGCCGACCAATCGGACGCCGACGTGGCGGTGGGCGTGGTCGCGGAATCGGTACTTCGAGCCGCCCATCCCTCGACCACCCGGACCTATCTGCGATTCCGAGATGGCGGATACTCGGGCGCCAATCTCTTTGCGTTCCGAACGAAACAAGCCCTTCGCGCCGCCGAATTCTGGGTAAACGCGGAGGCTTATCGCAAGCAGCCATGGCGGCTGGCAGGTGCCTTTGGCCCGACCACCCTATTGCTCTTCGCGCTGCGCCGACTCAGCCTCGAGGAGGCCCTCGAGCGCGCATCCCGCGCGATCGGCTGCCGGATCCGCGCCGTGTCGCTCCCATTCGCGGAAGCCGCGATCGATGTCGATCGACCGTCGGATCTCGCTCTGGTGTCGGAGATCCTGTCGGCCCGCGGCGAAACGGCTGGATGAACGCGCGGATTCGACCCGCGACGACCACCCCCAGCCGAGATTCAGTCAGCCCACCAGCACCCGCTCACCCTCGGCGCAGAATCGACCCGATTCGCGATCGTAGCCCCGGATTCGCAGCGCAATCCGGAACCGCGGGCCGTCGCTGCCGCAATTTCGCTCGATCTCGTAGACGTGGTACTGAGCGCGACGCTCCTGCCTCTGCCCGATATCGGATGCCGAGCGCACGCCGACGACCGGGATCGCACCGTCGGGCCCGGCGATCTCCGCGAGCAATGTGCGGTGATTGTGTCCGTGCACGACGAGTTCGGCACCCGCTCGACCGATGACACCCCGGAGTGCCTCTGCATCCCGCAGCCACCTCCGCGGATGCGTGGCACCGGCCGTGATCGGATGGTGGATCGAGATCACCCGACAGAGGTCGGATTCGGAGAGGCGCCGAAGCATGCGCTCGAGCCGATCGAGCTGGGCACTGCCCAGGGTCCCGGTCGCGTCGAACAACCGCGTCGGCAGCGCAGAGCACAAGCCAACCACGGCGAGCGGACCGCGAATCCGAAGCGTGGGGAAGCGGTCTCGCGGATCGGCGGCCGCGGCGGCGGTCTCTGGTTCGTCGGATTCGAAATACTCCGACCAGAGATTCCACGACGAGGACTGCGCAACGTGCACGTAGGCGTCGTGGTTTCCGGGCACGATCGAGACGTCTCGCGCATCGCCAAGCTGCTTCAACCGCTCTCGCGCAGCGCCGAACTCCGAAGCGAGCGAGAGATTCGTCAAGTCGCCCGTCACCACCAGGTGATCGATCGCTGCGCGGCTCAGGTCGTCCATCAACGCGTCGACGACGGAGGTCCGGTGGTATCGTCGACGCCGGATTCGCCAGGAAAGCCAGCCGAAAAAACGCTTGTTGAGCAGCTGGAGCGGATTTCCGACGGCGACGGGTGTCGCGTGAAGATCCGATAGATGCCCCAATGAAAACACGGGCCTTTCCCCTCACCCTGATAACGCGGTTTTTCCCCTCACCGGGACTGGAACCCGAAAGGCTAACCCAGCTCCAGACGCTGTGATACTCTCCGCGACCGCTCACGAAGCCACCCCTCGATCATCGGTGGAATCAGATGCCACAGAACCCCGCTGGCAGCGCGCCCTCGGCGTGGATCATCGAAAACGAGCGCGCTCGCGAGATCGAGATCTGGTCGCTCGGCACTGCGGAGCGCCACCGCCGCCTCCTCGAGAGAGCCGGCTGCGAATCGATCCGATCGCTCGGCGCGAATGACGATCCGGGCGATCCGCGGGCGCCAAGCGTGATGATCGTTCGATCCGACGCAATTCTCGACGAGCGGCTCGTCAAGCGCCTGTTCGCGGCCAGCGACACGATCCTCGTGGCAAACCGCGTAGAAAATGCCGGTTGGGGAGGGGCTGTCGCGGCGCACGTGGGCTGCGAACACGCCGCCGAAGCCCTGCACCGCTTGCGACGCGCCGCAGAGGGCGGACAGCAATCGACGACCGGAGCCGATGCGCCGCCGGCGGGCGTTCGCCTGGCCGCACCGGGTGATCTCGCGCCCGCCTACTCGGCACAACTCCGCAAGATCGACCCGCCCTACATCTATCCCGCCCGCGCCGAGAATATTCGCGCAATCGAAGACCGCATCTTCCAGTCGTCCTACAAGGGTGTCACCGACCTGGTCACGAAGTGGCTCTGGCCGCGCCCGGCAGCGGCTGTCGTGCGGGTGCTGGCGCGCGCCCGGATCCAGCCCAATACCGTAACGGCCCTGAGTTGGCTGCTTGCGTTGGCCGCGGGCGTGCTCTTCTGGAAGGGTTGGTTCGCGATGGGATTGGCCTGCGGCTGGCTGATGACGTTTCTCGACACCGTCGACGGCAAGCTCGCGCGCGTCACGTTGACATCGAGCCGATTCGGACACGTCTTCGACCACGCGCTCGATCTGATCCACCCACCCCTTTGGTACCTCGCCTGGGGCCTCGGCGTATCGGGGGCCGTCGACGCCGCCACGATCGTGGTCATCGCTGGCTATCTGCTCGGGCGCGGCCTCGAGGGCATCTTCATCCTCGCGTTCGGGATCGAAACCCACTGCTGGCGGCCGATCGACTCGCTTTTTCGGACGATCACGGCCCGCCGCAATCCAAACCTGCTGCTGCTCAGCGTGGGAACCCTGGGCGGGCGACCCGATCTCGGGCTGGTGATGGTCGCGATCTGGACCGTCGTCTGCATGGGCTTTCACGTCGAGCGAATCCTGCAAGCGCTCTTCGAGAAGTCTCGCGGAATTCGAATCGAGTGCTGGGACGAGACGTCTCACTCGGAGCCGGAATGGCGACACGACCAATCGCAGCGGAGCCCCGGGGGTGTCAAATGAGATCGCAAGAGTGCGCGCGAGAGCCTGTGGAGCGCCAGGCCCGGTCGCAGAAGCGCTGCGGATCGAAGAGCCAAGGCCGACGGCCACATCGAAGCCTCTGGCTGGTCCGCGGAGTCGCGGTCGCCAGTTTGCTCGCGCCGTTGGCCGCGGCTGCGGTCGTACGCGGAGATCGGGTGTCTCACCTACCCAACGGCAAATCTGCCTCGGAGTATTGGGACATCGTGGCTCACTTCGACTCGAACCATCACTTATTCGCCCGGTTCCTGATCACCAACGAAGGGCCCGGCGATCGAACCGCGATTGCGACCTGGCAACTCATCGATCCGAACGGAAAGCGGACCGAATTCCGCAACGGCCGGCGCGAGAAGCGCTGGACGCTCAGTTTGGACGGCGACAGCATCGAGATCGGATCGAGCGTCTTCGATCAGAGCGGAGCGCTGCACCGCCTCGAATACGACAGCTCGAAACGCGGAATCCGCGTCGCCTTTCAGTATGCGCCGAGAGGGCCGGTGGGGTGGGCTGGCTCCGCGACCGACCCCTACCCATTCGACCTGCTGGAATTGGGAACTCCGGTGACCGGAACCATCTGGCTCGAGGAGGTGGGCGAAGCCATTCCGGTGAACGGAACGATCTCGATTACCCACACCTGGATGGAAAAAAGCGAGGCGGGCCTCGCGCTGCGGCGGATCGACTTCTCGTCCACGGGCAGTGAGCCGTCGATCTACCTGTCGGATCGGACATCGCCGTCCGGAGAGCGTGAGCGCTGGCTGGCCGTCGCGCGCGATGGAAAATTGCTCTATCAAACCAGCGACTTCCAGCTCAGACTCGCGCACTCGCCAATTCCGAACAGTAGTGATTATCCCGCACCCGACGAGCTGCGAATCAGCGGCTCCGGGGTTGAGGGCGTGATTCAGCTCGGCACGACGCTCGCCGAAATCAACCCACTGGAGGAGATCCCCCAACCGTTCCGATTCCTGTTATCCTTCCGCCTGCGTCCACACCGAGTGTGGGCGCGCGCGTCGTTTGAGGTCAGGCTGCTGGCGGGGCAGAACACTCCGGAAACTATGCTAAAGGGTTCCGGCATCACGACGATCACGTTTACCAATCCCCTCCCCCCGGAAGTTACGCAACCCGCAAACTAGGGTCTCAGGAGCTTAGTCCGTGCGAATTGGCTTATTGAACAATCTCCGCGCTGGCCGGAGCAATCCCGAGGTGAGGCGAATCCTTCATATGCTGAGGGATTATCCTGAAGTCGCCCATATCGAAACGACGAGCGTGCGGTCGGTCCCCGAAGCCCTGGCGAGCCTCGCGCGCCAGAACGTCGAGCTGCTCGCGGTCAACGGGGGCGACGGCACGCTGCAATACACGTTGACGCAGATGTTGACCACCGATGATTTTCCGAGCATTCCGATGGTGGCGCCGCTGCGGGGCGGACGCACGAACATGACCGCGATGGATATCGGCGCACACCGCAACCCCACCAAGGGACTGCAGGGCCTGCTGGAGGACGCGCGAGCGGGACGATTGAAAGACCGGCTGGTGGACCGCCCGCTGCTGCGCGTCGAAACGCTGCGAGATCGCAATATCCACTACGGATTCTTCTTCGGCGCCGGAATGATCCATCGGGCGATCGCCCTCACCCACCAGATTTTTCCGCGGGGCCGGAGTCAGGGCTCCTTCGGTGCGGGCATCGTGACCGCCGGATTGATTCTGCGGGCAATCGCCAATCGCCATGACGGTGTGCTGACACCCGACAAGGCCCAGATCATGCTAGACGGTGAACTCATCGACGGCGGAGAATTCACGCTGGTCATCGCGTCCAGCCTGCAGCGCCTGTTCCTCAAGATCAATCCGTTCTGGGGACGCGGGAAGGCGCCGGTCCGATTCACCGCGCTGGCCAGCGGCTGCGAGCGCACCGCCTTCGCCGCACCCGGAATCCTGCGCGGCAAGCCCCCTTCCTTCGTGACGCCAGCAGCTGGCTACACGAGCCGCAACGCCGAGGACGTCGAACTCCGAATCGACGCTGGATTTACCGTCGATGGAGAGACCACCCCGCCGCGAAGCGGCGAAATCGTCCGGATCACCGGCGATCGGCGCATCCGCTTCGTCCGCGCCTGAGGGGTCGGTGGGCGCACCGGCCCCCGATCTCGACGAGCTCGTCGGAGCCGAACTCCTCCAGCCCGCACCGGCTGCCGCGGCGCAGCTGACGGATGAGATCTTGCGGCGCCACGGCAGCGCGGTCGCGGCTGTGCTCTTCTACGGCTCCTGCCTTCGCCGCCAAACGAGCGAAGGGGTGCTCGATTTCTATGTACTCGTCGATCGGTACCGCGACGCCTACCGATCCCGCGTGCTTGCCTGGGCGAACGCGGCCCTGCCTCCGAACGTCTTCTACCTGGAGATCGATTCAGAACGCGGCCCGCTGCGCTGCAAGTACGCGGTCGTCTCTCTGAGCGACTTCGAGAGGGGCGCGAGACCCGGTGGATTGCGCTCGGGGATCTGGGCGCGCTTCTGTCAACCCGCGCTGGCCGTTCATCTGCGCGATGCCGATGCGCGAGAAGCGGTGGTGGCCGCCGTTGCGGAATCGACCGTCACGGCGGTTGCCCGAACCCTCTATGAAATCCCCAATAAGGATGGATTGACGCGAAAGAAGAATGGATTGACGCGAAAGAAGGATGGATTGACGCGAAAGAAGAATGGATTGGCTCGAACCAAGGATGGATCGACTCGAAAGAATGGAACGATCCGATTCACGACAGCCGAACTCTGGCTGCGGGTGCTGCGGGGAACCTACGCGGCGGAGCTTCGGCCCGAAGCTCCGGGAACCATCGAAAGCATCTACGAAGCGGATCCCGAGCGCTACGACCGGGCGGCGCGGGCGGTGCTCGCGAGAATGGGGGCAGAGCTGGGCGGCGACGGCGCCGAGATCGAAGCGGTCCTACCAGCCGACTCGAAGGCGTGGACGAGGCGGGGTTGGAGCCGACTGCGCTGGTTGGCCAAATGGGTCTACTTCGTTCAGCTGCTCAAGAGTGCCGCGACTTTCGGCGACTGGCTGCCCTATGTGCTCTGGAAACTGGAGCGGCACACGGGGAAGAAGATCGTCCCGAGCGAGCGTCAGCGCCGCTATCCGTTCGTTTTCGGGTGGCCCCTGTTGCTTAGAGTCCTCTGGCAACGCGACCTGCGCTGAAGGTCTCCCGAGGCGGGGACGCCGCGTTTCGCCAGAGCCCACGGAGCGTACCGACGCCGTCCCTCAGCGTGGCTCGGTAAGGAGCGTTCTGCGGCAGTTCGGCGAGCAACCGCCGGTGAACGAGCCCCAGCATGTGGTAGGGGATGAACGGAAGATAGTGGTGCAGGGCGTGGTAGCGAAGCCCAACCGGTGCAATCAAGGTCGTGAGGACCGGCCAACCGCGCAGGTTGATGGAGTCGAGCAGCTGAGCCTCGGCGTCCATCGGCTCGCCCTCGTTCTCGTAGCCGTGCGCGACGAGCGTTCGCACCTGATTCACGCAGAGGACGCCACCGACGACGATGCACCACTGGCCGATCCACTCGATCGGGATCCAGCCCGCCATCACCGCGCCGAACGCCGCCCATACGAACACGGCTGCACCGGCTTCCTGGGCATTCCAGCGCTTGAGCTGCTCGCCCTTGGGCATCGGACGGACGTAGTGGGCATTGATCACGAGCGTCGAGAGTCTGCCTACGACGACCCGCCGAAGCGGCGGATACAGCCGGGAGAGCGGACCGAGGATGCCCCAGCGCACCGGTAGGACGAGTGGGAGCAAGGCCACCGTAAATACGAAGGTCGCGATGCGCAGCCGGCTCCAACGGGCGATCTGGGCGTACTCGGGATCGTCGTTGGTCCCAAAACCCATTCGCTTGTGGTGATCCATGTGCGAGCCCACATACATCAAGCTCGGGATCATGAACGGAATGCCGACGATGAGGTTCCAGACCAGCTCGAAGCCCGGGATTTGACCGCGCTTGAGATGGGAAAGCTCGTGGATGAACAACGCGGCGCGCAGTACTGCGAAGATCGCGACCACGGTCGCAATCACGTGTACCAGCGAGCCGAATGCCGCTCTGGAGCTGATTGCAAACGCCGCCCATCCGACGAACGCCGAAGCCAGCAGATCGCTCCAATAGATGATCCGACTCGACTCGAAGTCGGGCCCGATCTCCTTGACGACCTCTCCCACGTTCAACGTCTGGCGCACGCGTCTTGGCGACGCAAGCGAAACGTCACTCATAGAGATCTTGATACTCCTGATTGAATCGGCTGGATGGCCACCACCCCTTGGTAGCCCCTCTCCCGCCCCCGGGGCCCAGCAGCGGGCAAACAATACATCAATCGCCTGGGGCTCAACACTCCGAAAACAATGAACCTGTGGTAATTAACACTCACCGTGAAATGCGAGGCCGCCCAGCCGCTGGAACCCTTTCGGCGGGCGGGACCCAAATCTCAAGTGGCTGAATGTGGGCCTAACTCGCGCGTCAGCGCTGCTGGCCGTCGACGTGGCGGGCGAGATCCAATGCGCGCGCGATGTCGAAGACGACGCGATCGCCCACCTGGAGGCCGATTTCGTCCAACCTGCCTCCTGCGGTCTCGATCGCAAACCCTGCGGGGGCGCCGCTGCTGTATACCCGCAGCCTCGATTCGTACTCCCGTTGGCTTTCAGCGGGCCGGCGCGGCAGTTCCGGTCGCATCTCGTGGATCGCCACCACCAGGCCCGAGGCGTCGAGAAACGCGACGTCGATCGGGATCGCGCAATCCCGCATCACCATGGCCTGGGGCCTCTCGACCGCGTTCACGAAGAGCATGCCGCCGTTGGGCTCGATCGCGAGGCGGCCGGAAAGCCCCATGTGGCGGGAAGCGGCGTCGAGAGCGAGTTCCAGCTCGAAGGGCTCGCCCGCGATCTCGACCCAGAGCGCCTCGGGCACTTCGAGCGGGGCTGTCGAAGGCGACTCCGACTGCGTACAGGCGAGCGCAATCGCAGCCAGCAGCGCGAAAATCGCAGTTCGGAAGTGGATCAAAGCAAGCCCCTCGCTGATGGAACCTCGGAGTTCGATGTTAGGATCGATTCGCAAATCGCGAGAGTGAGCGCAGCCTTGAAATCTTCTGTCCTGATCACTGGCGCATCCTCAGGCATCGGCGCCGCGACCGCCGAGCATCTGCTCGCGAGAGGCTTCGAAGTCTTCGGAACCAGCCGTGACCCCAGCTCGCTCGGCTCGGAGGCGCCGGCGATTCATTGGATCGCGATGGATATCCGCGAGGAGGCGTCCGTGATCGCTGGTTTCGCCCAGATCGCGAGCCGGGTGAAGCAGCTCGACGCGATCGTCTGCAATGCGGGCTACGGGGTGTACGGTAGCGTCGAGGAACTCAGCATCGAAGACGCCCAGGCGCAGTTCGACACCAACTTCTTCGGCACGCTTCGAACCCTGCGCGCGGGGATACCCGGCATGCGCGAGGCTCGGCGCGGCCGCATCGCAATTGTGAGCTCGCTCGCCGCCCACGCGCCAATCCCCTTTCAGGCACATTACTCCGCCAGCAAGGGCGCGATCGATGCGCTCGGTCTCGCGCTGCGCAACGAGCTGCACCCGTTTGGCGTCAAGGTAATTCTCGTCGAGCCGGGCGACATCAACACCGACTTCAACGATGCGATGGATTTCGGCGATCAGCGAGGCTCCCCGTACGGCGAACGAATCCGCCGCTGCGAGGCGGTGATTCGGGAGTTGTTGCCAAAGGCGCCCGGCCCGGAAGTGGTGGCGCGTGCCATCGAGCGCGCTCTGACCGCCCGATGGCCCAGGGTGCGCTACGCGGTGGGCCCCGATTCATGGGGCACCGCTTTCGGAAGGCGCTTCCTGCCGGATGCGCTCTTCCTGCGCTTCATCCGGTCCCATTTCGAGATCTGAATCGCGACGGGTGCGGGATTTCGGCGCGACGACGCAGTCTGGATCCCCGCTCTGCGATCAGCCGTCCGAAGCGCGCCCGATTCGATACGCGCAGCGGCGGCCACCATCAAAAATGTACTCGACGCGCTCGACCGGAATCCCCTTTCCGATCGAGGCCTTGAAGACTGCGAGCTCGTCTCGGCAGAGCGCCGGGCAGACCGCGGCAGCGGCTCCGATCGGGCAGTGATTCTCGACGAGAAGAAGCGTCCCGTCTCGCTCCTTCGACCACTCCGCCATGAAGCCCTCGCCGCGCCGAAGCTTGGCAAGTGCTGCAACGCGGTTCTCGATCGGGGCGTCACGCGGAGGGAGAATTTCTCGATAGTGCTTCAGCTGGGCACGCTTGCGCGTGGCGAGGAGCCGTTCGAGGCCCTCGTCGCCAAATGCGCGCTCCATCGCATCGATCAGTTCGACCGCGAGGTCGGAGTGCGCATCCGGAAACGCCGCCTCGGCGCGGGGTGCGAGCCGCCAGATGCGCCTTGGCCTTCCGACCCGGCAACGCTCGTCGTCGAATGCCACCAGTCCTTCTTCGGACAGCCTGTATAGGTGTTGACGTACCGCCACGGGTGTGACGCGAATCCTGCTGGCGAGCCCCGAGGCGGTCTGCGGTCCCTTCTGCTTCAGGTGCAGCAACACCTGGTCACGGGTGCGCGGCTTTGCATCCAGCGCCATTTGGCGAAGATACCGGTGCGGTGCTCTTTCGCCACGAGAAGCTCCCGTAACATTCGATAGGTTCTGCTGGCTCTGCGGTTTGGCGCGAATGCGAAGCCAAGCACGCCAAGCAGCTCGACTCGCCCGACCCGAGGAGTCCCTCGTTGCAGCCGAACTCCGCCGACAAACGACTCTCCAGCGCAAGCAAGGCGGTCTACGCACTCGGAGACCACACCGTAAACCTCGTGCTGTCGGCCATCTCCCTGCTGTACTTCAAATTCCTGATGGAACACGGAGGGCTGAGCCCGTTTCTAGCGGGCCTCGTGGTTTGGATCGCCCGCATCGTCGACGCATTTACAGATCCCGCGATGGGGCGATTTTCGGACATGACGCGTTGGCGCGCCGGGCGGCGGCGGCCCTACTTCTTGATTGGAGCCCTGCCCTTCGGGCTGTTCTTTGCGCTGATGTGGTTGAGTGTTCCCTTCGCGTCGGAATCGGCGCGATTCGCCTACTACGCATCGATCTACGTCTGCGTGAGCCTCGCGATGACGTGCGTCTCCGTTCCCTATCTCGCGCTGATCCCGGAGATGGCGACCGAATACGACGAGCGGACGTCCTTGAATACGTTCCGCTCGGTGGCCGCGGTGCTGGGAACCCTGGCGGCGGTCGGAATGAAGCCCGTCGCCGACGCGCTCGGAGGCGACTCGACGGCCTGGGCGTACACGGCGGCGTTGACCGCCGTGTGGCTGGTCGTTCCGTGGATTGCGGTCTACGCGATCAGTTTCGAACGACCGGTCTACAGCGAGAAAG
>Ga0326597_10005831_pt1 | contig 17008 bp, 1 predicted proteins | sample RVTome_12_FD_203789 | JGI IMG/M metagenome (GOLD analysis project Ga0326597, IMG submission 203789) | Soil microbial communities from uranium-contaminated site in the Upper Colorado River Basin, Wyoming, United States - RVT100D185 | ecosystem: Environmental > Terrestrial > Soil > Contaminated >...
GCCGCACCGGCCGGCGCATGACGGCCGCCGCCACCATCTCACTGGCGGCCTGATGAATGAGGCGCTCTTGCTGCTCGGTGAGCGATATCATCGTCCCCCCTGTCTGAAGCGATCGTGTCAGGGGAACATGAAGGGAGTGGAAGCCTTGAAGGGAAGCCTCAGCCCATCTTACCGTCGACGTTGAGGACGCCGAAGCGCGATTCGTACTCGCGCACCACGTTCGTGAGCAAGAGGTGGAGCCGCTTCGCCGCATAGGGGCTCAGGATGAAGAATGAGGGGCCTGGTTGGTCCCAAACATGAGGACGACTTCCTCGCGGGTGCTGGCCACATTGCACACGTTCGCGTAAGAACTCTTCAGGTTGCTGTCGTCCCAGCGGATGGTGGGGGTTGCTCCGGTTCCAGCCGCACGGGTGCCCTGGGCTGCTTCCTCACGCTCTGTGGTCATGGACTCCTCTCCTCCCTTCTTGGGTGGCATCCTCCGCTCCTGTGACGTTAGGGAAGTCCGGCCCGCCTTTGGTGGGGGACGCCAAGCTACCCCCCATCCGCCATTCCGTCAATCCTTTTCCCTTACTACACGCCAGCTATGCTGCCTGGTCTTCCTGAGCCCAGTTGGTCGGCGAGACATTTCGACCGGCGGGGCTATGCCACCTCGGCCGGGATCGTCACCTCGATTGCCTTGTTCGGGTCCTCCTCCCCCAGCTCCAGCAGGAAGCGCCGGAGCCAGCCAGGCGACCCTTGACCCCCGTCCATTCCTGCGGCGATCGGCCCGGGCGCCTGGCCGAAGACCCCGGTGTAGCCGGACCAGTCGATGAGACGGCTGGCGAGAGCGTCCCGCAGCGCCCTCGACTCGTCCTCGCCCTGACGCTTCTTGTTGTTACCGAGCGAATCGTCGAGGACGTCCTGCTCGTCGCCGCCGATGAGCCAGTCGTTGCCCGCCCCGCCGCGGAGCGTGTCGCGTCCGGCCTGCCCGAACAGGATGTCGTCGCCATCTCCACCATTCATCACATCGTCGCTGCCCGTCACATCGTGATCGTCATCGTCATGCTGTTCATGCCACCAGCCCTGGTGGCCGAGGCCTCGCAGGTCCTCCACGACGTCTTCGGCTTGATGGAGCACTGCCCAGGATTGCCACGGGCTCACCCCTGGGGATACCGCCACAAAGGATGCAAGCAGGGCGACGCTGTCACCAAACATCAGGTCGTTACCCGCACCCCCATTCATTACATCGTTTCCAGCGATGAGCTCGTCACCCGGGTAATGGTGGTGCCTGTGGTCATCATGCCAATGGGAGTCATCGTCCCAGTTGTTATGGCCGGGATCCCACCCAGCAGGCACACCCCCCGTCGTGACGGCCACGGACGGCGCAAGGTGGCTCCAATTGTCGCCCACCAGCAGGTCATTCCCGTCCCCCCCCTCAAGCAGGTCGTGGCCGACCAACAGGCGATCAATGTGGTGTTCCACGTGGGTGTGGAAATGATTCCCGTGAGGCACCTGCGTCACAACATCCCTGAGATGGTGCTCCACGTCACTGAGATCGCGCGACGCATCCCCAAACTCGTCCTCCACCCGATCAAGATCGTGGATGAAGCGATGCAGATCGTCGACAAGGCCGACGGGCACTGTGATGAACGGGACACTGAGCATGCTGTCATCGCCGACCACGACATCGAGGCCGGCCCCGCCATCCAGGGTGTCGTTGCCGATCTGGAAGGTCCCGTCCAGCACCACATCCTGGTCGTCGTAGTCATCGCTCTGCTCGCCCACAGCATGGTGGAGATCACGGGCGAGGTCAGCCCAATCGTCCGATATCTGGAGCAGATCAGCCGCCATCCCCTCGGCTCTCTCCATCAATTCCGTCGTGACCGTGACCGAGCGGACGAAGACAGTGGAGTCGTCGCCAATCAGCAGGTCATTGCCGGCCCCGCCATGCACCGCGTCGTTGCCGGCAAGGAGAGCACGATGATGCGCGATGTCGGGCACCACCGAGGCCAGCGGCACATGGCGCGTTCCGTCGGCATCCACCAAGGCGTTGACCGCCGGGATCAGCGAGAGGTCGCCTGTGATGTGCGGCAAGACGTCAGTCAGCGCGTGGATGTCGTGCCCCGGGACGACCGTCAGCAGTGGTACCAGCGTCCTGCCGGCCGCCTCGTCGGCGGACAGGAGATGCAGGCCGTGCACCACGTTTGGCACCGCGCCGTCGGTCGCCACCACCGTGCTGTTGTCGCCAACCAGCACGTCATCCTCGTCACCGCCGTCCAGCGTGTCGTCGCCGGCTCCCCCCTCTATGTAGTCGCGGCCGGCGCCTCCGCTAAGTTGGTCGTTACCCCGCCCGCCGAACAACGCGTCATCGCCGGCCCCACCGTCGAGGACGTCAGGTCCATCCGGGAGCAGCGAGATGAGGAGCAGGCCCGTCTCCCATTGCTGGCAGCCCCATGCATTCGGGGTGAAATGCCGGCTCCCGTCGGCATTGTAGGCACCGGTCAGGAGCACGAGGTCCGCGTTGAGAAGGTCTGACGCCACGGCCGCGTTCAGGTCTGCCCAGGCCAGGCCGTTCGGATTGTACGACCCCGTAATCCTCCCAACGTCGGTCAGCAGCACATCCGTGCGCCAAGACCCGGCCGGGTTGATCCCCGGGGTGCCGGCCGCGTTGTACGCGCGCACGATCACGCCCGTGTCACCCAGCAGGACGTCATGGCCCTCGCCGCCACTCACTTTATCAGCACCCAGCCCAGCGATGATCTGGTCGTCGCCTTCATCGCCGGTGATCAGGTCATTGCCGGAGCCGCTGGTGATGATGTCGTCCTCGCTGTCGCCTGTGATAATCAGGTTGGTCGTCACCACGGCGGCATCAATCACATCATTCCCCGCCTCTCCATGGATGACCAGCGAGATCGGGTCAGTCTCGGTGACGATGACAACGTCGTCGCCTTCGCCTGACCACAGGGTGGTGGTCGTTCCCTGGCTCTCGTGGGTGGAGCGCACGTCGATGCGATTGCCGCCAAAACCGCCTTCGATGTTGATCCCGCCTCCAAAGGTTCCGCCGGTAGCCGCGTAATGGATGGCGACTGGCGCCAGGCCCGTGATGGAGCCGCTCGTGATGACGGCGTTCACGTCGGGGGTACCGCTCGCCTCGTCACTCACATTCAGCGTATTGACTCCCTCACCCGCATCGATGGTCACAACCCCGAGAATGCCATCGAGCGTGCCGTTGTTCACGGCGGCGTCAGAGGACACATTGACCGTGTCGTTCCCGGCGCCGGCGTTGACCACGGTGGCTCCGGCCGTCGCCTGCACATTGATGATATCGTCTCCCTCGTTGGTAACGAGAGTGGTCACGCCGCCGTGCGTGCTCGCAATCGTGAAGGTATCTGCACCAGAGCCCAGACCGATGTTCAGGTGCTCGAGTGCCTCGTAGACCATGCCGTGCGACATGCCCAAGCCGGTTAGCTCGGTCGCGCTCAGCGTGCCCACGTTCGGGTCCGCACCGCCCGTATCGTCCACATTGAGCGTGTCCTCATCGCCCTCGCCGCGCACCGTGAGCCGCGCCGCAAGGCCGTTCACCGTGCCGCTCACCGCCCGCGCGTTCGAAGAAACATTGGCCGTATCATCGCCGTTTCCGAGCTCGATGGTTGCACTAGCGCCGATGGACTGCACGTTCACGGTGTCAGAGTCGTCCCCGGTATCCACGCTCAGGATGCCGCTTGTGCCATCGACAGCTATCGTGTCGCCGCCGGTGCCGGTGATGACTTCGGTTGAGCCGGCGTGGGTATCGAGCAAGCACACCGCATCGGCGCCGCCCGCTGCGTTGAGCGTCAAATCCTCGATTCCGGCGTACGTGACGGTCTCGGAGCCCCGTCTCACGGTCGTAGCTGTCAAGAGCAGGGTGTCATCACCGGCCGTCCCGTTGACGAGGAGGCCCTCGCTCCCGACTCCTCCGCTGTCGGCCACTGTGACCGGGCTGGCGAGGCCGCCCAGGTTGACGGTGTAGGTGTCCGAGTCCTCCTGGCCGTCGAGGGTGAGGCCGCCGGCCCCGATGGCATTCAGGATGAACTGGTCGTCGCCGTCGTCGCCAAACACCGTGAGGGGACCACTGTGCCCGTTAATGCTGAGAGTGTCACTTCCGACGCCGAGGTGAATCGTCATCTCGTCCGCGCCGCCGTACGTGATAACTTCTCCCCCACGTCCGATGGCCGCTGGACCAAGAGTGACAGCGTCATCGTCCGGTGTGCCGAATACCAGCAGCGCGTCGTTTCCGGTTGTGCCGGTATCGGCGATATCGATCAGAGATGTCCCGGCGCCGTAGAACTCGACGTTGTAGTCATCCCCTCCCTCGCCGCCGTCGAGCCGGAACAAAACCTCCTGAACGTTCCGCACCAGGAGCCGGTCCCCATCCGCCCCCGCGGTCACCTCGACGGAACTGGCCACGATGTGGGCGCCAATGTCGATAGTCGAGCCGCCGCCGGGATCGGCATCACCATGGTCGCCGCTGATGGTCACGGGCCCGCCGGCCTGGACGACCGTATCGTTTGCGAGGAGAACGTCGTCTCCGGCGCGGAGCGCAACACCGCCCCCCGCGACGATCGTGGCGCCGTTCAACACGGAGAGAGTGTCACCGGGGGCGGGCGACTCCAGTGCGATGAGCGAGACGTCGGCGAGCGAGACGATGGCTCCCGTCACCGTCAGCGGGCTTGACGCCGTAACTTCGATTGGACCATCGGCGTGGAGACCGGCCAGACCGCCCACTTCGCCGAGGGTCACGGCCCCGTGGTCGGCGATCCAGATGCCGCCGGTACTGGCGTCGGCCGCCAGTAACCCGATTTGGGTCTCAAGCGGATCGCTCTCGCGTCCGATACCCGAAGCGCTCCGCAGGGAGGCAGCGGCGCCGCTCAGGTTGATCAGCCCCGCGCCATCTCCACGGAGGATCGCGGCGGCGGATGTCAGGCTCGTGGTTCCGAGAGAACTGATGCTGCCCACGTTGATATTCCCGTCGGTTGCTACGACGGTGACGTCGCCGCCAGTGGAGACGACGCTATCGAGATTGAAGATGGTCCTGACTTCGGTTTCCTCTGCCGGTCCCTCCGGCTGTGGGACCACGACGGTACCCTTGCCGAGAACGAGATCCACAAGCCCTGTGGCGCTAACCTCGACGAAATCCACACTGTCAATAACGTAGTCGTCCGCCACTTCGCCCGTGAGGTACTCGACCGCGGAAACGTCCAGAAAGATTTCCTGGCCGGCTCGGGCCGTGATCGCCGCGGCGGAGTCGCCCTTGGCGAGTTCCGCCTTCAGACGATTCTCTTCCTGTCCCAAGCACCCCTGGACGGCATCCAGGTCGAGGTTATTGGCCTGCAGGGTATGTCCCGCGCGGCCCAGAATGCTTCCTCCCTTGCTGAGGATGCTTACATTCCCCGAGGGATGGGTGATCGCGCCATCGAGAATAATGTCTCCGCCGATTTCGGCATTGCTCTCGATGCGGAGGTTGACCACATGCGAGTCAGTGACCGCGTTGAAATTGGACTGGTCGTCAGTAGCGCTCACCTCGAGGGACGGTTGGACATCAGAGGAATCCGGATCTGCGGCGAGCATGAGAATATCGCCCAGGCGAAGGGCCTTGCCGGAATTGTTGATCAGTGTGACATCTCCGACGGTCTCAAAGTCGTCGACGACAATCTCGTTCCCTTCCACTCGTGCCGAGAGTCCCACCTGCTCCTGGATGGTCCCGTCCTCTGCCACGATGAGCCGGGAGTCCTGCGCCGCCTGGAGATGGATGGTCGCATCGCCGCTCACCACGCCGGCGTCCGCGAAAATGACGACCTCGGGCCCGCTGGTGTTGACGTAGTAGATGTCCGCGTCGTTGTTCACCGACTCGTTGCTGGAGAACGTGCCGGGGGTCAGCGCCGACTCGTCGCTGTGCAACACGACTTCAATGATTCGAATTCTCCATTCGGTTACTTTTTTGATGAGGGGTCCAAAGAACGGAATCCAACCCACAACCTTGTTGACGACGGTCTGGACCTTTTCCAGGATGTAATTGACGACGGTTTGCGCGTTCGCATCCGGCAACTTGTGGTAGATCTCGTCCTTGTCCTGCGGCGACACGGCCTCGACGATCAGATGGTCCGATCTAAGCGTCGTACTACTCTGGATGTCCACGTTCGAATTGAGATTCACCGTGTTTTCCGCAATGGCCAGGACCGTACCGGTCAGTCCGGCGCCTATTTTTGCCGTGGCTTCGCTGCTAGCATCCATCCCCGTTTCATTCTGCCGGGAGCTGATCTCGAACTGTTCAGGACCGATGATCTCTGCTCCGCTGTGCACGACGATTTCGGCTGTGCTGTTCACGAAGACGTTGGAGTGCGCCGTGGATTGGGAGTCTGCAGCTTTGGTCTCCGATGAAGCATCGGCGTCGGCATCAAGCTTCTTCACCAGGGCGCGAATCCGGACCGTCTGCGCGTCCAGGAATGCCTCGCCCGAAATGTGGGTTCCTGTATAGATTCTCGCTACCGTCTCGGACGTCGCTAGATTGGAGGTTACGAGCCCACCTGAGTTGTTGGTCGCTTTACTGTGGGCATCGATGCTCTTGAACGTTTCGACGAGTATCGCGTTTCCGGCAATGAGACTGCTATTCGCTCCCACCTGCGTCCCTGTCTGATCGTCGAAGACTTCCGCGACCGCCCTGGTATTTCCGTCTGTGGCGACGCCGCCGGTGCCGCCTTCTGCTACAGCTCTCGCATCATTGACAGACTCGCTCAGCAACTGGATATCGTGATTTGCATTCAGTTCCGTCCGCTCCGCGGGCGTCGAATTAACAGTCGATGCGAGCGCCTTGCTGGTGACCGTTGTCGTGGCCTTGGGGGAGCCTGTGCTGATGACGCCGCCATTGGTCCCCGTGGCGATGGCCTTCGCGGCATTGCCGGCCTTCGCGATCACTTTCAGATCGCTTCCAGCCGACAGGAAGGCGCCGGCCCCAATATTCGCTTGCGCATCGGCCTCGACGATGGCTTGCGCGTCCGCGCTGGGCCCGGTGCTAATAATGCCTCCGCCCGTGGCCCGGGCGTCGGCCTTGACGCGCTTTGTATCCTCCGGGACCTGACTCTCGTCGTCGTAATTGGAGGACTGCAGCGCGCCGGTTCGGTCGTGGTTGTCGAAAGCCTGAACGAGAATGTCGCCTCCCGAGGAAAGAGCCGTGCGTGCTCCCACGCCGATCGTAGCCACGACCGTGGGCCTCCACTTCGAGATGGCATCGATGTTGGAGACGTCCACGATTCCGCCTCCGGCTCCGTCCGACGTGGCCGTGGAAGCGCCGAGGGCCAGGGCCGTGATATCTGTGAATCCCTGAACACTGATGGGCTGATTGAAGTCGCCGGACAGGGTCGCGCTTACGGTGGGGGCAGAATCCGCAGTGGCCTGGGTCCTGCGCACGGCGACGCCGCCTCCGTTCGCGGCTTCTGCCAGCGCAACCGTTCGGTTCGTACCCTCGGCAATGATCGACAGGTTCCCGTCGACGGCAACCAGCCCCACCTCAACCAGTTTCGCCTCGGTTGTGCCGGTGGCAGTCGCATCCGCCTGCATGTTGCCCGTGGCGACGATGCCGCCGGTGTTCCCGTTGGCCGTTGCATCGGCATCATTGTTGGAACGGGAATGCAGCACCAAATCCCCTCCCGCGTCTACCGACGCGTCCTCGTCGATGGTGGCGCGGACGGTTGCATTGGCGTTCGCGTTAGCAATGGCTCCGCTCTGTTCGAAAACCAGGCTTCCTCCCGAGGAAGTTGCCGTCGCGCGAGCGCCGAGTGGGACTCCGTCGTCGTCATTCAGGACAGCGCCGTCCAGCCCGACGTTGTGGAGCGATCGAACCGTGACTGCGCCCTTTGCGTTCACCGTCGCCGCTTCTCCGATGTACGACTTGATGTCCGGCGTCACGGTCGCGCTGGCTCGCGAGTCGCCACCAGACACCCCGGCGCCTCCGAAGTGGAATCCATGCGCCTCAGCGTCGGCGTCGGCAATCGATTGGGAAGAAACCTGGATGCTACCCGCCGTGTCGATCCCCGCTTCCTCCTGGATGTAGGCGCGAATAGTCGGATGGACGCTGGCGATCGCGTCGACTCCGGTCGCGCCCAACGCGATTCCAGCGGCGACGGCCTGACCAGTTGCGGATGCCCGTGCATCCGAGACGGCCGCGATCGAGACGGGCCCCACCGTGCCTTCGGTTCCCGTGGCGCCTCCCAGGTAAGCCTCCGTCGAGCCTCCGATATCGGCTGAGGCGTACGCAATGCCGATGGCCCCTCCAAGGATCGCGCCGCCACTGGCGTCGGCAGTGACGTCCCGGGTGCTCTCGGCGTGAATGCTCACTCCGCCTCCGGCTCCGCCGATAGTTGCGCCGAACGACACGTGGGCCGTCTGCGCGCTGATGTCATTCAGGACGACAACCCGTGCCCCAATGGCGACGAGCCCGGCCTGACCCGCGAAGGCGGAACCGTGGGCGCTCTCTCCCAGGTTGGCTTCGACTTCGATGGTATCTCCGAACTCCGGACCGGCGCTCACGACCGCCCCGCTCTCGATATGGGCGTCGGTGTTGCTCCGGACATTGGCGACGGTCACCGAAGCGCCGACGCCGGCCACGCCGGCGACAAGACTGCCGGTGGTCCCATGAAAGTCGACGCGCTCCTTTGCGCGAATCGTCACGTCGTCTCCCGCGCGGACCACAGCGCCGCCTGCGATGTAGGCAACGGTCCCGGGAGACGGCGCCGTGTCGTTTGCCGCAAGGGTCACTGCGCTTTCCGGCGTGGAATCGCGAACGACGCTTCCCCCGTCCTGGGCCGTCCCCTCAATGAAGGGTTCGAGACGGTGTTCGGTTCCCGTCGAGGCCACACCATTCAGATCGATGGCCGCGCCGTCAAGCGCAGCTTCCGGCGAGGCAGCAAGCCGGATTCTCCCGGGATCTGCGGAATCGACGATGGCGTAGTAGGTCTCGCCGTCGTTCAGCCCGCCGATGCTCTGGCCGCCCCTGTTGCGGTATACGACGGCCGCGCCCGTGGTCAAACCATGGTCCGGTCCGAGATTGATGGTGTCGGCATCATCGTCCACGGCTAGAGCCGGATCGAATGGTGGCGACTCGAAGCCGTCAAGAATCCCGGCGTACCCGCCGGCCGGCTCACGGCCGCCGGCCATAGCGTCGACGAAGTTCAGCACGTCTGGGTATCCGGGCGTGTTCCCGGAGGTTTCGGTAGTACGCAGGGCATCCGCGGATTCGCTGCCGTTCGTGTAGGTCGCGACGAACTTCGAGCCGATCGCCCAGACCGATACCGAGCCCACGGCGCCGACAATGCCGCCGCCCGCACTCACGGCGCGCGTCTCCGCATCCTTCACAGAGAGTGCATGGACCTCGACATTGCCGAGCGCCGCGACCTTTGCCCTCTGACCGATGTATGCCGACGTGTCGTTGCGGATAATGCCCACGTCTACTGCTCCGCCGATACCGGCAGCGCCGGCGGCGGCGCCCCCCGCAAAGCCGACGGCCTTCGTCTTGTTCACGGCGGACACGTTGACGTTTTGTGAAGAATCCGCCCCCGCATTGTCATCATTAATGATGGCGTCCGCGCCGATGGTGGCGGTCGTATCGGAATCGATAACCTGCACGGAAACGGCGCCGGCCACACCGGCATAGAGCCCGAAGGCGCCGCTCACCGCGAAGCTCACGACGTCCTCGGCGGAATCCGCCTGGACGGCGAGGCCCGTGAAACCGGAGCCGGTGTTCACGGCGCCGGTTTCCGTGTCGAGGTTGGTGAAGACATTCAGGAAATTGCTGCCGTTACCCAGCGAAACGATCTCGGCGCGCTCCCCGATAAATGCTCTGGTGTCTTTGTTGACGAGGACGACGTTCACTGCCGCTCCAACTCCGCCCGCACCGAAGCCAAGGCCCAGGCCGCCGCTCAGCACATCGATATCAGTTCCGTCATGGGCCTTCACGAGGATATTGCCGCCCGCGCCCGCCTTCGCAGCCTCATCAGCGGTGGCGGCATCGTTACCGATGTAGGCGTATGTCCGGTTGTCCACCCTGATGACGCCCAGGGATCCGCCGAACGAGCCGAGCGCCGATCCGCTGCCGCCGACAGCGATCGACAGGATATCTTCGGTCGCGTTGGCGATGACGCGGATATCCTCGGTGGCGTGCACCTCGGCGCCGTCCTCCACGTAGGCTTTCGTGGTGTTCAGCGCCACTATCCAATCAACCTCGGGTGTTATCGTCACCGCGCCGGAACCGGCTCCAACGATGCCAATGCCCAGATGGGAGAAATCGTTCCCGGCAGCGACCCGCACGGACTGTTCGCTTCCGGCCCCGGCCCTGTGCTTGTTGACCCTGGCGTCTTCGTCGATGAAGGCGAGCGTGTCCGTGCGAATGCGGTTGAAGGATCCGCCGGCGTTGACGGCGAGGCCACCCGCGCCGCCGCCGCTCACCCCGAGTGTCTCGATGTCGTCCTGGTTGATGGCAGTGACCGCGACGCCCTTCATCGTTTGAGTCGTCGGAGTGGCCACGCGTTGCTCCGTTAACGATTCATCGTTCAGGTCATCGCTTCCGTCGCCGGTCAGGTCGAGAGACAGGCCGCCGCTGGCGGGGAATATCGGCGCTGGGACGTCCAATAATTGTCCCGCGCCGCTACCGAGTTCGAAATCTGCGGTGTATGTAATTTCGAAGTCGCCCGTCGGGACCTCCACGCCGTCCCTGTTCCCTCTGGCATCCACGCTGGAGTGGGTCCCGATGTATGCCTCGGTCGTTTTGCCGATGATCGGGAAAACCGCTGCGGCGCCGACGCTCGTTCCCGCAGAGCCTGTGCCATTCCCGGCGATGATGTCCACTTCCGTGTGACCGGCAGCCGAGACGACGACGCTTCCCTCGGCGTCGACTGTCGCGCCGGCGATGCTCGTGAGGCTGTGTTCGCTTCCGGTCGCGGCAGACCGATCGAGCGCGATGAAGGTTCCGGCCTTCGCGTCGGCTGCGGAGTTCGCAAGACTGATCCGAATCGGACGCGACTCATCGACGATGACGTAATACGTCTTCCCGTCCTCCAACCCGCCAATGGGAGTGCCACCACTCCCGCTGCTGTACACGACGGCCTGGCCGGTGGCGAAGTGCTGCGCGAAACCGAGATTGATCGCGTCGTCTCGCACCGTCAGGAAAGACGGATCGAATTCGGTTCTCGTGCTGCCGATGAAGGACCGGGTCGTGCTGTTGACGAAGTGAATGCCGAACGAGCCCACGACACCGGCCGCGCCGCCCCCGCTGCCTGCCGCAGTGAGCGAGAAGATTCGCTCGTCCGAACGGCCGCGTACGGTCACGTTGTTGTTCGCCTTAACGAGCGCGAAGCCGGCGATAAAGGCCTCGGTGTCCTTCACCAGGACCCCTGCATCGACGCTCACCCCGACCCCCGTTCCACTCCCGCCCGCGCCCGCGGCAGCGAAATTGAAGAACTTCGTTTCTGCGGAAGCCAGGATGTTCACGCTCTGCTCGACGCCGGCGCCAAGGTTGGACTCATTGACCCGAGCTCCGTGGCCAATGTAAGCCCGGGTAACGTCGCGCACGCCTTCCGCGGTAACGGAACCGGCGCCGCCTGTCACACCGGCGCCCTGACCGCCAACGGCAACGCCAATGAGGCGGCGGAACGAAACGGCGGTGATGGAAAGTCCGCGCATGTTCTCGGTCAGCTTGTCGCCTTCCGGCACGCGATAGATAACAGCGTCGCCCGTCTTCAGACCATGACCGGCCCCAAGGTCGATCGTGTCCGCAGCGCCGTCGACATCGGCAGACGGATCGAAGGCCGCCTCCTGGCGGCCTCCTGCAAACTCCAGCCGATGCGATGTGCCGCTCGCCACCGAAGGATCGAGGTCGATTGCCGGGCCATCGGCGGCATCTTGCGGTGACGCGGCGAGCCGCACCTTCTCCGGGTCATCCGCATCGACGATAACGTAATAGGGCACCCCATCCGTCAGTCCCCCGATGGGAGTGGCCGCGTCCCCTTTCCTGCCGGTGAGCACCGCGCTCGAGCCGCGGTTGCCGCGCGCAGTGACCACTGCTTCCGGGGCAACGTACGCTAGCGTCGAACCCCAGATGACGACCGGAGCTGCCGACAAACCGAGGGACGTCGTCCCCGATCCGCCACCGCTGACCGGCACGCTGACCAGGAGCGTGTCATCGACCGCCGAGACAACCACGTTCCCCTCCGCCGTGATCGCCGCCTCAGCGCCGATATAGGCGCTAGTCTCGTTGACAATAAGATGAGGCGTTAAGGATCCGCTTAAGCTCAGCGTGCCGGAGCCGCTGCCGGCGGCAACCACCGAGACAAGGTTGCCGGTAGACTCGGCCATTACTCCGACGTCGCCGTTGACCGACTCGACGGTGGAGCGCTCAATGAAAGCGGTGGTCGTCATTACGGTTGCGTTGCCCCCCAAAGCTACCGCGGCTACCGCGCCGGCCGTAGCTCCCGCCCCTGCGCCGCCCACAAGAGTCGTCACGATGCGCGCCTGCGACAACGCATTCAATAGGATTCCTCCGCCGGTGGACTTGACCGTGGATTCGTCGATGAATGCCTGAGTTGTGTCGAACACACCGTGCAAGGCGATTGCCGCGCCGACTGCCGTTGTTGCAGCCCCAGCGCCGCCGATGGCGACCTCGGTGATGCGCGGGATATCGGTGGCCTTCACCTCGACATTGCCGCCGGCTTCAACAACCGCGCCGCTGATGTGCGCATCGATGGTGTTCCGGATGGCGTTTACGGCGACGGCGCCCCCGACCGCCACAGATTGAGTGGATCCCGCTCCTCCCACCGCGATCCCCACGATGCGGCCAAGGGCGTCCGCCTCGACAGTGACATCGCCGGCGGTCCGGAGAGTCGATGCTTCAACGGCCGCGCGCACCGTGTTGTGGATGCTGGCCCACGACAGAGCGGCGCCCACTCCGGCCTGCGTGCCGCCAATCGCAATGTCTCCCGCAACCGCAATGATCCGGGAGTCGTCGTGCGCGTCCACGACGATGCCGCCGGTCGAGTCTTCGCTGGTGGACGAGGTGAGAATCTTCGCGGTGGTTTCGTTGGCGATCAGGTTCACCGAGACGCTGCCGGCTCCGGCTCCAGCCTTGCTCAATCCTACCGAGGCGCTTACGGACACGATATCGCTGTCCGTCAAAGCCTCGACCGTAAGGTTTCCGATGAACTCGAGATCCGTGACGTCCTCGATCGTGGACCGGATGTGATTGGCCATCCGGTTGACGGCAATGCCGACGCCGATCCCCGCTTTTCCGCCGTAGCTCAACGCTCCGCCAATGCTGATCAGATCGGTCCCATCCTCGGCGTGCAGAGTGAGAACCCCGTCAACGATGCCGGTCGTGTTGCGCAAGCCCGTTTCGGTAAACGTTGTTGTCCAATTCACGGCTACTGATCCGGTCACCGCGACGCCGGACTTGCCGGAGGCGCCTGAACCGCCGGCGGTAATCGTGATCAGGTCTCCGGTCCGCACAGCCTCAAGTGAAAGGCCGCCGACGTCGAGCGCTGTCGCACCGTCCACGAAGGCTTCCGTCGTGCCGGTGAGCCGGTTCCACCCCAGGGATCCCGCGATACCGACGTTTGTGCGCGGCTGTGAATCCTGCTCGCGGACCAGCGCCACCTGCCCTGTGAACGCGACCATGCCCGTCTCGTCTCTTGCGTTCAATTCGAGCGTTCCATTCTGGACCGTGAGAGGGCCGGAGTCTCTGACGTAGGCGCGGGCGTCGTCGTCCACGATGTTGAAGACGACGGACCCGGAGATCCCGACACCGGTCTTGCCCCGGTTGTTGGCGGCGCCGGAATCCTGCGGGGCGTCCGTCCCGGAGAGGGCATCGTCGTTGGTGACGCCCGAACCGCCGGAGGGCTGCGTCGATGGATTGCTGGACGCCTTCGCCCCGGATCCGGCGAAGCCCCCGATCAAGCCGTCATTCCGCGCGTTGACGAGCACGCTGCCGGTAAACGTGAGAGCGTGACGCGGGCCGGCACTATCGTCGCCGAGCCGGGTTCCGATAATGGCCTCCGTGTCGCGGGTGACGACGTTCCGGACGACGGAGGCGCCGACGCCGATGTTGTCCGATACTGCGACTCCGCCGGCTACCGAGATGAGGCGGCTGGTGTCTGTGGCTTCGACGAGCGTGCTCACGCCGCGGGGGGTGCCGTCGGCCTCCACGACCTCCTTGTCGCCGACCGTGACTGTCGCTCCCTCGGCGATCTCGGCGAGGGTTGTGTTGATGATCCTGCTGACGAGAAACACTCCGTTGAATGCGATGTCTTTAGCCTGGCCGCCGGAGGCGCCGATGTGAACTCCCAGCACCTTGTTCTGGGCATCGACCTCGAGGCTGTCCGCGTAGACCATCGCCCCGTCATCGATTATTGCGACGACGTTGTCGAGGTAGTTGTAGATGGAGAAGGTCGCCCCGGCGGCGTCTTTCGTGTCCTTCCCTCCGCCCAGCGGAGTGAAACGTTTGATGGCGGTCCGGTCGAAGGTCCACGAACGCCGGTCGGTCGTGAGCCCCACGCCGAAGCTGGCCGGACCGAGCGTCTGAAAGTTGCCTCCGAGGTTGATCGCATGGTTGACGCTGGTTGCCTCGACGGCAACGGTCTGCTGATCGTTTCGCGGGATTGAAACCGTGTCCTGGTTGATCCGCGTGCCGCTCTGGATGCGGGCTTCGGCGTCGTAGTCGAGGATCAATAGAGTGAAGGAGCCGGCAAATGCGCCTTTGGCCTGGCCGGCGGCGAGTGACTGCGTCCAGGAAAGTATGAGGTTGTTGTCGAGGCCGAAGTTGGCGTCGAGATACGTCGTCAATGTACGGAAAAACGTGAGCGCCGTGGACGCGCCGGAATCGGCTTCGTTCCACTTGAGCGGGTCTGTGTAATCTTCCGCGCCCAGGTCGATCTCCGCGCCATCGGGTCCGACATACTCGTAGGTGACGCCCGCATCGCCGCCGGCGGCATGGCCGTCCAAGACCTCGACGGTGTCACCCTCGTTCAGGATCTGCGTGCCGGAATTGGTTTTGTAAGTCGGACCGGAATCCAGAAACGGCGCTACGAGGTTCGCGCCCCAAAGGTCCAGCGGATTGATCTGGTTTAGAGAGTCCGCCTGGACCGTGATGGCGTCCCCGGCGTCCACGTCCGCATTCCCGATGTAGGCATTGGCCACGCTATGATAAACGCCCACAGAGACGGCGAGCGCGGCGCCCACCTTCGCCTGCTTGACCTTAATGGTCCCGTCTTGACTCGTGTTGCCGCCGGGGCCCTCCGCGGAAGCATTAGCGGAAATGTCGGGCCGGTCCTCAATCCTTGAAGTGACCCGGACAGATCCGTCTGCTTCGACATCGGCCCGCGTTGCACCAGTGCCGCCGATGCGCGCTTCAGTGGTGTGGTTATCGACAACCACTGCAACACCTGCTCCGAGCTGGAGGCTCCGGCTGACCTCGGTCGGATCCGGAGTCGATTCCTTCCCGAGCTTCTCCTTGATCGCTTTGACGAGCGCCTTGAATTTCGCCTTTGCTTTCTCGGGAATGCCTGTTCCGGCCAGGAGCGAGGAACCCAGGTCGTCGAGCACGTCGCCTTTCGAGTTCGTGCCCGTGCCCGCAGAAGCGCTCACGCCAATGGCGAATGAGGGGAACTTGAAGATCGCGGCGCCCTTGTTGACTTCGAGTTGAGCTTTGTTCTGTTTGGCCGTCACGCTGACGTTGCCGGCCACGTCGGCCGTGCCGTCAAGCCAGGCGTTCGTGGAACCGTTCTCGACGCTGACCCCGACGGCGAGCCCCACGGCCCCCTCGGCTCCGGTCGTCGTGCGAGCCATGGTCCGGTTGCGATCGATCGTGTCGGCCTGCACAAACAGATTTCCCCCGACGGTCAGGAGCGCACCATCCTTGATGTGGGCGGTCGCATCCGAATCGATGACGCTCACCCCCACGCCGATCCCTAACCCCTTAAGCGCGCTGGCGTCCGCCATCGCATCGACACTCTGGTCGATCGAGCTGCGAATGGTTACGTCTCCGGACGTCGTGATCGCTGCGTTGCCAATGATGACATCCGCATTGGTGAGGGCCACCGCGACCGCAGCGCCGAATCCGATCGAGATGGGCGAGGCCGACGCCCGCGCTTTGACGACGGACCAGGCGGTGAATTCATCGGCCTCGATGATCGTTGGAGTTTCGATGGGGGAGTCGATCGTGATTTGCGCGTCCGAGTTGGACACTGACACGCCCCCGAACAGGGATAGACCCTCGACGATCCTGAGCCCGAGATCCGCCGCCCATTTCGGCTTTGATTCGCCAAAATCACTCCCGAGAAGGAGATGCTGGGAGTCCGCCGTCGCAAGGATCTCCACAACGCCGCCTCGCAGAACAGCATCGCCGATCGTAATGCTCGTCCGGACCTTGTCAACGTTGGCGAATCCAAAGAACGGACTGAAGTTGGCGGTGGCAATGGAGGTGATGGAGATCTTGCCGGATACACCGCCGAGAGTCGCCCTGGCATCGAGCTCCGCGGGGCTGTCGATGATGCCGTCGCTGTCGACGATGCGGATGCCCCTGATGATGACATCTCGCCCCTTGATCGTGATATTACCTGGGGACGTCGGATGGCTCGTGTCAATCTTGCCGGAGATAAGGACGGTGGTGAGTCCGTTCAAGACAAGGGCGCCCTCGGAGAAAATCAGATTTCCCGCCACAGTCAGCAGGCGATCCGAGATCTCATATTCGTAGTCGCCAGATGCCGCGCCGAAGTTCACCCACTCCAGATCCGACTGGGTTACCTCTGACCCCGAACCGAGAATCACTACACGATTCGCGCTCCCGCCGCCGACATCCACCGTTACCTGACGGGCGGTGTCGTTCGATCCGGATGGCTCGACAAGACCGGAGACATCGATGCGGAACTCGTCGTTTGCGCTTCCGCCCTTCAGAACGTCGAGACCGCCACCACTCACCAAAGTCACCGGGCCGAGAGTGAAGGCAGAGGCGTCG
>Ga0326597_10005833_pt1 | contig 17006 bp, 8 predicted proteins | sample RVTome_12_FD_203789 | JGI IMG/M metagenome (GOLD analysis project Ga0326597, IMG submission 203789) | Soil microbial communities from uranium-contaminated site in the Upper Colorado River Basin, Wyoming, United States - RVT100D185 | ecosystem: Environmental > Terrestrial > Soil > Contaminated >...
ACCTCTACCGCGAAGTCCTTTCCCTCCTGAACGCCGACTCGGACGCGCACAGCATCCTCGAAGGCTCCGCCGTCGATGCCGTGGGGTTACCCGGAGAACTCTCCAACGAAGGAAAACTCGTCGGCGTCTACCGCATCGCCAAACAGATCGGTGCGGGTGGGATGGGTACGGTGTTTCTTGCCGAGCGAGCGGATGGGCAGTTCGAACAGAAAGTCGCCCTCAAGCTCATCAAGCGCGGGATGGATTCCGAGGAAATCCTCAAGCGCTTCCAGAGTGAGCGCCAGATTCTCGCCCAGCTCCAACATCCCAATGTGGCCCGCCTTCTCGATGGCGGCCTGACCGATGACGGGTTCCCGTATTTCACTATGGAGTATGTGGAGGGTGAGCCTGTGGACTCCTACTGCGACAGGCTGAGCCTGTCGATCGATGAGCGTCTGCACCTCTTCCAGACGGTCTGCTCAACAGTGCAGTATGCGCATCGCAACCTCGTCGTCCACAGGGACCTGAAGCCGAGCAACATCATGGTCACGGATGACGGAACGGTGAAGCTTCTGGACTTCGGGATAGCGAAGGTGCTGGGGTCGGCGGAGGACGCAGCCGAGGCCACAGGCCTGACCCGCATGGGCATGAAGATTATGACGCCGGAGTACGCCTCGCCGGAACAGGCGCGTGGCGAGCCAGTCACCACCGCATCAGATGTCTACTCCCTTGGCATCATCCTCTACGAACTACTCACAGGTCATCGTCCCTACAGATTCCCGACCCGCTCACCCGTCGAAATTGAGAACGTCATCCGTACCACAGAGCCGAAGAAGCCGAGCACGGTGGTACAACAGACGGAGACCACGGAGGATGGCACAACCACACCGGAACTGATCAGCCGGACGCGCAGCACACTCCCCGAGAAGCTGCGTAAGCGTTTGGCCGGCGACCTCGACAACATCTGCATGAAAGCGCTGAGGAAGGAACCAGAGCAGCGGTATGGTTCGGCCGACCATCTCCTGCAGGACATCACGGCGCACCTGAATGGTCAGCCGGTCTCTGCGCGCCCTGCAACCGTGGGGTATCGGGTACAGAAGTTCGTTACGCGGCACAAATTTGCTGTCGCCACTGCCGCGAGCATCCTGATACTTATTGGAGGCCTCGTCACGTTCTACACGATCCGCCTTGCGGAGGAGCGGGACCTTGCTCAACTAGAGGCGCGGAAGGCCGCACAGGTGTCGGAGTTTCTCTCTGGTTTGTTCAAGGTCTCCGATCCGAGTGAATCACGTGGGGAGACAATCACGGCAAGGGAGCTTCTGGGGCGTGGAGCGAAACAGATCGAAAGCGAATTGAAGGACCAGCCGCGGGTCCAGGCAACCATGATGGCGGTGGTGGGGAACGTCTACCGGAGTCTTGGGCTGTACCAGGAAGCACGACCGTTCCTGCAAAAGGCCCTGGACTTGCGACAGGGGCTCTATGGAATTACCCATGCAGAGGTCGCGACAAGTCTGAACGATTTAGGAAAGCTGCTCCAGGATATTGGTGACTACGGCCGCGCCGATTCCATTCTCCGGTCAGCCCTTGCGCTGCGCGAGCGACTGGCAGACGGTCCTTCGCTGGAGGTTGCAGAAAGTGTGAATGATCTCGCAATCCTCTATGGCGCTATGGGGCGGCATGATGAGGCGGACTCGTTGCTGCACTCCTCACTCGCGGTGCGGGAGTTGCTGCTTGGACCGGAAGACAACCGCGTTGCCGAAACGCTGAACAACATCGCGGTCAATCTTCAGAGCATGGGCGAGTATGACCGGGCTGACTCCTTGATGCGAAAAGTACTGGGGCTGCGTCGGCGGGCGTTTGGGGAGAAACATCCGACGGTCTCAACCGCCCTCAGCAGCCTCGGGTTCATCCTGCAGGACAAGGGCGAACGCAATGAGGCAGAGGCGTTGTTCCGGCAAGCCCTCGCTCTCAACCTCGAAATCTACGGTGAGAATCACCCGGAGATTTCCACGGACATGTACCATGTTGCAACCATCCTCCAGCTCAGGGGCGAGTATGATTCCGCTGAGGTGATGTTCCGCCGTGTACTCGCACAGGATCGGAAATTGCGGGGAGAAGAGCACCCGTACATCGCTCCGGATATCAACAACATCGCTTCGGTGCTCAGTGACAAAGGTGACCTCAAGGGCGCGGAGGCATTGTACCGCGAGGCGCTTCAACTCAACCAGAAGGTACTGGGTGACAACCATCCCGAAGTCGCCACAAGCATGAGCAACCTCGGAGTCTCACTGAACAAGCAGGGGCGGTACGATGCAGCAGAGCCGTGGCTTCGGGAGGCGCTTGCCTTGCGCCAGAGGATTTATGGGGAGAACCACCCGCATGTTGTCATCAGTCTTAGCATTCTTGCCTCTCTTCTGAGCAACCAGGGGAAGTACGAGGAATCTCTCGCACTGTATCGCAAAGTGCTCGTCCTCCGGAAGGAACTGATCGGAGAGCGACACCCACAGACCGCCAACACGATGATCAGTCTCGGAGGCTTGCTGGTAAAAGGTGGCAACGCCGATTCGGCAGAATCGTACCTCCGGGCGGGATTGGAAGCCCTGAGAGAGAAGCTGCCTCCTGACCACTGGGAGATCGCAAATGGAATGAGTCAGCTTGGCGGATGCCTCACCGCCCTGCGAAGGTATGACGAGGCCGAACGGCTCCTGCTTGATGGGTACATGGGACTCAAAGTGAAGAGGGGTGAAGCAGACAGGGCAACCCGTCAGGCGTTGCAACGCGTCGTCACGTTGTACGAGAGAATGGAGAGAAAGAAGGAAGAGCAGGTCTACAGGAAGATTCAGGCAAAGAAGATCTAGGCGTTACCGGGAAGGCTCTACGGTTCCTTCTGCGGAAGTATGACAACGGTTGCGCGCGTAAGCGCATCGAGAACGATGCCGCTGGTGATCACCTCCGGCAGAACGATGGGACTGTCCGGACGCGCTGCCGGGAACACGACATACAACGGCACACCCGACCTCCCGAATTTTGCCAGCAGCCGCGTGATGTCGGGGTTGCGGTTCGTCCAGTCCGCTTTGATGGCGACAATCCCTTTTGATGCAAATGCTTCCACAACGCGGTCGTCGCTCAATACGGTTTTCTCGTTGACTTTGCACGTGAGGCACCAGTCGGCAGTGAAGTCGATGAACACCGGCCGGTTCTCACGCAGATGAGAATCGAGCCTCTCGAGAGAGAACTGCTCCCATTTGATTCCGCCAGACTCAGACGTACCCGCAGCATGGGCATCCGGTGAAATCCCGGCAATCACCGAACGGACGTTAAGAATGGATTCAAGGAACCCGACGTAGCCAGCGACAACGAGACCAATCGCGATAACCCATGTTATCACAAGACGATTCCTCGTTGCAGTCAACGTGGCAAACCTGCCGATGAGCCAACACGCAACCCCGATGGTCAACAGGAATGCCGACGTCCAGATGACCGCCTCCATCCCGAGCTGATTGCCAAGGATGTACAAAAGCCACAGCAGTGTCGCCATCATCAGGAAGCCCATGAACTGCTTCGCCGTCACCATCCACTCGCCCGGTTTCGGAAGGAACCTTATCCACGCGGGCCTGGCTGTGAGGACAAGGTACGGAAGTGCCATCCCGAGGGCGACACTTGCAAAGATCAGAAGGATGGTTCCCGCAGGTTGCGCGAATGCAAAGCCAAGGGCGCTTCCAAGAAAAGGAGCCGTGCACGGTGTTGCAAGAATCGTGGCAAACACACCCTCCGAAAAGGAGACAAGGTAGCCGCTCCCCTTTTCCGCGTGTTTTGCAACCACGTTTCCTACGCCTGCAACCGCGCTGCCTGGCAACTGGATCTCAAACACACCAAACAGACTGAGGCCGAATGCGAACACAATCGCACTCATCGCTATGACGAATAACGGCTCCTGGAATTGGAACCCCCACCCCACCTGCTCGCCAGCAGTCTTCAGGACAATCACGAGAACCGCAAGTGTCAGGAACGACGCCAGGATGCCGAATGAAAAGAACCACCCGAGCCTTTTAACTCGACGGGGTTCATCGCCTGACATCTTCACAAGACCGAACACCTTCAGTGCAATCACCGGCAGGACGCAGGGCATGATGTTCAACAACAGGCCGCCAATCACAGCGAATACCACGTAGAGGTAGAGGGGTTGGTCTGAGCCATCCGCCTGAATTGTAACGAAGGTCCTGTCCATGACACCGTGCGATGAACCTTCCACTCCCACCAATGGAAGCTTCGAACAGAACTCTTCCGGGAGAGGAACCTCAACCACTCCGGCAATCTTCTCGCCGCCTTCCAGTTCGTACAGGAGGACGCCACGGAACGCGAACGGCCCCTTGACCGGCTCATGTACGGAAAGAGGTATGCGCAACCACGCTTCGTCGTCGCCGGCTGTTACGCTCGTGCGGCCGATCGCCAGCTCTTCAATCGGCTCAGGGTAGAAGTCGGGGGTAACATCTTGGACCACGACGAGTTTCCTGGAACCGGTCACCCGGAGATGCAGTTCAACGGCATGGTTCGCCGTGCGCTTGTCCAGAGAAACGTATGGATTCTCGGGAAGTCTGCCCGGGACCAGGTTTCTGTATCGTCTGAAGATCTCGGTATTGTCCACTGCGGGAGTTTCACTCGACACGGGAAGTGAGAGATCCACGGAGGCGCTGCCCGGTATGCACAAGCGTTCACACTCGAGCCAGCTTACATGGGCTCTGAGGGTTACCTTCATCCCCGGCTTCAGGCCGCCCACAGCCGTCATTGGAATGAGAAGCAGGTTCTCCTTTTCGTAACCATACGTGAGCACCTCCCCGCTCTCGTTGTATTTGCGAGGCTGGGGCCATTGGACTTCACCGGCCGCGATCCCCTTCGGAAGGATCCATTCAATCTCTGTTGGCAAGCCGGCTTCACCGCCATTCTTCCAGTATGTGTGCCAGCCGTCTTCCATTTCCATCAACAGACCGATTGTGAACGTTGCCCCTGGCTGGATGCTCTTGACGTCTGCAAGCAATTTGACCCGTGTGTGGTGTTCACTGCTTTGTTTCGCTGGCTCAAGTGTCTGCAGAGTCTGTGCCGCGGACGCGGCCACCATAAGTAGGAGGGCGAGTATACTATGTGCAATACGATAGGGTATCATTGCGCATTTACTAACGTTGAATGTTAGCCAAAAGTGCCTCAAGTTTCAAGGCAACCTTCATGACTCGTGGTCGATATAAACACAAAAGGTGATCTTGCGACCACCTCCTGCTTCTGTGCGTCAATCGCGATCACCGCTATTTGTTCTTCTCGCCCTTTCGATGCAAGAAATCAGCCTTCTTTCGTTTTCGCATCAAGAAGATGAAATATCCAAAGACTACCACGACGAGCAGTCCAATGACAACCAGATTCGAACTAACAAAGTCGACGCTTTGCGGGTCCTGTGGAACCATCCTCTATATGTTCCGCTCAGTCAAGTCAATCACGGCAGTTAGTACGGGATGCGGATGAAAATGTTTCCTGCCGGGCAAACTTTCACGGACGCAATATACACAACAAGCCGCGGTGAGTCAAGGCGTCATCACTCTACGCGGAGTTATCTCGCAGGAAATGGCCGCGGCTTCGCAGGGCCGTTACTGCGCGAGTTGGTTCAGCACTTCAGTATACTTGAGGCCAGACCCTGTATTGAACACGAGCACAGATGAGGAACGGGTGATGACTCCGCCATCGCGCAACACAGAACACGCTGCAAGGGTCGCGGCTCCCTCCGGTGAAAGCAGGATTCCTTCCATGGAAGCGAGTTGCTTCATGGTATTGAGGATTGTGGTGTCATCAACTGCGACGGCGCACCCGCCGCTTTCATAGAGAGTTCGGAGGATAAGAGAATCGGCAAAAGCCTTTGGCACTCGCAGACCCGAGGCACATGTGGTGGCGTCGTTCCAGAACTCTGATGAGGCGGCGCGCTGCTCGAACGCCTTCACTATCGGAGCGCACCCGGTGCTTTGCACCGAGACCATCTTCGGTCGGCGCCCATCGATGAAGCCGAGTTCTTCAAGCTCTTGAAACGCCTTCCACATCCCGATCAGCCCCGTGCCGCCGCCAGTCGGATACACGATGACGTCGGGGAGATCCCATTCATACTGTTCCGCCACTTCGTAGCCAAGGGTTTTCTTACCTTCGAGACGATACGGCTCCTTGAGCGTCGACATGTCGAACCATCCTCTTCCCGCCATCTCAACGTTCATCTGCTTTGCAGCATCGCTGATCACACCGGGGACAAGGCGAACATCCGCGCCGTACGCCCGGCATTCCTGGATGTTCACCGCCGGGGTGTCGTCAGGCATAAAGATATGCGAGATAAGATCCGCCGCCGCACCGTAGGCTGCAAGAGCGGCGCCTGCGTTCCCCGCTGTGGGGATGCACGTTTCCCTGATCCCAAGCTCACGTGCTTTCGACACTGCCATACATAATCCCCGTGCCTTAAATGAACCCGTCGCATTGAACGACTCATCCTTCAATTGGAGATCGTGTACGCCGATAGCCGCAGTAAGCTTTTTCAACCGGAGAATCGGCGTGAAACCTTCTCCAAGGGACACGATGTTTTTCTCATCCAACACCGGTAACAGTTCCCTGTACCGCCAGAGGGATGCCGGCCCTGGTTGGAACGAACCCCGCGATATCTCGCGTCTCGCAGCCTCTAGATCGTATCGTGCAAGGAGTGTCTTCTGACACTTCGTGCAGATTGTCTGTAGCAAGCGATGGTCGAAATGTGACCCGCAATGGCTGCACTCAAGATGAGTAATGTATGATCGGTTACCGCTCAAGCCACTCCTTGTATAGTGTGCTGAGCTCACTCGGGCTCAGCTTCGGTACATCCATATCATGCTTACGAGTTCTCTGCCGAAGAGCCTCATACAGGCTCACGGCAGCCGCCACTGACACGTTTAAGCTCTGTATCATCCCCACCATCGGTATCTGGAAATTTGCATCTGCCTTTCGGGCTGCCTCGTCCGACACGCCCCGATGCTCATTCCCGAACACCAGGGCAACGCGTTCGGTTAGGTCGAGATCATACAACGATACGGCTTTGGAATCAAGGTGTGTTGCATAGATCTTGAATCCCTCGGCCCTCAGCGTTTCATAACACACGTCCACAGAGGTAGACTTTCTGCGTTCGAGCCATTTGTTCGCGCTCGAGGAGCTTTTCCGGCCGATTCGTGGGAATTTCTCGACTGTGTAAAGAAGCTCAACCCGCATCACACCGACTGCATCGCACGACCGGAGGATCGCGCTGACATTGTGCGGATCGTGGATGTTCTCTATCACCACCGTAAGATCAGGTTGGCGGCGTTCCAGCACGCGCATGATTCTTTCCCGGCGCCGTTCGCTACGCTGCATCGGCCTTCTCCTGTGGAATCAGCGGCAAGGACTCCCGGGGTTCTCCACGGATCTGCAACATGAGGATCGCGATAATCACCATAACAGCACCGAACAACTGAACAGGTTGCAGGTACTCGCCAAGCAATAGCGATGCCGATCCGATCGCGACAATTGGTTCAAGTGTGCTGGTAATGATCGCCCGCGAAGGAACGACATACCGCAGTCCGTTGAAGTACAGAGAATGCGGAATCAGAATCGAGACGACGGCAAGCACTACCAATGCACCCCACATTCCCGGAGACGGGCTCTGCGCCACTATTGCCCATGGTGGATTCACGAACAGCCAAAAAAGAGACGCAAACGCAATCGAATAGAACGTTACAGACCATATGCCGTAGCGGGTGAGGAGGTGGCGTATGAAGATGTTGAGGAAAGCAAAACAGACAGTCGACCCGATCCCGGTCAACAGGCCCAATGGAGTGATCCTCAGAACGTTCAGGTCATAACCACCGACAGCGAGAAAGCATCCGAGGAGAGACACAACCGCCGCAACCAATTTGATGAACGTAAACGCTTCCTCCTTCGTCACCGCTCCATATCCCAACACAAGAAGTGGCGCGGTGTATTGGATCAGGATACCTGTGGCGACAGTGCTTTCTTTAATCGTGAAGTAGTATGTGAAATTCGATCCGGCAACTCCGATCACACCAAGGAGTGCGAACATCCAGAGGTCGCGGACTTTCACCCGGAGGACTTCGCGCTTGAAAGTAACGAAGAACACGAGCATCAAAACACAGGTAAATGAAACGCGGGACTGAACGATGAGGATGGTATCGACCTGCTGGTTGAGGAGGGACTTCGCCGCGGTCGCCGACACACCCCAGAACATGGCGGCGGCCATGATCATGAGATACCCTTTACGGTGCTTCATTCGGCGGTGGTGGAGGTTCCTGCCCTGGCGAGGGTCCTTCCGATTTGCGCCGGTAGAGCTCGCTCAACTCGATATTGCCCGCCAGCTCGTACAGGTGCGCAAGCCGCTTGTAGAGATTCTTCGGCTGGCGGACGTGCTCGACGCCGTGCTTTACGAATTCTATCAAGCTGCTCAGTGGGGGGATATTCAAATCGGGTTCGTAGCAGTCGCAGGCATCGAGATACGGATCCGGCTCATCCGGCTTCGCCATTGCCGCTTTTCGGTAGTAATGAAGTGCAAGCTCATAGTTGTCCATGGAGGAATAGGTTGCCTCGAACACGCTGGCGAGCCAGAGGTAGACGTCATAGGCAAGGTCGGGAAATTCTGCGGCGAGCTTCTCCCCAAAGAGCCTCACTTCGTCCGCGGTCAGGGAGTGATTCCAAAACAACAGCCTGTACTGCTCCACATCCTTGATCTGCTGCGCTATGGCAGCTTGAAAGGCATCGAAGATCTCATTGAAATCAGTCGATGTGGAAAAACAGCGGCGTATTTCTTCCACTGAATAGGAGGCCATAGGTCGTGCTCTTCATTATCCCCTTCACGCAGCATCAAAGCACCATTGCAGGTTTGCGCCCCTGCGAATCGTATGACTCGTGGAACAGGTTGGTGGGACTCGATATCGACCCCTATGTGGGATCACCGACATGGGCTCGAACTGATCCCGGCATGCCTGCGCTCTCCGGCCCGGGATCCAAGTCTCACATCGAACTTAAGACAGAGAAACCGGAAAATCAACAGCAGGTGAAGATCAGAAAAGACTATCGGGCAAGAACCATCTTCTGTACTTCAGAGAAGGCTCCTGCCTTCAATCTGTAGAAGTAAATGCCACTTGGCAGCCCATGCGCATCGAAGGCCACCTTGTATCGCCCGGCCGGCGACACTGCATTGACGAGCACGGCGACCTCTTCACCAAGTACGTTGAACACCCGAAGCGACACCGCAGATTTTTCTCCCACTTCATAGTCAATGGTCGTGGCCGGGTTGAATGGATTGGGGTAGTTCTGCGACAGCGCGAATGTCAACGGAGTTCCTTCATCACCAACAGAAACGACAAAGATACCCGTCCCCGAAAGGCTTACAGTCACCGGCGCGAAAGGAGCATTGTGCACGAGCGTCATCGTCGCCGAGTACGGCCTGATCTGCGAAGGAGCAAACCGAACCGAGATGGTGTCCGAGCTGCCCGGCGGTACTGTTAACAAGCTTCTTGAGACGCTGAACCCGGTGCTGTCGATTGTGATGTTTGAAATACCAAGAGGCGCCGTGCCGGTGTTGAAGATTCTGAGCGTGTCCACTCTGGAAAGTCCGGTGCCAACGTCGCCAAAGTCGATCGAATCCTCGCTGATCGTGATGAGAGGAACTGTGATGCTGAAGAACCCGTTGCTGGAGTCTAGCACTGCTCCGTTCTGTGCGTCAATGATCCTGACTCTCGCCTGAGTTGTCGGACTGTTTGGGATCGCCCACGAATAGGATTGGACAGAAGACGGAATGGACGGAGCAATATCAATCCAGGATCCAGCAGGAGATGTCTTATACGATATGTCTACCGTGTCCACGAGATTGGAGGCCCACCGGATGTCATGCGCGGAATTGTACTGCCAGCTTTCACCGCCATTCGGCGATACTACAACGATCGCTGCCACCCCCGTCTGGAAGCCGTACACGAATTGGAACGTATCGGGACTTGCGGTGGTGTTCCATTCATCCCTTGTGACAACGTGCCATGAATATGTCTGAGCAACCTGAAGAACCGACGTGTTGGTGAGGGACGTGATGGTGTCGTTCGCCCGCCACGTCGTGTCAAGAGATGGGCCTGTCAGGTGCACTTCATAATAATGTGGATCTTTGTTCAGGTCGGCCGACTTCGTCCAGCGGAAGAGGATGCTCGGTACCTCACCGACGACGGCCTGGTCCTCTGGTTCGAGCATCGCGACCGGCACACGCGGCTGCAGGTCGGAGAAGCTGAATACCCATAAGCCGTTCTGCATGTCGCCCGCAATGATTTTGCCCGATGGGAAATATGGATAGATCCCCCAGATGCCATTGTAGCCGGACGTCGTGGGAGAAGTGTCATAACCACCCGCATCGGTGGGAGCAGCAGGATCGGCGATGTTCACCACGCGGACTCCTGCGCTATACCACGCCACATACGCATAGTCACCGCGGATCGTAATGTTGTGCTCGATCTGTCCCGGCGCAGATGTGAACGTTGCCGCAGGAGAAGTCGGTATCGTCGGCAGGTTACTGATGTTCCACATCTTCAACGTCTTTGGCGTGCTGCCGATCTCATCTGTCGAAATAACATATCGTCGGTCCTTTGTCACCCACGCGTTGTGCGTCCCGGAGCCGGAATAAGTTATCTTACCAATGAGTTGGATATTTGATTTGTCGCGCGCATCCGCGATATACACACCTCCGCCTCCATAGATCGCAGAGCCGTAGATCGTATCGCGCAGGACGTAACTGTCGTGGATATATTCCGGCTGATACTGACCGACATACACGGGGTTCTCGGGATCCTGACGGAGGTCGAATATCACCATGCCGCCCGGAGACCAACTGGCACAACCGTTAAGGTAGAGGAAACCGTCGTGAAGTGAAACGCTGTGCGAGCTTGCTGTGTTCTTTCCAGCATTCGTATATGTGAATGAACGGACAAGCCACGCCGTGTCCGGCAATTGAGAGAGATTGATGATCTGCGTCCCTCCGCCCGCCTCCGTAACAACATACGCGTAATGCCGGTAAGTCTTCATCTCCCGCCAACTGCTGTTGGGACCCTGGATGAATGCAACCTGCTGAACGTTGTTGACATCCGTGATATCTATGATCGAGGTTCCGCCAGGATAGCTAGCTCCACCATTGACACCAAGCAAGGCATATTCTCGACCATCGGGGGCAGTGTAACCCCATATCGCGGAATAGCTGCCGATGGGTTGAACATCATAGTGCCTGAGTGTGTCGAGATGGGTAACCTGGGCGCTCAATGTGAGGGGGACAAGACAAAGCAACAACGATGGAAAGATGATTCGCATAAAGAACGGTTCCTTCAGTTATGAAATTGGTCATACAGTATAAACAAAGCCATCTAAGATTGCAAGAGGAGAGATCGGCGGGTACTGTCCTTGCTTAGGACAGTACCGATCAGCGTATCAACAACATTTTTCCTGATCGTACGAGCCCTGAGAACTCAAGTCGATACATGTACACACCGCTCGGCTTTTCTTCAGCATTCCAGCTGGCGCTGTACTTACCGGGACTGAGCGGCTCGTTCACGAGCGTGGCGACTTCACGACCGAGAATGTCGTAGACCTTTAGCGATACCAACGACCCCTCCCCGACCCTCCCCTTTGCAGTTGTATTGTCTAGTGAGGGGAGGGAGAACGCTATCGCAGTTGTTGGGTTGAACGGGTTCGGGTAGTTTTGGAAGAGCAAGAAATCTCCCGGCAGATGAACCTCACCACGGATTCCGGTCACCGATGATCTCAACAATACAGTGAGTGTGAGACTGTCCCCGCCGGTCAGAACGACATTGTTGATGGTTTTGGTGCTGTAGCCCGCCGCAGAAATCACGAGTGTATAATTCCCGGGCAGGTCACCGAGCTTGAAAGCCCCAGTAGAATCCGAGCTTGTCGTTCGACCGGATTCGACAATAGTGACCAATGCAGAATCGATGGGAGCCCCTGTCAGCGAATCTTCCACGACACCATATACTCTTCCCGCGCGGGTGTCGTTGAATCTCCAGATGTACAATCCAGCAGTTCTATCGCCGCCAAGAATTTTCCCGGACGGAAGATACGGACACGCCGACCATAACCCATTGAAACCCCCGCTTGGTCCGGGATAGGTGTCATAGTAGCCCACTTCGATCGGCACGGATGGGTCGGCAATGTCAACCACTCGCATTCCTTCCGTGTTGTGCGCGATAAATGCAAATTCGCCGCGGATGTACGGATTGTGCACAAGACTTTGGAGGTTCGCCGAATACTGAGAGACCTCATATATCGTGTCGAGGTCCTGGATGTCCCAGATGCGCGCAACCTGTCCATCCTGTTCATCAGTTACGAAAAGAAAGCTATGATCGTCCGTTGTCCAGCAACTGTGTGTGTAGGAACCCGAATACTGGATGCTCGTGATAAGCTGTGGATTTGCTTTGTCTGAAATATCAACGATATCCACCTTCTGCATGCCACCTGCAGACGCGTAGAGTCTGTTGCCCCGGATATGAGCATCGTGAATGTAGTATGGAGGATCGTACACACCAACCTGTACCGGTACGGCAGGGTTCGATACATTGAGAATGTGGACGCCACCTGTCGCCGATGTGCCGCTCACATACACGTAGGGTGAATCGGAAAACACCTCACGCATGATGATGTGCCCGCGGGTGAATGTCGCCTGGTACGTAGTCACAAGGTGCACGCTGTCGGGAAGCGGCTCAAGACTGATAACCTGCATACCGGTCCCGGTACCGGTTCCCTCCGTTACAACGAAGGCGTGGTTACCAATGACTGTCAGTTCGCGCCAGTTCGACTGGGGGCCGGCAACAAATCCAACCTGATGAATGTCAGCCGAGTCGTTTATTGAGATAACGTGGGTGCCGGCGTAACCCCCGATCAATCCATACTCATCACCATTGGGCGCAACGTAACTCCAACTCCCCGAATACCGATATGGATTCGGGGCCAACCTGCCGAAGAGTGAGACGTTAAGGCTGGGCTGCGCACGCACTGCTTCAGCGAGCAGCAACACGCAGAACATACTGGCGATTGAGGTCCGACTCATGATCGTCCTTACTTCATTAACACCATCTTCCTCGAAATGCTGAGATCATTCGAACCTAATCTGCACATGTACATACCGCTTGGTAACCCGGATGCATCGAACCGAACCGTATGCTCGCCAGGTTGCATCGATTTGTTCACCAGCATCGCAACCTCCTCTCCGAGAACATTGAATACCTTCAACGTCACAAGGCCAACGGCAGGCACGTAAAAGCTGATCGATGTTGTCGGATTGAATGGGTTGGGATAGTTCTGGAAGAGGTGGAATGCCCGCGGCTGCTGTTCTGATGGTTCGACACCTACTGTCCCAGCATCAAACACAAATTGGAACGTGTCCAGGCCCGTGACGGATGTGTATTCGTCTTTGGTCCATACATGCCATGAGTATGTCTGACCATCCTGAAGCCCGTTCAAAGAAGGGAGTGCGAGTGTTGTGTCGTATATTTTGAGCAGCGTATCAACACCGGTTCCCCAGATGTGAACCTCGTACCAATGTGGATCTTCAAACTGCGACGCGGCAAGTTGCCACCGGAACGTGGTACCCGGTCCCGCAGAATCGCCGCTGGCCGGCGACAGGAGCGACGGACGGATACGCGGCGCAAGTCCGGTGAACGTGAAGATATAAAGCCCCGTCTGTGTGTCAGACGCAATCCACCGACCCGAAGGGAAATACGGGTACACACCCCAGCAGCCAGCATAGGAAGCATCGAAACCGCCGCCACGGTAAGTGTTGTAGGTTCCTGCCGTGCTGATTGCCGCGGGGTTATGGACGTCTGCTACATACACGCCGGACTTGTAATGAGCGACGTACACGTAATTTCCGCGACCGTGAACGTTGTGGATCACAGTAGATGGATTAAATGTGTGTGGAGTGAGAGCAGTTACAATGGGGAGAGCTGAAATATCCCACACCTTCATATTCTTGGCTGTGAAACCGGTCTCATCGGTCGTAAACACATGTCTGCCGCTGACCGAGAGCCAGGCGTTGTGTGTGCCGGAGTTTGGGTATGAAATCACCCCTATTTGTACCGGGGCTGCCTTGTTGGCCAGGCTCACAACATAGCACCCCTGTCCGAAGATTGCCGCAGCAAGCATGGTATCATTGCGAACGTAGGTGTCGTGCACGTATTCCGTTTGAAACTGACCTACATATGCAGGAGTAAGCGGATCAGCAAGGCTCCAGATCGTGGTGCCATTGGAGGAGCCACCATTGAGGTAGAGGTAGCCGTCGGCCACAGTTACAGTGTGGCTTCTTGCAACGTTTCTTCCATTGAGCGTGGTGTACGTACGGACGAGTCTGGCCGAGTCAGGGAGATACTGAAGGTCAATGATCTGCAGTCCCTGGGACTGATTTTCGCTTACAGCGTATGCATAATGATCCCACACTTTGATCTCTTTCCACTCATTATTCGCACCCGGAATAAAGTCGACTTCTGTAACGGGTGTTGCGTCAAGATCGATGATCGATGTGCCGGAATAGCACCCAATAAGCGCGTACTCATGCCCATCGGGAGCGACATAACCCCAACAGCTTGCATAGTAAAATCCCCAAGATGGTCCGGGCCCGCCATGACGTTGGTTCAGTGAGTCTATCACCATGACGCCATTCTGCGCGTGAAGCAAACAGGGTGCGATGAGTGTCAGCAGACACCCGAACGCTCCCATCTTCGTACGACTTGAAAACTGTTTCAATCAAACCTCCTTAAGGAATAGTGCGAAACACTTCCATTGAACTCCGCATCGTATCTGCCAAACTCATCCCAGCACGAATGATTTTCATCAACCAGCGCGCCTACCCCTTACCTAGTAACTCGAGGACGTCCAAAGTTGCATAACCCTGATTGGCTCACTTTAGCAGTAACATCTTCCTCTGCTGCACAAACGCCCCAGCCTCAAGTCTGTAAAAGTACACCCCGCTCGCCAGACCTGCAGCGGCGAACTCCACTCTGTACGAGCCGGGTGAGAGTCGATCGTTGACCAACGTGGCCATTTCGCGACCCAGGATATCGTACACTCGTAGGGACGTTACATGTAACGTCCCTACAGATAACGGGAGGGAGAATGATATCGATGTTGTTGGATTGAATGGGTTCGGGTAGTTCTGCGAGAGCGAGAAACTCTCGGGGACTGTGTTGTCCACCCGCCCAACGCTGACGAGAATTGTATCCGTCCCGCCGAACTGATAGTAGCGGGCAGCAAACTCCTGCAGGAACTGGTTGGTGATGTTGCCGTCCCGGATGAAGAGCGTGTTTTCGTTGTTCGAGTTCTCAGCCGAATTAGACCAGTTGTGCGAGCCGGTGATGGTGACGGAGTTCCAGTACGGGTTCTCGGCGTCGATCAGACCATACTTGTGGTGCAAAAGCCCGGAGCCGGTCTTCAGATGCATATCCACGCCATTCGCAAGCAGATAGTTGTACTGCGAACCCTGGTCGGTGTTGTTATCCAGGAGGCCGCGGACCTTCTTCCCCGCGTTCTTGCGGGCAAGGGCGGCGTTGGCGATATCTGTTCGAGTCAGCGTCAATAGTGCGAATGCAACTGAGTGGTCTGCGCCGTTGATGGCGTTCACGATCCTCGATGTTGGCCTGTCACTCGGACTGAAGTAACTCTCCACATTTCTCCCACCGATCACAAACCTGTGCGGTGTATTGTCTGTCTTACGGGCCCCAAACCGTGAGTTGGCCGCATTCGGAACATCGGTGCTGCTTCCCCACATCTCGTTGAACTCCTGCGTGTACGCTCCCGCGAGCGCAGCATCCTGGATCTCAACAGCATTTTGATAATCTGCGTTTGTCCCAGGATCCGTGGGATTCCACGATCCGGTCCAGACCCATACGCTCTCCGGCGCGCCACCCCTTCCATCAACCACGAAGAACTTGTTGTGCTGAAGCCCTGCTCCGAAGTTGATAGGGTCAAACCGGTCGTTGATCAGCGGAATCCCATTATTGATGAGGAAGTTGAACGCGTTGGTGTTGATATTGTCGTACTCGGCAATCACGCGCACTTTCACGCCGCGGTTCCTTGCATTTACAAGCACGGCAGCAAGCTGATCGCCCGGTGTGCCGCTGAGACTGTAGAGTGCAACATCGATCGAGCGCTGGGCATTGTTGAAGCGCGGAACAAGTCTGCCAACGAGGTTTTCATTGCCATTTGCCGGCTGAAACCATGCGACGCTCGTGTTAACACTCTTGTTGAAATACGCATTGATCTGCCCGGTCGACTGTGCCGGTGAAGCGGTACTCGAAATCAGGGTGGAGGCAGTACTCGTATCTGAGCCTGCAACCGAGAATGCCTGTATATAATAGATGGTCGCGGGAGTAAGTCCGCTTAACACAATGACGTGGCTTGTTGTCATGCTGTCGTTGCCGACAACTCCAAGCTCGAACGTGGGTGTCGTGCCGTAGCGAAGACGTGTTGTGCCGTCGTACACCGTCTGCCACGAAATCGTCAGACTGGTCGGGAGGATGTTGCTCTCCACCGGAAATGTGGCTATGATCGGTCCCGTGGAGATAATGTCATCGGTAAACCGCGGCAGGAGTTGATAGCCACCGATATACGGCGGCGAGGTGATAAACTGTCCGACAACGGCTATCACGTCGAATGTTCCGGCGGGGATCGGCGTCCCGATAATGTTCGTGTTGTTGTCGATGCGGATCTCCGTGCTGCCTGTGGGATCGTTGAGAGGGTAGTTCGCATATGCCCATGTTCCAGAGCCGGTAACCGTGACTGCGTTGAGTCGGACGAGGAGCCCCTCATACACTTCCACACCACCCGCACCATCGTTCGCAATTTGGGATGCGGTGGCAATGATCGGGTTCACCACATTGCCGGTGCTGACGATGGAGTGAAGGATCGGGTTGACAATCTCAGACAGGCCTGAGAATGGTTGAACGATTCCGGAG